>JADMIO011627918.1_pt1 | contig 74616 bp, 62 predicted proteins | sample 8958161 | NCBI WGS metagenome assembly JADMIO01 (sample SAMN16585339, study PRJNA669376) | soil metagenome | isolation source: Crop rotation soil | place: USA: Cullars Rotation, Alabama | collected 2011 | reverse complement strand
CGCGACAACTTGTCCACGTGGAATTCTAAGCTTAGGATCCCAATGTGCTGGAAAGTTTTAGATTTTTCCATTGAGATTTAGATTTAAATATTTTTGAAATAAAGGCATGACAATTTCATCATGCCAAATCAAATGTTGTTGTCGTAAAAATAAATTGTGAGTTAACGTACAGTTCTCAGATCCGGAAAACTCCGTGAAGAATAAAAGCCGGAATTAATTTCACGAAATATGAAAAAACTACCTGGGAACTGTTGTTACAGTAATAAACCTGCTTGCAATGATGGGTCTTCTCGCCATCCTTCATTTTTGTTTTACCACCGGTAAAATCCACTTTTGATAAAAACGACTTTACCTCGGGTGATGGAACCTTTGCCTGCGGAGAAGACAATAATTCGTTTATTCGTATTCCCTCATTGAAAGAATAAGACGATTCTTCCGTTGCTAGTGCTTTTACATTAACAGTCTGCAATGCCAACAACAAAAAAAGGGAAATGAAATATTTAAAACACTTCAGCATCAGCTCACGGTAACATTTTGTTTCGACATCAGATCTTCGATCTCATCTGCTTCGATCGGAATCTTAGCCATCAGGTCAACAGGTCCCTGTTCAGTAACAAGAATATCATTTTCTATTCTTATGCCGAGTCCTTCTTCAGGGATGTAAATTCCCGGCTCACATGTGAACACCATTCCTGCCTGAATAGGGACATAACGATTTCCAATATCGTGAACATCCAATCCGAGGAAATGCGATGTACCATGCATGAAATATTTTTTATATAAAGGCTGCTTCGGATCCTGCTTAGCAACATCTTCTTTCTTCAACAATCCAAGTCCGAGTAGCTCCTGTTCCATGAAACGTCCGACTTCCTCCTGGTATTTCGGGATAGTATTTCCAACTACGAGCATTTTAGTAGCATGACGCATCACGCGCAACACCGCATTATATACATCGCGTTGCCTTTTTGAAAACTTACCATTAACCGGAATACTCCGTGTAAGGTCTGCGGCATAGTTTGCATATTCAGCTCCGAAGTCGAGAAGAATTACATCACCGTCTTTACACTGTTTGTTGTTTTCATTGTAATGCAATACGCATGCATTAGCTCCGCTGGCGATGATCGGATAATAGGAATGTCCGTTTGCGCGGTTGCGAATGAAGGTGGAGATGATCTCCGCTTCTATCTCATATTCCATCACTCCGGGACGCGTAAATTCAAGCACACGGCGAAACGCTTTATTCGTGATTTCACACGCTTCGCGCAACAGGCGTACCTCCTCTTCAGATTTTATGGCGCGCAATCTCGCCATGATCGGACCGGATCTTTCAAACTTATGATTCTGATATTTTGATTTAAGCTCTGAAGCCATGCGCTCATCACGATAAATGACTTCAGTTATAAAACGATCGTTCTCATTCAGGTTCACATAAACGTGAATAGAATGATGCATAATTACAGGAAGAATGTTTGATAAATCTTCAACCCAATATATGTTCTGTATCCCACTGGTTTCACGCGCTTCCTCCTTTGTGTATTTATGTCCTTCCCAAACAGCAATATGATCGTTCGTCTTTCTTAAAAAAAGCATCTCACGATATTCAGCCACAGGATGATTTGGCGCCAGTATCAGAATCGTTTGTTCCTGATCGATACCTGTAAGCCAGAATAAATCAGACTGCTGCCTGAATGGAAAATTCTGATCACCGTTCCGTGGCATTTCATCATTCGAATGAAATATAGCAACAGAATCCTGAATGAGCTGGGCAATGAATTTTTTTCGGTTCTCGATAAAGAGATTTTTATCGATTGTAAGATATTTCATAATAAATTTATTGGAAGGCTAATGTACGGAAATACGTACTATAGCGCAACCTCCCGTATCCAGAGAAATAAGACCAGGACAAGGAAAAAAAGGCCGAGACTTTACGAAAGGCGTCAGATAAAAATCGATAGATAAATTAACCTGTTTATATTAATTCTCAATAGTGATTGATTTTGAAAACGAATTTCCGTTCCGTAAGGTAGTGCGGACGGTATAATTCCCATCTGTCAAATTGTTCAGAACTATTACTGATTCCTTTGATCGTTGGGAAACGACCAACTGCCCGCCTGAATTATAGATTTCAATCGTAGCAATTTCATTTTTTGATTTCACACTGAGATGATCGGAACAGGGATTTGGATAAACAGCTATATCGTCATTATCGGTTTTATTTATCCCTGTGATCGCACTTGAAATTTCCCAGAGATCATTTCTTGGAACGATGCTCCCGTTGTATCCGCCTCCGATAAAAGCAGACGTTGGTGTTGTCACGGAAAACTCTCCCGCTATGTCATTACCTGAGAACGGACTCATCTGTGCCCAGATATCCGCAACAGGATCATATTGATAAACCTGATTCGACAGACTGACGGGGTTCAGGTTCACGCCGCCAACCACGTAAAGTTGCGAACCATATACAACTGCTCCCGCATCGGCCGTGAAATCATTTGGAAAGTCTGCCTTGGCAGTCCAGGAATCGTTCGAAGGATCGTATTCCCAAAATGTTCTCCTGTTTATTGTTTGGTCCACATTACAACCAAGCCCGACATATCCTTTGCCATTAATTGCAACAGCTATAGACATATTTCTCCCGATAAAATCCGGAATGTCTGACTTCTGTGTCCAGTTGTCGGAGATAGGATCATATTCCCAAAGATCGAAGAATGCATATGGATTTGTTGAGTTGGCACCGAAGACAAAACCCGAACCGCCTCCGAGGTATGCTTTATTGCCGACAACGAAGGCAAAAGCTTCGACACGTTGATTATCATGTTGAGGGCTCGTTACCGGCAGACCGGTTTTTTGCAACCAGAAATTATTCGCGGGATCGTACTCCCATAGATCATCGAGGTAGCCATTATCATTTCCCCCTGCGACGATGTAACCGAAGTTGTTTAACACAAATGAAACAGCACCATAACGTTCGGCACCCGGAAAATTTGTTTTCTGTGTCCAGGAATCAGACGTGATGTCGTATTGCCAGAAATCATTCAAAACAACATTGGAATTATTAACTCCACCCATCATGAATATTTTATCATTTATATTAAATGATGCCGCTTTGGCTCTGGCAATTCCGGGAAGTGATGCTCTTGTCGACCATTGAGCATTTGCAGTAATGGCCAGTAAAATAAAACCGAAAAGAAGATTTGATCTCATTGTCAAGGGATTTTGGAAAACAATGCAAAACTATGCCTATTTATTTAATCAAACTTATTTTTACACGAACCAGGTGATTTCCTTGATGAAACCAGAAATCCGGGTTTGAATCATTTGTTACCGTTTCAGAATTCTGTTGCCGATCCGGCGAATTAATGCGGCCCTATAATTTGCGCCGACAGGAATAATCTGCTCATTCACTGTCAGCGAGTCAGTATCCATCCTATGAATCTTATCGATTGCCACGATATGACTTTTATGAACTTGAAGGAATGAATTTTCAGGAAGAAAATCATTTATTTGTTTTAGGGTAAGATAGACAGTAAGGTTTTTTTCGCTTAGATGAATGATAATATAATTTGAAAGTGATTCTATGGAATTGATGTCTGCTATCATTATTTTTTCGAGGATGCCATTACTTTTTACGAAAAAATATTCATGCTGCAGGGGTTGTGATTTTTTTTCCGCTTGAATAAGTTTGTGATATTCGATCGCTTTTGTCGTTGCCTTTAAAAATCTCTGAAAGCTGATGGGTTTGAGCAGATAATCCACAACATCCAGCTCAAAACCCTCCAGCGCATATTGCTGATAAGCAGTAGTGATAATTGTAAGCGGAGGATTTTTGATCTGTTTCAGAAAATCTATTCCGGATATTACCGGCATGTTTATGTCGAGATACATCAGGTCAGCAACATTCATGAACTTAAGTGCCTCGGCAGGATTATTAGCGGTACCGATTACCTGGAGCGAATCAATTTCCGAAATATATTCCAGCATTCCTCTGCATGCCAAAGGCTCATCGTCTATAACAAGACATTTAATCTTTTCCATTCATCACAATTTTTCTATCACTAATTCAAGTAATACCTGGTATTTCGAATCTGTCTCCATGATTTTCAAATTATGTCTTCCAGGATAAAGAAGATCGAGCCTCCGTTTCACATTTGTGAGGCCGATCCCCTTATTTTCCCCGATATTTACCGGTCGGCCACTGTCTCTGTCATTATCAACCTGAAAAATAAATTTATTTCCTCTTAAGTGCATGTTTATTTCTATCGTATTTTTATTTAAAGAAGAATTGCTGATGTGCTTAAACGCATTTTCAATAAAAGGAATTAGCAACAGCGGAGCTATCTGAAATGAATTTACGTAGTCGTTTATATGTAAGGTGCAGGCATATTTATCTGACTTCCGTATCATCTGAAGTTGAATATAATTCCTGATGTATTGCAATTCCTTTTCGATGGAGATGTAATCAACACCGCAGTCGTAGAGCTGATATCGGAGCATGTCGGAAAACTTCAGCAAAGTTTCGCGGGCAACTGTATTTTCCTTATCGATCTGAAATAAAATATTATTCAACGAATTAAAAAGGAAGTGAGGATTAATCTGGGCCTTTAAAAAATCAAGTTCTGTCCTGACTTTTTCCTTTTCAGTTCTCTCCAATAAATTTTGTGTCTTCAATTTATCCTTCAGCATCCGAAAACTTAATAAAGTAGATGTTGAGAGAAGAATAAGCATGAAGTTGGAAGAATAGAAAACAGGCTCCTTCCAATAGGTTTCTGTATAGAATTTATTCCCCTCAAGTACATACACCTGATAAACGGTGACCATACTGATCGCACTTAGACAGAGAATGGTCAGAAAAAATAAAAGAGTAAATTTCTTCGTCCGTCCGGTATAAAGAAAAGGAATGATCAGGTAGTAATAAGAAAAATAATAACCGGTAGTAAAAAGAAAGGCATTAATGGCCTGGATGATAATCGGGTATTTTTCAAAATTATTATTTATCAGGGAAAAGAAAATAGTAAGCACCACCCATAATAAAAAGAAATTAATGGTTTGCTTTAACGAATTTCTGTTCACCTGATTGATCAACTAATCAGCGAAGATAAAAAAGGGATGAATTCAATCCGAACTTGTTTTCTTAAAAGCGTTCATGGTATCAGCCTGCCAGTAAATATTACTACCCATTATTTTCAAGGTATCAATACACTTGTCCGGACAACCGCGCAGGTAATTTTTTGCATAAAGCATTTTTCTTCCCAGGTCTATGATGAATAAATTACTCTGCCTGTCCTTGACTCTATACATAAATCTCTCCAGGCGAAAACGGTCAACGATAATTGTGTCCAACGGAATTTTTATCGACATGTAATTACCCTCTGAGTTAAGCAAGGCAATTGATTTGCGATTGCCTCCTGCTAATGTGACTCCAGTAACCGGCATGATTTCTTTTTCCGTAGTCATAACGATCTTTATCGAATCACCGGAGTAATTTTTCTCGATCACTTTCCACATCTCCGGCGACTTCGGTTCTTTATTGTATTGAAGTATCAAACTCTTATCAATTTCTTTCCAGGTCCCTTCAAGATAGGTTGATATATTTTTGCCGTTAAGCTCCATATAAAAAGTATTGTCCTCGAATAAATTGAGTTTTGTGTTATCCTCAGTGTTTTCAGATCTAATATATGAGCCTGCAACCTTGTCACCCAGTTTCCTTGTTCCGGTACATGAAATTATTAGTCCTAAAATAAAATAAGCCAGCATATTATTATTTATCATTATCAATTTATCAGCGGTAAGAAGTTTAAGAATAATTTTCTTCATTCAGCGTTTCCATTTTTCCGCGCAGCTGAAGAGGTCTGCTGAGAATGCAGATGAGAATTATTAATATTCTCTGAATACTTCCTGTATGTTGGTTCTGTGTGAAGGATAAATCCGTTTTTTATATAAACCCCTTCTCCCGCCTTTGTTGAATGTAACTCGAATGCGGTGATTCCTTCTTTCTTTGCGTCTTGGATCAATGCATTCAGTACAATTGAACAAAGTCCCTGCCCGCGAAATTTCGGAACGGTATACATGTTCATAAGATAACCAACTCTTCCCGATGGATTCCTGAAGTTACCCGGCTGACTTCGCATTACCATTTCGCCGATTGAAGCAACTTCATCTCCGCACTTTATAAAATATGACATGCACGAATTTTCAATAATAGCCCTTTTGAAATAATCGCATAATGATTTTTGTAATTGTTCAATGGCCTCATTCGGCTGCGGTCCGGAAATTTCCAGGCTGAATATGATACGGTAGTCGATCAGCAATTGAATATCGGATGCCGATGCCTTAAACAATTTAAACTCTGAATCAGGTTTCATTAATAATAATCAATTGCTTTCATATCGGTACAAAATTGAAGTTCCTTATCCAAAGTTCATTTCATAAAAGGAGAATGCAACAGAAGTTTCATGATCTGATATTTTAGATAGATTAATTAAATCACCTGACACATATCATAAAAAACACCACACTAAGATAAGTCCAAAAAACAGAAAACAATATATGAACTGCGGTTTCAAATAACTTGCCCTTCCAAAGCATTGGAGAATATCCAAAGAACTGAATCAATAGTCGAATTGTCCAGAATACGCCCATCCCGAAACAAAGTCGTCTTCCCAGTCCGGTATTAATCAAGTCATCCGTTGAAGTAATGCATAGCAGCCCCATGAGCATTACGGTAAAAGCTATGAAGAATGAATGGATGTACATCATCTGCCGGTTCATTATACTTAGTGAATAGAGTTGTTCACGCCAATGAAAATATTTGGGAAAGATGACGTGGACCAGGGCCAGTGCAATAAGCAAAACGCCAATCACTTTAAGATGTAATTCCATTTTTTTGCAATATAAATGTTGTAATGAAAGGCGTTGATTTTATTTCCTCCTTAACTACCAATCCTGCCGAACGGAATGTATTCATCCAGGTGTTCCTCGAATGAAAGTGAAATGCACCGATTGTATATGCAAAACAATTTAAAAAATCTCTGAGGTGTTCCGTCACACAAATTTTTCCCTGATCGGTTAATATTCGGGATAACTCGCTGAAAGACTGAATTCGTTCCCGCCTATTTCTTATTTCATGAGCTGCGAGAACAATAAATACCAGCTGGACAGATTTATCTTTCATCGGCAGGCTCTGTGTTTTTACTATAAGAGTACCCGGCCAGGACGGATATGCTTTTCTCGCCCGTCTAATAGATGGCTCCGTATGATTTGATGGGTCATAAAAATCTAATACGATTAATTCCAAATCATTAAATTTTGATTTAATTATGGAGCTCGTCTCGTCGAAACCGGCATTGATATTTATTATTATTTTATTTTCATTTCCGGCAAACCTGTTCATCCACTGAAATCGATAAAGGCCTGATAAATCATAGACGAAAGTTGAAACGATTAATGAAATTATGATTGGCAGACTTAGTACTATTAAAATAACATATATAGCTGTATGAAATTTCTGATCTAAAAATTTTATCGATAATATCAGGACAAGAATAACGGAAATAGCTAAAAAATAAAAATCACGGTTAAATCGAATAATATTCCAAATTCCCTGAAAAGGCTTCCTTACGCTTGCCATTTTTCCGTCCGGCCCTTTTTCCAATAATAAGGGATGTCTTGAATTATGAATGAATTCGCAAGCCTGATATCTTTCAATGACAAGTTTTCAATGAATGAAAATTTAAATTTATTTACCATAACAGGCACCGGATTCCAGTCTTCCCGTACGCCTTCGATGATAAGAACTTCTCTTGTTGCAGGGTTATAAGTAAATGTAAATGGAAGGGGGCCAGCAAATCGTCTAGCTTCCTTCCAGTCAGAAAACGGTGAGCCGGCAGGTAAAGGTACTTCACCATCTTCCCTCATTTCAATTTCAACATTGAAATCCGAATGTTGTGATTTTATAGATGTGAAATGATTTTTGCTATTTTGTAAAATGTCTGTTGTAGTATAATTGTAATGTGTAAAAATATTTCCAAAAAATTCCATCTTTTTTTTATTGGTTTCCGACTTGATGATATATAATCCCCTGAGTCTTTTACCGGAATTGGTTCTGTAACGTACAAAGACGCGATAACCAATCAGAAAAAAATCATTGCCGAATAATTCAGGCAAGCCTTTCGGGCGAAGGCCTTTAGTTTGCACCATGGCAACTGCAATGAATGCCCATTTATCATTATGTGTATCTAATTGAAGGCATTCGGGAATGAGATGTTGAATATCATGTTTGGGAACTGCAAAAGTAAAAACAACTGAGCTTTCAAAAAATGCCTCGACGGCGAAAGGGTGGTTTTTTAGGAATGAAAACATTTGCAGATTCTCAATGATGAATATTCCTGCTACTTAACAGTGTGACGAAGGTACAGACTATTTTTATAATTGGTTATGATTGCTGAGTGAATGGAAGGGCTGATCAGGTGTGATTCTTATTCATAAATTCATTAAACCATATCAGGATAATAAATAACAATGCGAACAAGGCATTATATTTTCCCCAAAGCAGTAAGTCGGGCGCAAGAAAATACTCAAGCCCATTCATGCATGCAATAACTATTATTTGAACGATAGCGTTTAGATTGGATTTTATTCCGGAAATTATCCAAATGGCCATGCCAATTTCAGCTAAGCCTATTATGATAGTGATCGTTTTGGAATATTCTTCTCCAAGAATACGAGCAACTATCAAACGATGTCGCGGGACAAGATTGAACACTTTACAAAAGAGACCATTTATCAACCAGACTGCTGCGATGAGACAAGTAAGAACCTTTGATGCTTTCATCGAATTACAACTACAAGCTATCTCAAAAATTAAACTGCTCCGACGATGTCGCTCCGATTCTTACTTTCTTTTGCTTGATCAAAAGAAAGTAAGCAAAGAAAAATCAAGGCAAAAAAAAGCTGCCTCCCGCTCAAGGCCGGCGCTTCCCGCTTTTTTGCCGGGCCCGCGCACCTATATTAGGAAGCAGGTTCCTGTTTTATATATCAACGACCTTTCCTGTATTTAATATTCATTTATATGTTTTTGAGATGGCTTCTACTATTTGTTAAAATAAATGGTATCCCGGTAAAATAAAAATTTGTTTGTCAGCATCAGAGAAGTTGTACAGACATAAAATGTATCGCCGATATGTATGATTTCGACATTGGCGGGAATCTGCGCAAGCAATGAATCCGTTTTATGAAGTGAATCTACATTGGTCCTGATATACATTTTATAGCTGCAGTCAGTCTGCCAAAATATTTTATTAGGTAATGAAGAATGATTCGATTTGGAAAATGTTTCTGTTTGTGAACTGTCTGTGCGATTGATGATCACCTTTTCGCCGGTCTCAGCTATAAAATAATAAAATTGTCCGGTATGAATTCTCTTACATGAATCCGAATTTGAGGAACATGCATAACTATAAATTATAATAAATATTATCAGGAAGACCTTTCTCATCATAAATCGGCTGCTTGAAATTATGGGAATGGTTAATTGGCAATCTTTTTCATTAAACCAATGCCGAAAATCTGTCTGATTGATTTCGTATTGGTTTCGATATTACGAAATTCATTTGTTAATCCAAGATTGATCATGTACTGCGGCACCAGAAATAATTTTTCTGATAACCTGATTTCATACTCTGCCTTTAATATCAATCCAAATGAGAAATGATTTACAATATTATCCTTAGGCCCGTTTAATGTATCAATGTCTCCCGTTGCCATGAAATAATACCCTTTAGTTCCTTTAATCTTGTTTTTGATGAGGTAGTTTAAATCTATCCCCGATTTTATTTTAAGATTTTTACCGATTGCAAATCTAAGTGGGATAATTGACAGACCAACCCTCGCCATATTTGTTTCAATATCCGTCCAGCTGGAACTAATATGAGTTCCATTAGAGGCGTTGACATGTCCCATATAATTATTGAATGAAATAACTATATCAAATGCAATTGAATCGACGACTATACTATCATAGCCGGCAAATGCGGAATAACCTGAACCGGGTTCATATTTCGAATGCTGATATCCCTCTTCATCTGAAAAGCTATAGTATGAATTTCTAACGTATCCGCTGCTGAACATTAAATTTTGAGCGACAAGGTTGAAAGAATAAAAGAAAAACAGAATTTGAAAGGTGGTTTTCATTGGGAATTATATGCATAAAAGAAGTGTCATGTTCGGTTATAACTTCCGGAATTAAGTTTGGGTTGTAACCAATCATTCTCTGACGAGTCTTACCACTTCTCCGCCATCTTCCTTCAACCAATAAACCCCTTTCTCGAGTGCGGAAACATCGGCATCCGAAACATTTTTTACATTCATCAACTCTTTTCCCAGAGCATCATACAATCTGAATGAAATTGAATGGTTAAAATATATTTTCTTACCGTTTACGGGATTCGGAAAAATCGTCAGCGTATTACTTTCTGAAACTACAGATAATCCAACATTCAATTCATTCATTGCATCCGGTGTGGGAACCGGAAAGACAATCCATGTTGATAAACCATCGGCAAGTCGTCCCCACGACTGGTCTACATTTAACGAATTGTAACATTCAGAATCAGACAATGCGTTGTTTGGCTTGCGGAGACTTACACATCCTGATTGCTGCAGACCGAAATCCAAATGCAGAACTCCCTGTACAAGATCATTATCGGCCCACAAAAGTTTATGCGAGTATGGATAGATAATGGTAGAATCATTTCCTGCCGGTAATGTATATGATGTAATCCCGTTCGACAGCTTCCAACCTCCGACATTGATCGGATTATTATTCGGGTTGAATAATTCTATCCACTGATTGTATTCGCCATAATTATCCTGAACCGTAGAAACGTTTATAGTCTGTAATTCATTTATCAGGATATTATCGGGAGTATACGTCCAGTTGGTAGATCCCGGTGTGGATGGACTGAATGTGATCCATTGCGGCGACGCATCGTAACTCCTTCCCCAGCTTATATCGGCACCCGAATTCGGAATGCTGATGCTGTCGACAACAGTTTCTCCATTTGTATCCACCAAAGCAATAAAATCTCCGGAGGAACTGAACTTAAATGATGTGTGCAGGATTCCTTGCTCTGTATCATCATCAATCCAAATCATCAGAAAACCATGAGGAGGAATTTTTGTGCTGTCAGTTCCGGCAACAATCCTGAATCGTGATGGCAACACGAGATTGTCTGTAAGATAATACCCTCCAACATCGATCGTATCGTTGTTCGGATTGTAAATCTCCAGCCAGTCATCGAACTCGCCGTAATTGTCAGCCACCGTCGATGTATTCGACGCCATCACTTCATTGATCACAGGTTTTTTCTCTGCATGATAGTTCGGATCGATATCAAACATTGCCGTGATTGATGAGGCACTATTTAGATTGACAGATATCGTTGGATTTGGATCATTTGACGGCAGCCATTTTACAAATACATATCCCGGCTTTGCAATGGCTGTTAATGGAACAGGAAAGTTTTGAAAGTACTGTCCCGTCCATGGATAAGTTGTAGCAGTCGTTCGCGTGGTATTCTCGTCGAGCAGAATAGTATTCACTTTTATATTTCCTTTCGCCGTGTCTGAGACGTCGAGCGTGAGATCCCATACAGCAGGCGATCCGAAGTTGGTCATGATATGCTGCTTGAGTCTCGAGGGCCGTGTTTCCATCCACCATTTCATGCTATCAGTCTGCGACTGCCAGTTCATATTCAGCTGCCACCGCAACATGTATTCCGTCATGTACGGCTGAAGTTCATCATGCATCTTATCGAGATGTGCATCAGCAATTGCAGGAAGAAACTCAGTATTCATGTAATCTGCAAACAGATTAATGAAATCAGTTTTGAATTCATTGTTCTGGATCAGGTCCACAAGTAGAACCGAAGGACCGTATCCGCGCGAGCCATTCAGAACGAGAGGAAACATGTCGTACCAGGGATTTAGATAATATGCAACGGTATTGTCCATATCCCACTGAATCCATTTCCATTTTCCGCCTGAATATTTTGGCCGCCATTTCGCTTCATTCTGATCGGGCCAGTCGCCCCTGGCAAAATAGATGCTGCTCATGAAATTGAGTATAAAACTGTTTACATCCATTTGTGTTTTTACGTAATCGTAATTCGGCTGGAATGCCATTGAATTGCTGTTAATAAAATTCATCATCGCATCCCAATGGATGGAGTCGCCGTACAAAACAAAATCACCGCTGCCGTTTAAGATATCAACTCCGGGATTTTTTGTATCGATGAAATAATGTGACTGATAGTATTCAGGGTTTCTGTTACGCTCGCGCAATTCCTGCAGGCCCCAATATTCACCGTCAATAAAGACAACAACCGGCTGATATGCTTCGTAGTCGAGATCCGTCTTATGAAAGAATGATGCGCAATATGCATCTCGGAAAAGCCCCTGCTTGCGATCGCTGCCCCATGCACGAAGCTTTATCTTATCAAACTTCTTTATGTATTTCGCTTTGCCTTGCGTATTCTGAAACAATGGATAATCAATTTTCACGGGTCCGTAATCGGAAGAGGCGTTTACATTCAATCCTTTCTGCGGACTTGAAGGTGAGCTTTGTCCATTGATGCTGATTTTATAATTGTCGTTAAATGCTGAAGTTCCTCCCGGCATATACATTTCAATATTTGCAGGACGATCCCAGTCTTTATAATAATTTGCAAAGAACGTATTGGGCTGGTAAAGTATTCCCGGAACATAGATTCCGGTAGTATCATTAAAAAGATTTTTCGGATCAGAGACAACTGATACAACAGGAAGATTTCCATACCGTGTGAAAATATCCGGATCAATAAAATAAGAATAAGTTTGAATCGGGCTGGGAAAATATCCGTTCTTAAATGCACGGGCACGAACGACCGTACACTTGAATACTTCAGACATTGGCGGATACCAATCAGGAAGATAGAAGTGAACCTTATAGCATGTCCTGATATTCGAATAATAATTAGGATCACCGGTACGGCTATGAATATTAATTGGTGAGGTAAATACAGGAGAGTTAACGGTCGGATCAGAACCATCCAGTGTATAATGAATTGTAACAGTTGGATCAGAATGGGTGATGGAAACGTTTTGCGCAGATGTATAAAACCCGCCCGGAATATTGAACAATGGTGGCTCAGAAATAAGTCCTGTTACTGCAATTGCGTTATTGTTTGAAATATTGAATGAAGACTGGTCGAGATATGCAAAGGTTCCGGAACCATTCGGGAGTCTCCCATAGGATTTGTCAGCAGGAAGATAAACAGCGGAAATATTATCAATTATATTTCCGGATGCATCGGAGAGATAAATCGTCTCGCCATGCGATTCGATCGAGAAGTTAGTGTGCAGTTCGCCGTTATGATGATTTTTCCCCGAACACCAGACGATGAGAAATGAATCTTCATCCAGGAATGTATTCCCGAACTGCCACTTTGTGAGTGAATCAGGATTATCGGAGAGATAATATCCGGTGAGGCTGACACCATTCAGTCCACCATTATAAATTTCTATCCAGTCGGAGTATTCTCCATCCTCATCCTGCGCTGTGTTCTGGTTATTTGTCATCAGTTCATTGATGACAACCTGCCCATCGACGGCTGAAATCATAATGATGCCGAACAGCGTGAGGAATAATTTTTTCATCGGGGACAGGTGCGCAGGGAAATTATCAGGAGGGTAATTGTTATCCTTTAGAATAAGTGATGAGAATAAAGAAATTATTTTCCATTGGTAAAAAACCGGGCCGTGGCGGATTTCAAAGATAAACTTTTATTTCACGCGGGATAAGTCAGACGGTACGAGGCATTTGGGGATATTCCATGGAGGTTTTCCTGAGGATTTCGGAATGATCTGTCCATTGCAATCAACAGGTTTTCCATCCTTTTTCGCAATTACTCTCATTTTCCCTTTAAGAATGGCGGCGATGATGAGTTGGCGCAATTCGGTAACGGGAAGATATTTGTTATTACATCCTATTGCCGCTCCTATATTGTTATTAAAAATATCCATTGCGCCGGCAGCAGAATCCGGAAGTTGGGTGTCTTCGATTCTGCCTTTCTTGTATTGATGCTGGTTCCCTTTTTCATGAGCGATGCCAAGACGGATGGCCTTCTTCCACCTTATCTTTTGTGAAAGTAATGCCATCCAATAGGCATGACGAAAGGCGTCGACCTGTCCGCCATCAGCATCGTGATCAAGAATGGAATCATGTTCCATTTCATTGCCTGCCTGACGGGCTTCGATGGTGATGTGTTTTGCTTTGCATGCAATGAAGGGATGTGTTATTACCCAGCATTTTTCAGGGCCGGAAAGTTTGAAGAATGATTGTGAATTGCACGGAATAGAAAAAATTATGGCTGAAATAAATAGTAAACTTTTCATTGTTTGGATTTCCTCGCAAAGGCGCAAAGATTTATTTGCTTCTTACAAGGAATTTTTTAATTCAACTGATCGCTCAACAACTTCATTTCAATTCTCGGTGCAATTTTTTCATAGAGCACATGATAAACGGCACTCGTGATCGGTATGTGAACGTTGTATTTTTTATTGAGCTCGTAGATACAATTCGTTGCATAGTACCCTTCGGCTACCATGTTCATTTCAAGCTGTGCGAATTTTACCGAGTATCCTTTCCCGATCATCGTTCCAAACATACGATTACGACTGAAGGAGGAATATGCGGTGACGAGCAGGTCGCCCAGATAGGCTGAGTCATCAATATCGCGTGAGATTGGATGTACGGCGGCAACAAATCTTTTTATCTCTCTGATAGCATTGCTGATGAGCACGGCCTGGAAATTATCGCCATAGCCAACACCATGACAGATGCCGCTTGCAATGGCGATGACATTTTTCAATACTGCAGAATATTCCGTTCCGTAAATATCATCGCTCACAGCCGTCTTGATATACCGGCAATTCATAAGGCCTGCAAGTGCATTGGCAGTGTTCAGATCGGTGGATGCGATCGTCAGATAGGAGAGCCGTTCCATTGCAACTTCCTCGGCATGACATGGCCCTGTAATGACTCCAATGTTATTCAGCGGGATATTCAGTTTCTCCCGGAGATAGTCGCCAATGATCAGAAGATCGTCGGGAATAATTCCTTTGATTGCGGAAAAGACTGTTTTGTTTTTGAATGCATCCGCACTGATATTCCCCAGCGCCGATTTGAGAAAAGCGGATGGCACGGCAAGAATGATAACCTCTGATTCCTTCAGAATGGATGCGAGATCGTTACTGATATTTACTTTTTCGAGATTTATTTCAACGTCGCTTAAGTAATTGGGATTGTGCCTGTACTTCCGCATAAAAGAAGCAGTATCCTCGGTCCTCACCCACCAATGAATCCGTTCAACATTGTTCGTCAGAATTTTTACGAGGGCAGTTGCCCAACTCCCGCCACCAATGACGGCTATCCGTGGTTTATGTGTGGTATCAGGTATCAAGAAGTGAGTGTCTGGTGGTGTGTATTAGTATCAGGAATTAAGTATCAGGTAGCGAGTATTAACGATATAGCTAAACTCAAAAATCAATAATCGTTAATCCTTGTTCCTATATCAAAGGGATGTACAAACATTGATCACGATATTTGATTTGAGAGGATGGTCATATGCCCCTATCCACATTGCATTAATTACTCCAAGTACTATTTAATATTAAGGAACGAAATGAAGTGAATGTAATCCATTTTCATTAGCAGAGAAATGATACATGATACCAATTACCTGATACATTATTCTTTCTTAATTCACATCACACCCTTCTAGAACGTAATATCCTTCTCTACGATATCCTTTCCCCTCATCACTTTCACCTTCGTCGTTTCGCCCTTGTTGAATTTGCCGAGAGCTTTCATATAACTCATCATATCGACTACCCTGTTTTCGCCAAGCTGTATGACAACATCGCCGGGCTGCAATCCGGCTTTTGATGCGGGCTTTCCGTCGGTCACTCCGTCGATGCGCATGCCTTCACCGTCGAATGCATAATCGGGAACTACTCCGAGGGTTACCTTAAAGCGCGGGGCATCCTCATTGCTGTCGTTCTTTGTTTTTGAGAACGGAAGCTTTGGAGAATTGTCGAGCCGAACGAGTATCTTCTCGATCATGTGAACGATTTCCGTTTCGCCTGAATAATTGATTTTGTCTTCATCGTCCGAAGGCTTATGATAATCACTGTGCGTTCCGCTGAAGAAATGCAATACAGGTATGTCCTGCAAGTAAAAAGATGTATGATCACTCGGGCCTACGCCTGAATCGGATTCTTTTATTTTCAGATCATCCGGCTTAGTCGAATCAATTACCGACTTCCACATGTCCGATGTGCCGGTTCCGTTGATGATGAGAGTTTTTTCATCTGTCTTCAGCCTTCCAAGCATGTCCATGTTGATCATGTAGCTCACATTTTTCAGATCGATCGTCGGATGTTTTACGAAGTAATTGGATCCGAGCAAACCCTTCTCTTCACCGCTGAATGCGATGAACATGTAGTTGCTTTTTTTCAGCTTCGTTCCTTTCACGAAAGAAGCAAGTTCGATCAAGGCGGCAGTTCCGCTTGCATTATCATCAGCGCCGTTGTGAATCGCCTTTTCTCCGCGATACAAACTGCCTTCGTCTCCGTATCCGAGATGATCATAATGCGCTCCGATGACGACGGTGTTGGTTGCCTTATTGTCGATGTAACCGATTACATTATGTCCGTGCTTTTCTATCCTGATGATCTCAGCTCCCATGGTGCAGTTCGTGATCACGCTGTCCTTCAGAACATTTGCCGCATGACCCTTCGCAAATAAAACGAGAATGGAAACAGGCGTGATGTGATTTTTCCAGTCGCCGGTCGGATCCTCGACAGATGTATCACTGTTGATGAATATCACAGCGACGGCTCCCTTGAGGATTGCCAGATCGAGCTTCTTACGCAGATCCGTCCATTCTCCGAATTTTCCATGCGGGTCGTTGCCTTCGGGTGTACCGACTTCCATCACAAATATTTTTTTGGCAAGATTGATTTTGTTTTTGTAATCATCTCTGCCGTTTACCTGGTCGGAAATCCCGTAATTCACTCTGGCAATATAGCCTGTAACCACTCCGTTCGAAGAATAGGATAAAGGATAAAAATCTTTTCCCGAAGTATAAATGGTAGAGTTGATTAACAGCTGCGTACTGTTGCCGAATTCCGCCCCGGAGGTAAAACTGAATTCCTGAAGAAAATTTTTTTCGCCTTTGGGCTTCAGCTTTGTTTTTTTGAACTGCCCCGTGATGTAATCAGAAGCCTTCTTCTCTCCCGCCGTTCCGGTTTCTCTGCCTTCGAAAGCATCGGAGGCCAGCGTGGAAATGTGTTGTTTCAAGTTTGATTTTAGCTGATCATCCGTGAGGGTTACATATTTCGGTCCCGCACAACCTGCGAAGAAGATTACGATTGCAATGAAGAAGATTCTTTTCATCTGATGTGCAAGATAAAGTTTTAATTAGCTAATTATCCAATTAGCCAATTAGCTAATTAAAATTATAGGCAAGATGTGCTACGATCTTTCAGTCGATTCTTTCGGGCCCACGCCATCCTTCGGCGAAAAAAATGTGACGACGATCCTGGCTTTGGCATTTCCAACGATTTCCGCAAGCTCGGATTCCGATGCTTCCTTTATTCGCTTTACCGATTTGAAATGACGGAGAAGTGCATCCGCCGTTGACTCGCCAATTCCTTTTATGTCGCTCAGCTCGGTTTTAACAACTCCTTTCGATCTTCTTTTTCTGTGATGGGTAATGCCGAAGCGATGCACCTCGTCTCTCATCTGCTGGATGATGCGAAGCGTTTCGCTTTTTTTATCAATGTACAATGGTGCAGAATCACCGGGATAATAAATCTCCTCGAGGCGTTTCGCAATTCCTATTACCGGAATTTTTCCATGCAGTCCGAGTTTTTCGAGACTGTTAATAGCCGAGCTGAGTTGTCCTTTACCTCCGTCAATCACAATAAGGTTGGGTAGCTCCTGCGCTTCGTCGAGCATTCTCTTGTAACGCCGGTATATGACTTCTTCCATCGAAGCAAAATCATCAGGACCCTCTACCGTTCTGATATTAAAATGACGATACTCTTTCTTCGATGGCTTGCCGTTTCTGAACACGCTCATCGCTGCGACGGGATAGGCTCCCTGGATGTTCGAGTTGTCAAAACACTCGATGTGCCTCGGCAATTCTTTGAGGCGAAGATCCTGTTTCATCCTCTCCATCACTCGTAAAACTTTATTCTCCGGGTTTTGCTTTTCTTCCTGCAGATCTCTTTCTCTGATGTAATTGCGGACATTACTCTCTGAAAGGTTGAGCAGATGCTTTTTATCTCCGATCTTGGGAACGGTGAAAGTAACGTTCTCATAATCCAGGTCCATATCAAACGGAACGATGATCTCCTCCGCATCGCTATTGAAGTTTGTCCGCATGTCGGCAATCGCAATCTCTAAAAGTTCCTGCGGCGATTCGTCAAGCTTCTTTTTTATTTCGATGGTATGGCCCTGTATAATGGATCCGTTCATCACACGCAGAAAGTTGACAAATGCTGCATTCTCTTCGGTTACGATTGAGAAAACGTCAGTGTTATGAATAGATGGATTCACGATGACTGATTTCGACCTGAATCGTTCGAGCAATTCGAGCTTCTCTTTTATATTGTGCGCATCCTCGAAACGAAATTCCGATGCATGCGTGTTCATCAGCGTTTTCAGATGCTGTATCACGGTGTTGATGTTGCCTTTCAGTATTTGTCGTATCTCTTTAATGGACTGGTCGTAATCTTCCATTGACTGATGCCCTTCGCATGGACCTTTGCAGTTGTTGATGTGATACTCGAGGCAAACCTTGAATTTTCCTTTGCTGATGTTTTCGGGTGTGAGATTCAGGCTGCAGGTGCGAAGCTTGTATAACTGTCCGATGAGTTCGAGCAACGTGTTGATCATACGTACCGGCGTGTACGGACCAAAATATTCCGATCCGTCCTTGATCAGTTTTCTTGTTGAGAAGATCCTGGGGAAAGGCTCATTCTTGATGCAAATCCACGGATAGGTCTTGTCATCTTTGAGATTGACGTTATATCTCGGCTGGTGTTTTTTGATAAGATTATTTTCAAGCAGCAATGCATCCATCTCCGAGTCTACGACGAGTGTTTTGATATCGGCGATCTTACTGACCATGACGCGTGTTTTGCCGTTTACGTTCATGTCTTCGCGAAAATAAGAGACGACGCGCTTCCGTAATGACTTTGCCTTCCCTACGTATAACAGCGAATTTTCTTTATCATAAAACTGATAAATGCCGGGACTGTCGGGCAGAGTTGAAAGGGTTGCTTCTAAATTTTTGGGAGCGGGCATGGAGAGAGCAAAGGTACAAAGATGTCACTTAAAATTTTACGAGGTAAAATTGCAATTTTATTTTCCCCGCAAAGACGCGAAGATGTGCAAAGGCCCAGAAACCATTATCCAAAAAAATTTAATTGTTGTGATTACTAGTCTTTGCGATTTGCGTTGAAATTCTCATCGCGAAACTGTCGTTTTAACTGATCCGATTTTTCTTTCACAATCCATGCAAAGCCAGCAAATAAGCCATCGCCGTCATTGCTGCAGCGCCTAATAACAGTTCGCGCTTATTCACTTTGTCGAACGTATCACTTTTAGAATGGTGATAGTCGAAATATCGCTGCGACACAACTTCCAGTCCCAAACGTGCAACGTTCATGTTCTCCAGCTTTGAGATATCTGCGCCATCACCTTCATTTGAAAAGCTATACATGCCATAGGGTTTGAATAAATAAGTCATGCTTAAGACCTTTGCTTTTTGTTCGTCAGTCATATTAAGACCGAAACCCGTTGGCATGAATCCACCTGCATCGCTTTCAATAGCTGCAACATGTTTCTCGTTTTTCTCTTTCGCAACCTCTGCGTATTTTCTTCCGCCGCGCAGACCGCTTTCTTCGTTCATGAATGCGATTGCCCTGAGTGTGCGAAGCGGTTTTATTCCGGCCGACTTTATTGTCCGAAGCATTTCGATCGATTGCACCACACCGGCGCCGTCGTCGTGTGCGCCTTCGGCAAGATCCCAGGAATCGAGATGACCGCCTACGACAACGTACTCATTGGGGAATTGTGATCCTTTAATTTCGCCGATGACGTTATATGATTTAACGCTGTCCTGCATGTGACAACTTTGCTTCAGGAAAAATTTTGTTGCCTCGTTTGCTTTTACGATACGGCTGAGAAGATTTGCCGCATTTGTACTTATTGCGGCGCATGGAATCCTGGGCAACGTGTCAGCGTAATGCATGGCGCCTGTGTGCGGGTCGTCGTCGAGTGCATTCGTCATCGAACGGCAGATGGTTGCGACGGCTCCGTATTTCGCAGCTTCGCTTGGGCCGGCCCACCGGTATTGTACTGCGTCGCCATAGGCTTCGAATGTGTTGATGTATTTTTCGTCGAATGGATAATTATAAAATACGATTTTCCCTTTTACTTTTTCTGCGCCAAGTCTTGATAGTTCGTTGAAGTTATTGATCTCTACAATCTGAGCAGTGATGCCTTCTTTCGGGGTGGCGACAGAGAGTCCAAGTGCACAGATGGGAACGTTCGTTTTGTTTCCGTTCGATTCGATGATAGTTCCTGTTTCCTTTTCGCCGCGAACCCAGTAGGGAACCCAGACCTCCTGCAGCCAGACAGAGTCGGCGCCGGCTTCAATCATTTTTTGCTTTGCCCATTCGACGGCCTTTGCCGCCTGCGGTGTGCCGCTCAATCTGCCGCCGATGTTTTTAGTGAGGTCACGAAGCCAGTCATATGCTTTGCCGTTCATCATTGTTTCGGAGAAGATCTTTCTGACAGCGACGGAGTCGGGGTTTTGGGAATTGATAAGACCGGGAAGAATTATCAGGAGCAGAAATAGTATTCTCTTGATCATGGGGCAGACTGATTTCGTTGGACAAATTAATAAGAGTTCTTAATATAGAGGAGGGCCTACATGAAATTTGACTGACGATTTAAAATTTCCCTCATCCCCGACCCTTCTCCTGATGAGAATGCATCCTTCGATTCAACTTTATTGTTGGGAGAAGGGGGTTTAAAGCTCTTCACTGATACCATCTCATGCGTTGTAGCATGAAAAACTTTTCTGCATACTTTTCCCATCTAGCCCCGACTGCAGCGGAAAGCCCGGAGCGAGCGATGGCCTGTGCGATGGGAAAGCGAGGACTTGCAGCGGAAGGCGGGTAAGGCGGTGATGAAAAGGAGAATGTATCGCTTCAAAAAAAAACAGTGACGCAATTATGCCGATACGATAGTCTCTGATCCGGTGCTTTCCTCTTGCTTTTCTATTGCCTTTGGCGTTGCAAATTTTTTCTGGAAGAGGATGAACAGGAAAACTCCGACTGTGATGGATGAATCGGCGATATTGAATATGGGGCGGAAGAACTGGAATGAATCGCCGCCGACTATCGGGAGCCATGAGGGAAAATGTGAATTGATGAGAGGGAAATAAAGCATGTCGACGACGCGACCATGCAGGAAATTTGAATATCCGCCTTCTGCTGAGAATAGACGCGAGAGACCTGATGAATCGTCTGAGAAAATGATTCCGTAAAATGCGCTGTCGATGATGTTGCCAATTGCGCCTGCAAATATGAGGGAGAAGCAGACAATGAGTCCTGTATGCGCTCTCTTTTTTATGAGGGTGTATAGGTAATAACCGATGCCGAGTGATGCGACGATGCGGAAGACGCTGAGAAAAACTTTTCCTGCGGTGCCGCCGAATTCAAAGCCGAAGGCCATTCCGTTGTTTTCGGTGAAGTGAATGATAAACCAGTCGAAAATTCTGAATTCTTCACCGGGAAACATGTGTGTCTTGATCCAGATTTTTATTGACTGATCGATAAGCAGCACAAAAAAAACAATGAGGATTGCAAGACGCAACCCTCTCTTGTTTTTATTTTCAATCGACTTAATTTCTGTCACTCTGGATCAATTAATCAATTAGCTAATTAGCTAATTCGCTAATTGGCTAATTATTTTTCAGTCTCTGTATTGATTGAGCTTTGCTTCGATGCTTTGTGTCGTATGAGGAACCGCGCGCAGTCTTTCTTTCGGAATTAATTTTCCGGTTACCCTGCAGATGCCATAAGTTTTATTTTCTATGCGCACGAGAGCGTTCTCGAGTTGTTCGATAAATTTCTTCTGGCGTCCTGCGAGTTGCCCTGCTTCTTCTTTCGCGAGCGAATCGGAACCGTCTTCAAGAATTTTGAATGTGCTTGCAGTATCGTCGGTACCATGCTCATTTGCTGCAGTCATTTGTGCCTGAAGCGTAGCAAGTTCTTTACGTGCTTCGTCAAGTTTTTTATTGATGATATCGCGGAACTCTTCGAGTTCCGTATCAGAGTAGCGGTTCTTCCCTGTTTCTTTTTCTGGCTTGCTGTTGCTGATAATAGCTCTTGCCGGCTCGGGTCTTCTGTTCACGGGCATCGGACGACCGACTGACGGGCGTTGTTGCTGTTGTGAATTTTGTTTATTCGTATCCGTCGTTTTTTCTGCCTCCTTCGGTAATGCGGCCTTCGTACTTTCCTTCATATTATTTTTTACTGTCGTGGTTTTTGCAGGCGGAACATTATGTTTCGCTGCAGGTTTTGATTTGCTTATGGGTTTCGCCGGAGCAGATGCTTTCTTCGCCGGCTTAGCTGCTGCTTTCGGTTTTGTTTTTGTTTTTGATTTAACCGCTTTCTTAGCGACCGGCTTTTTTGCAACAACTTTCTTTGCAGGTTTTGCTTTGACGGCTGACTTGCTCTTTGGTGATGCAGGCTTCTTTGCTTTAGCTTTCGAAGCAGGCTTTGCTTTCGGTTTAGTTTTCTTGCTCATATGAAAACGATTTGAATATAGGGGATGGCGGCCGTCAGTTAAGTCCGACGGAATTATGTTTTGTAATACTTATAAGTGCGTGTATTTCTTCATCAACCTCGACGTTAACCGCATCTTCGCCATCCAGGCGGTCGACCAGATCGAGATTCGCTGCTAAAGTTTCGGCGCAAATATAGTCTTTATTATTAATCAGCGAAGAGCGCAGCGAGGCATGTTCCACCACCTTCAGGTCGATGCGGTCAGTGACCTCAAAGCCCTTTTCTTTCCTGAGATTCTGGATTCTGTTAATGAATTCGCGGGCAATGCCTTCCTCTCTCAAATCCTCGCTGATCGTAATGTCGAGAGCGACCGTCAGCCGGCCTTCATTCGTAACCTGCCATCCCGGAATGTCTTCCGAGCTGATCTCCACGTCCTCGTCCGTAATGGTCACGGGCTTGCCGCTAACCGTAATATCCATTTGCTTCTCCTGCTCTAGCCGCTGTATGTCTTCCTGGCTGAATGCAGTGATGGCCGCAGCAACATCTTTCATCATGGCCCCAACTTTCTTTCCGAGCACTTTAAAGTTGGGCTTTATTTTTTTGACTAGAATATCGGAAGTGTCGTTGATGTATTCGATCTCTTTCACATTCACTTCTGCGAGTATGAGACTCTTTACCGACTCCACTTTTTCTTTGAAGCCTTCGCCTGTTACAGGCAAAAGGATTTTATTCAGCGGCTGACGAACCCTGATGTTCACTTTTTTTCTCAGAGAAAGAACCATCGATGAAATTTTCTGAGCCAGCTCCATTCGTTCTTCTAGTGATTTGTCGATGACAGAAGAATTGAATTCCGGAAAGTCGGCGAGATGAACCGATTGTGCTTTACGTTTGCCGGACACCACATTGAGATCCCGATAGAGATGATCGCTGTAAAACGGAGCGATCGGCGACATGAGTATGGCTACCGTCTCGAGACAGGTGTACAGTGTCTGATAAGCGGCAACTTTATCGTCGGTGTAATCTCCTTTCCAGAAACGGCGGCGGCTCAATCGAACATACCAGTTGCTGAGATGTTCTGTTACAAAATCTGAAATTGCGCGCGCAGCTTTTGTAGGCTCATAATCGGAATAACTTTCATCGACCATCTTAATAAGAGTATTCAGCTCTGAAAGGATCCAACGGTCGAGTTCATTCCTTTTTGCCATCGGCATCTCTTCTTCCCTGAATGCGAATCCGTCGATGTTTGCGTAAAGAGCGAAGAACGCATAGGTATTATGAAGTGTGCCGAAGAATTTCCGTTGCACGTCTGTGATTCCCTCAAAATTAAATTTCAGGTTCTCCCATGGATTGGCATTGCTGATCATGTACCAGCGCGTAGCGTCAGCCCCGTATTTATCAATCGTTGTAAACGGATCGGCAGCGTTACCGAGACGTTTAGACATCTTATTGCCGTTCTTGTCGAGCACGAGTCCGTTGCTGACGACGTTTTTGTAAGCAACAGAATCGAAGATCATCACTGCGATCGCATGCAGGGTAAAGAACCATCCGCGTGTCTGATCAACGCCTTCTGCGATGAAGTCTGCGGGATAGGATTTTGCAAACTCTTCCTTATTCTCAAACGGATAATGCCACTGCGCATAAGGCATGGCGCCCGAGTCGAACCACACGTCGATGAGATCTGTTTCGCGTATCATCTTCTTTCCCGAAGGGGAGATAAGAATGATTTCATCTACGAAGGGACGGTGCATGTCGAATTTATCCGGTGCAGCATCAACCGGGTTCGATTTCATGAAGCCTGCTTTCACCGATTTCTCTGTCTCTTCGTGCAACTGCCGGATGGAGCCGATGCATATCTCTTCCGAGCCATCTTCAGTTCTCCAGATCGGGAGCGGAATCCCCCAGAAGCGCGAGCGGGATAAATTCCAGTCGACGAGATTTTCCAGCCAGTTGCCGAAGCGTCCGGTACCAGTATGCTCCGGTTTCCAGTTGATGGTCTTGTTCAATTCGACCATCCGATCCTTTAATGCTGTCGTGCGGATAAACCATGAATCGAGTGGATAATATAAAACAGGCTTATCGGTTCTCCAGCAATGCGGATAGGTATGTTCGTATTTCTCCGAACGGAAGGCTTTGTTTTCTTTCTTGAGCCGTATGACAATGCGTTCGTCGACAGTTAAATATTTTTCACCGCCTTGTTTTTTCTTCTCGGTTTCTTTTTCTGCCTCAGTGAGGTATTGTTCTTTCACATACTCGCCCGGAAAATCGGTGACATCATTCGTAAAGCGTCCCTGCTTGTCGACGAGTGTGAGCGAACCCACTCCGTTTTGTTTTGCCACGCGAAAGTCATCGGAGCCAAAGCTCGGCGCGATGTGAACGATTCCCGTTCCGTCTTCTGTTGTTACAAAGTCGCCGATCAATACTTTAAAAGCATCGCCGTCGACAGGCTGAACATAGGGCAGTAATTGTTCGTAACGGATTCCTTCGAGGTCTTTGCCTTTCATTTCGGCTACGACTTTGAATGGTATTGCCTTGTCCCCGGTCTTGTAATCATCGAGATTCAGCTCTGCGTTTTTTTTCGGAAAATATTTTCCCAGGAGATCTTTCGCGAGCACAACAGTGATTGGCTTACCGGTATATTGATTAAATGTTTTTACAGCGACGTAAGAAATATTTTTCCCTACAGCGAGTGCGGTGTTTGATGGAAGCGTCCATGGAGTAGTCGTCCATGCAAGAAAGTAAACATCGCCGTCGATGTTGGCGATTTTTTCTTTCGATCTGAACTGTGCGATTACAGTTGTATCCTTCACCATTTTGTAAGTTCCGGGCTGGTTTAGCTCATGAGAACTCAGTCCTGTTCCTGCTGCCGGTGAATAAGGTTGAATGGTATATCCTTTATAGAGAAGGTTTTTTTTGTGAAACTCTTTCAAAAGCCACCAGCAGGTTTCAATGTATTCGTTTTTGAAAGTGATGTACGGATGCTCAAGATCGACCCAATATCCCATCTTGCGGGTGAGGTCGTCCCAGACATTCTTGTATTTCATCACCTCTCTCCTGCATTCAGCATTATACTCTGCGATAGAAATTTTTTTTCCGATGTCATCCTTGCGGATGCCCAATGTCTTCTCCACACTTAGTTCGATCGGAAGTCCGTGCGTATCCCAGCCACCTTTGCGTTTTACCTGGAAACCCTTCAATGTTTTGTAGCGACAGAATAAGTCTTTGATCGCCCTTGACATCACATGGTGAATGCCGGGCAGGCCATTGGCTGACGGGGGCCCTTCATAGAAAGTAAATGTCGGCCTGCCCTCACGGCTGTTCACGCTGGATTCGAATGTTTTTTCATTCTCCCATGCCGATAGAATATCAGCCCCGATTTTGGGTAGATCCAGCTGCTTATATTCTTTGTATTTGGCTGACATTGAGGAGTTTGACTAAATTAGTTCCGTGACTTAAAAAATAGGCGTGCAAAAGTAAGCAAAATAGGCTTATGAGGGGAATTTTCTTGAACCGGTGGGTTATCAATAAGACGTATAATGATAATTTAAACCCGGTTTATTCAATCCATTAATTGAAAATGATACTTGAAATTTATCTCATCTTTCTGTTGTCAATCATCCATTGTATCGATTGAAAGACAGCCTTTGTATAATCCATCATCGAATCCCTCATCTGATTATTCTCCAAAGGGCGCACACTTTTTTCATCCGGCTGAATGCCAGATAAAATGTCTCCATTTTTTCTTCTGCTATAATAAACATGCTTCCCAAACGCTCCATACTCGTCATCATACGAGAAGGTAATCCACTTTCGCCCGCCATGAAACAAATCGACTCCAAAGGAATTGTTGACGTATGATTCATTCAGTATTCCCATGATCGTCGCATAAATATCGACCTGTCCGCCCAGATTGCTTTTTACTTCGGGCGAAAAAATCTTCGGAGCATAAATGATCAGGGGTATTCTATGAAACGATAAATTATTGTCGACTCCTTCGACAAGCGCACCGTGATCGCCGGTAAAAATAAATATCGTGCTGTCGAACCATGCCTGCTTCATTGCATTTTCGATGAAACGGCCAATCGACCAATCAGCATATTCGATCAGCTGCTTTCTTGTATCTGATGAGCGGGGTTTGAAATTTATTCCGGGCGGGATTTCATAAGGACCGTGATTGCTGGCAGTAAGAGCAGCTGCGAAGAATGGCTTTGAGTTAACAGAGTTTATGTGGCTTATTACCTCCTCGAATAAAATGTGATCCGGTACTCCAAGTGTATTCAGGATCTTTCCGCCTGGATAGTCTTTTTGGCTGATGAGATGCCTGTATCCGTTCGGCGAAAGAAAGCCGCCCATGTTATCGAACTGATCATCGTGCGTCGTGAAGAAAAATGTCTCATATCCTTTTGTCGAAAGTGTTTTCGCAATGCCTCCGTACGGCTGCTGATTCTTAAGATCCTTCATATGATGCCTGTTCGGCAATGACGGCATACCGAACAGAGATGAATAAACGCCGCAGAAGGTATGAATGCCATCGGAATAAAAATCTGGAAAGACAATTGATTCTTTATACAGCTTATCCAGAAAAGGTGTCAGCGATTCCTTGTTACCGAAAGCCTGCATGTTATAACTGGTCATGCTTTCCATCAGCACCAGAACAACATTGTAATGCATTGGTGAAGACGATGAAATGAATCTTTCGACGGGCGTTTGTGAGGTTAAGGGAGTATGGTAATAATTCCTTATCAATTCCAATGCAGAATCAACATTCATGTAATCGACATTCCTGTTGCTTATATTTTTCTGGTCGAGGGCGCTCTGCAAAAATGTGTACACGGGGTTTAATCCGAGTTGATTGGTGAAATTATATTCGCTTACGAAAGCTGTTCCCCATCTTATGGGCGACTTTATCGCAACTCTCCCGCGTATGGCTAAAAATGTCAATCCAAACGAGAGAAAATAAATTAATGTCACCGTCAATAATTTCTTCTTCAGTTGAAATCCGGAAAATTGTCTCTTAAAATTTCTTCTCTCAAAAAAATAAAACGTGATAATAAGTGCGACAAGCAACAATAAGTACGGATAGTTCAATGGGTCTTTAAAAATTATCCCGAACATCATGCCCGGACTTTCCGTCCATTCCAGCGCCGCCGTTGTTATCCTCGTTTGCTGATGATTGAACCACTGTATGTCTGCGCATATAACTATGAACGAAAGTGAGTATAACAGAAAAATAAACCAGAAGATAATTCTGTTCAGGTAATTGCCGGGCTCAACAAATAAAGAAGTGAAAAAATATATGACCAGGGGAATTGCTAAAATATATCCACTGACTACAGTATCAAATTGCAGTCCGATAAGGAATGAATTAAGAATGACGAAAGCCGGAATTTCTCCTGATGCTGATAGATGCAGCAGAAACAGTAGCAGCCTCAGCGAGGTGAAAAAAATAATTCCACAGAGATAAGTAACCAGGATAAATCGTATTGGTGCAGGAATTTTCCTGAACATCGGATCAGGAAATTGTGGCAATTACTTTCAGTTCGATGGCAATGGGCGTAGGCAGACAATTAATCTCTATAGTCGTCCGACATGGAGGATTTTCCTTAAAATATTCTGCCCATAATTTATTGTACACAGGAAAATCGTTTTTCATGTTTGTCAGATAAACAGTCACATCCACAATATTATTCCAGCTGCTGCCTGCATCCTCTAATATGTATTTTACGTTTTTGAAAACAGAGTGGCATTGTTCAGCGATATCATAGCTGATAATAGTTCCTTTATCGTCAAGTTCTACACCCGGAATTTTCTTCGTGCCTCTTTCCCTCGGGCCAACTCCAGAAAGAAATAATAAATTCCCCACTCTCCTTGCATGCGGATATAAACCCACCGGCTCAGGAGCTTTTGATGATTCAAATTTCTCAGACATTCGTTAGTTGATAGTTGAAATGGATAATTGATAGTGGGTTGGAATTGGATAAATTTTAATTCTTAATTACTTACTGGAGCTTTTTTAGGATTCTTCTCACGTCTCCGACATATCCTCCACCAAACAAATTCACATGCACCATCAGCGGGTACAAATTATGAATATCAATCCGATCCTCAAAACCTTGTGATAGAGGATAAATTTCATTGTAACTATTGTAAAATCCTTCTTCGAAACCCCCGAACAGTTTCGTCATTGCCAAATCCATCTCTCTGTGGCCGAAATATATCGCAGGATCAATAAGAACAGCATTGCCCTCGGAATTCGTTAGAAAATTCCCACTCCATAAATCTCCATGTAATAATGCCGGCCTTTCAACCGGGATAAGGCTGTCAAGCCTAGAATATAATTTTCTGATTAAGGTTGTGTCAGACTCATTCATCTTACCTGACGATCTCGCCAACTTCAGCTGTTTCTCGAGTCTTTCTTCAATAAAAAAATCTTCCCAACTTCCATGTTCCGTATTCGCCTGAACAAGTGATCCTATAAAATTACTCTCCGAAAATCCGAACCGAAAATTTGTATTACGATGCAGTTCGGCTAAACCCCTGCCAAACATTTCCCAGAAATCGCTCCTTCTCGTTCTCGCTTCTATAAATTCCAACATCAGGAATGCCTGACCATCATCTTCTCCCGTCAAAACGATTCCGGGAATTGCCAGAGTCTTTGTACCACGCAGAAAATCGAGTCCCGCCGCTTCCTTCTCGAACATTTTCGGATATCGAAATGTATCATTGGTCTTCAGAAAAAAGACTCCCCCTGTCGTATCAATCTTCGCAGATAAATTAATACTCCCGCCCGAAACCGGGGTCACCCGCTTCACATGTAGTTTCTTGCCGAACTTATTGCCAAGCTGATTCTCTATATAACGAAGGAAAGATGATGTTAACATCGACCGGCAATGTCTGAAAAATTCTATTCAGTATTCTCTGCTTAAAATCGATCCTTAATCATTATTTCTTCCTATTATCTCAATTATTTTTCTTTGCGAGATAAATTGCGCGTTTATAAACTTCATCCTTCCCATTAATATCAATGGCTCTCGCAAATAATATATATATCCCTTCATCTGCGACGATACGATCGTTTCGCAATCCATCCCACACAACATTTCCTTCCATTGCTGCAGTTTCACCGGAGACTATTGTTGTTACCAGCCTTCCATCATAATCATAAACATTCAGCGACAGAACGGTTCCGGGTTGACTGAAACTATAGTGTACGGTCAACACATCATCATATCCGTCATTGTCCGGAGAAAACACATCCCCCCCCACAGAAAACACATCGCCCGCAGACAAACGTAAACGCTGCGAATTTCCATACCCCGGAGTCCCAAACCCGGCCGTCCCTGCCGCTGAATGCCAATTATCTCTTAAATCATTTTTTTGATCAATACTAAGTCGCTCTAATGCTACTCCTCTCGTCTCCGACAATAGCGGAAATTGCATGTCATCACTATACCGGAAGGCGTCAATGACATTTCCGTCATTATCCATCAACAATACTCTTCCCTTATCACTGTTGAAATCCGGCATAGAGGTTATATTCAGAAATGCATAGCGATCTTCACATATGTAATTATTTTTTACAAGACTCTCGTCCTCCGATAAAACCAAAAACTCGCCGGGAAAAATGTATTTATGACCTTTTGTAATCAATGCCTCCTCATGAATGTATGAACTGTCATCATAATCCGCTTCAGCTATAATCCAGTTCTGCAAATCAATTATTTTAGCCGAAGCATTATAAATCTCCGCATAATCTGTTGCTCCATCATTACAATAATACAGAACTTCATTTATCAGGATATCCTTTGCGGTTGCCGGTTGGGGAATACCAACTCTTAATTTATGTTCATCATTGAAATTATTACCGGGACAATCTTTCAACGTCTGACTAATCTCAACCATATATTGACCTTCTGAGAGTGCTTCCGTAAATTGAAGAACAACAGTGTCCTTTTCCGCCGACACACTTATGCTCATCGGAGTAATCATTCCTCCCGGGTATAGCAGCGAATAATTATTCAGAACATCTGCACCATCTTCAACCGGCTCACTCATCAATATCGTCACGTAAAAACTGTCGGATATAAAAGCATTGATTGCAAATGGTGATTGATGATCAATAAAAATTGATTTTACACTATTCTCGGTTCCCGGGCTTCCATGCATCGAAGATTCTGACGCATGCCAGTTATTATCATTCCTGCAGACAAAATCACAATCCTTTTTTTCAATCGACCAGCCTCCGTCATCCTTATGCGTGTCATGATAAAATACATTGCTAAATCTTACTTCATCAATAATTTCTCCGTCCGAATTCAGCAGTTTCAAATCATCTCCCACCTCATTATTCAGCGATGGGAAACCCTCTGCAGCAATGGCATTCGGTATTGTATTGAATAACTGAAGATCATCTGCGTCACAAAGCAAAACATATTGTTTTGGCTGCAAATGTATTTCCGGTATCAATCCATCCGAACTGCCATCACTGATAGTCCATCCCGAAAGCACGATGTCCGAATCCTTCCTGTTAAAAATCTCCACATACTCGGCATACGGTAAAGGACTGGCCTCAGAGGGTTCAAAATAAATTTCTGTGAATATTATATCGCCCTTTCCGGCAACAGCGATTGGCGTATAAGTAAATTGAGTGTTCTGATTAGCTAAAAGATTACCGGCCTGATCGGTTTGTCCGGCAAACTGAAGTGTATAAATCGCTCCGGATTGAAAATGACCATTAAACATCAACAAATAGCTCTTTGCATCTGAACTGTCTCTATAAATAAAGGCAGGATGATCAATGCCGCCATCTACAGAATAATTTAATTGGTTGAGAGCAGACGGGTTATCCATCATTTCCGAATAGGTTAGCTTCAAAGATGAATCTGATGTCGTTCTTATATCACTGACCACAGGATGGATCGTATCCCTTATAATTTCCCCTATATAGAAATCATCAAAATAAAACCGATCAATATTGCCGCTCGTGTACGTACAATAAATTCCAAAATATCCCAAAGCCGTATAAGCGGAATCCACACCTGTCGACTCAATAATAAAATTGTCTCCGGCCGAATAATCCGTCATGATTGTCCAGTCCTTTCCGCCCGTTCTCAAAATCCTGACATTAATATCAAACGCCGAAGAGATTTTCCCATCTGTCGCCCTGCATACAGATGTTATTATGGAACCGTCCTGCCGAAACAATTCAATTGCATCGTTCGACAATGCTTCCCCGAATCGAAGGAAGTAGCCGTTCAATGGCAGGGTCAGATCGATGTTATCGGATAATAAGTAAATCTTGCAATAGTTAGAAGATGATGGTGAAAAATCGAGGGAGATCTTAAACTTCCACTCCAATGAATCCTGCGCGTTGGATAACACAGGAAGCGCTAAGTAAGAATCTCCACCCGAAAGAGCATTTAACTGCAACCGTCCATCAGCATTCACGTTGAAATCTACCGTGTCGCCGAACCATGAAGGAGATGCATTAAAATTCCCATCGTCGAAACCATCTTCAGTCTGAGCAAGGCCAAACAAAACGATCATGGAAAAAATAAATGTCAGATAAACCTTCATCGGAAAGATTGCTTTAAATTGCGTCACAAATCTAAAGCGGGGATATTCGATTTGTAACTCCGCTTATTGAGGATAAAAAAAGATACATAATGAAAGTTGCAGTCGTAGGCGCCACGGGAATGGTCGGACAGGTAATGTTGAAAGTTTTAGAGGAAAGAAATTTTCCGGTTACTGAACTCATGCCTGTTGCTACGGAAAGATCTGTCGGAAAGGAGATTTCATTTAAAGGAAAAAACTATAAAGTGATCACCATGACAGAGGCGATCCAACGCAAACCGGATCTCGCACTGTTTTCAGCCGGAGGAAATACGTCACTCGAATGGGCGCCGAAATTTGCTGAGGTGGGAACGGTTGTCATCGACAACTCTTCTGCCTGGAGAATGGACCCGTCAAAAAAATTAATCGTCCCCGAAATTAATGCAGCCTCTCTTACTAAATCCGATAAGATCATCGCCAATCCCAACTGCTCTACCATACAGATGGTGCTTGTTTTAAATCCGCTTCATCAGAAATATAAAATCAAAAGAGTGGTCGTCTCCACCTACCAATCTGTTTCCGGCACCGGAAAGAAGGCCGTCGATCAGATGATGAACGAACGCAAAGGAATCAACGGCGAAATGGCCTATGCTTATCCCATCGATATGAATGTTCTTCCTCAGGTCGATGTATTTTTAGACAATGGATATACGAAAGAGGAAATGAAAATGCTGAACGAAACCCGCAAGATTATCGGTGATGATTCGATAAGGCTGACCTCTACCACCGTTCGTGTTCCCGTAAAAGGCGGACACAGCGAAGCCGTCAACGTTGAATTTACTGACGACTACACTTTAGATGAGGTGAAAAAAATTCTTGCCTCCACAAAAGGAGTCGTGGTAGTCGATAATCCGGAGAAAAAAGAATACCCAATGCCTCTTTATGCAGAAGGCAAAGACGATGTGTTCGTCGGTCGCCTCCGCCGTGACGAATCACAGGACAAAACCATCAACATGTGGATCGTCTCAGATAACCTCAGAAAAGGCGCTGCAACAAATGCAGTACAGATTGGAGAGTATCTGGTGAAACAGGGAATACTTTAATGAAGAAGGAAAAATGAAGAAGGAAGAATAATACTCTTCATTTTTCATTCTTCATTAATCATCTGTGATTGTCTTCAGATTTATTTCCTGCCTTATCAACCTTTTCGCCGGATACCAGGCTGCGAGCAAACCGATGCAGCATACGGTTATCGTAACATAAATAAAATCTTTCGGCGACATTTTTACAGGGTAGGCATCGATGACGAATGTTCCGGCTCCGCTCAGCTTAATGAGTCCGAACTGCTGCTGAATGAGACAAACCAGGAAGCCGATTATCAATCCTCCCGCAGCACCGCATATCGTAATCATCATCCCTTCCGTCATGAACACCCTGCGTAGAAATGAAACCTCTGCTCCCATGCTCCTGTAAATCGTGATGTCTTTTTTCTTTTCGATCACCAGCATTGTAAGCGAGCTGATGACGTTGAAGATGGCGATGATCAGGATAAATGTCAATATCAGGAACACTGCCCATTTCTCGGATCGCATAATCTTGTATAATGTTTCATGTTGCATGAAACGGTCTTTAACGATAAACCGGTTTCCGGCAATGGAAGAAATGCTTTGCATCACCTGTTGCTGATCTGCATCATCACGAAGCTTTATTTCATAAGAAGACAACTGATGTTCGTACTCAAAGATCTCAGATGCAAATCTTATCGGAACAATGATATACTTCGTATCGAAATCCTGTTGAACGGAAAAAATGCCGGACGGAGAAATATATCTCCTGTTAAACGATTCTTCCGGGTTAAACGTCGATGCCGTTCTTCTTGCTGCATAAATCTCCACCTGATTATAAATGTTCGAAGGATTGATCCCCAGATTATAAGCGACAACGCTTCCTACAACAGCAAAATCAGTGTCGGCATTCTGAAGCTTAAAAGAACCTTCGAGCATCATGGTGTCAAGGCCCGTCATCCTGTTGAAATCCTCACTGACTCCCTTCAGCCGGATAATATATTGTCTGTCGTGATATTTAGCCAGCGCGCTTTCCTCGATGACGGCGGATACATATTCGACGCCTTTGATCTTGCGCAACGCCTCTGCATCAAGGATATTGCTGTCGAATCTCTTTCCTTCCTTCAGTTCAATTTTCAGATCGGGATCAAAAGAATCAAAGAGCCTTAATATGAGATCCTCAAAACCATTGAATACCGACAAGACGATTATGAGTGCTGCCGTTCCTATTGCCACACCAACAACTGAAATGATCGATATGATGTTGATGACGCGCTGAGACCTCCTGCTGAAAAAATACCTGAATGCAACGAAAGTGGAAAGGCCTGTCTTCATGCTTGCCTCAGGGTGGATTTATTTTCTGGCCGTAACTATCAGTCCCGTACCCGTCGGATGATTTCCATACGTATCGAAATAATTCAACACATATGAGATCGGGTATGCAATGATGTAATAGAACGGCAGAATTATGAAAAACAATTTCGAAACACCGAGCATCTGAATCGGATATTTCATTGAAAGCCTCCAGGAAATTTTACCGGGAGCGCCGTATTGATAGCGGCCTTCTGTCTTTGAGAATCCGGCCGACTTCAGTTTGTCCTGAATTTCGTTGATGTTATATCCGTCGCGCACGTGCTCTTCGATAAAACTCGACTCCTCATCGCCATGAACGTCGCTCCCGCCCTGATCAGACGGCGTCGAGATGATCAGCGTAGCGCCTGGTTTCATCGAAGCATAATAATTCTTAAACACCTGCACGTCTTCCAGTATGTGTTCCATCACATCAACACAAACAACCAGATCATACGCATCCGGATTGACATATTTGGTGAGATCCTGCACTTCGAACTTTACATTCTTCGCCCCTATCTTCTGAAAGAAATTATTGCAATCGGCTACCTGCTCTTCTTTTACATCGACCGATAAAATTTTCCAGTTATGATTCTTTGAATACAACCAGTAAGTGTACTGTCCGAATCCGGCACCGGCATCGAGGATATTAGCCGCATTCTTATTCTCCCTCATCCACTTCCTCAATTCCTTGTGAACATGCCAGGCTCTTAAAAGCAAGAGATCGAGCAATCCATAAAATACCTTTCTTAAAAACGGCGTCTTATTAAATACATTACCAAGCGAACGCTTGATCGGATCGTATTGCATAGGAGGGATTTGTGATGGGTGCGAAGATAACAATGAGTACGAAGTACCAAGTACGAAGTACGAAGATTTTGATCGGGAGAAGGATATTAGTGGTAATGAACCAAAAAATACGAGGCTATAATGATAAACTTCTTTGACCGTTATCTAGGTATCAGTCTTCGTACTTCGTACTTCGTACTTGGTACTTGGTACTTGGTACTTGGTACTTCAAACAGCATCTCCTTCGGGCGGTTTGCTGTCTTTCAGCAGCTTCTCGATCTTCTCTACGTAGTTGAGGGAATCGTCGAGAAAGAATTTTAACTCGGGCACGATGCGGGCCTGGTGGCGGATCTGTGCTCCAAATTGCTTTCTGATTTCTTTATTGTGCTTTTCTATTTGTGCGATGACGGCATTAGCATCCGGTGAACCGAAAATGCTGAGGTAAATCCTGGCAATACCTAAATCGGGACTCACTTTGACATTGGTGACAGTCACAAATGCCTTACCATAAAAATTATATCCCTCTCTCTGAAAAAGCTCACCGATCTCCTTCTGAAAAAGCCTGTTGTATTTTTGTTGTCTCGTAGAATCCATGCGGCTAAAATACCAATTTATTGGGGAATCGATGCTATTGGGTATCAAGTACGAAGTACCAAGTACGAAGTACCAAGTACGAAGTACCAAGTACGAAGTACCAAGTACGAAGTACCAAGTACGAAGTACCAAGTACGAAGTACCAAGTACGAAGTACGAAGAAGGATCATTTACAGGGTAATTCCTATTTGATATGATGGCGCAGTCTTTATTTTACCGGATAAATCACTGCAAAAATATCTTCGTACTTCGTACTTCGTACTTTGTACTTCTCTTACATTTGCTGAGTGAAAAATTATATACGATTGCTGCGATTTGTCGGGGCTTATAAAGGCTATGCGGCGCTTAACGTAATCTGCAACATATTCTCTGTTATCTTTTCGCTGTTTTCATTGACGATGATCATTCCGTTTCTGAATGTTCTCTTCAGCAAGACTTCTGAGTATCGCCTCGAGCCGTGGAGTTTTTCCGCAAAATCCATTTTTGGCAATTTCAATTATTACCTGAATGATTATGTACAAACGCATGGACAAATTCCCGCGCTGGTGCTGATCTGTCTTCTCATAGTTGTATTGTTTTTTCTGAAAAATCTGTTTCGCTATCTCGCCATGTATTTCCTCGCGCCGGTACGTAACGGGGTCGTACGTGATCTGAGGAATAAGATGTATGATAAGATATTGTGGCTTCCTCTCACCTACTTCAGTGAAGAGAGAAAAGGCGATCTCATATCGCGCATGACTTCCGACCTCACGAACATCGAGTGGAGCATCATGCAATCGCTGGAAGTAATTTTTCGAGAACCATTCACCATCTTTCTTTTCCTCGGAACGATGATCTTCTGGAGCCCTCAACTCTCGTTGTTCGTTCTCATCCTGCTTCCGATTGCAGGAATCATCATCGGACAAATCGGAAAAAGCCTGCGCCGGACATCGGCGAAGAGCCAGTCGAAGATGGGTGTTCTTCTTTCCAATATCGAAGAAACCCTTTCAGGACTGCGCATCATCAAATCATTCAATGCAGAAATATTTTTCCGGCATAAATTCGAAAAGCTGAATGATGAGTTCAACAGGCTGATGGTCCGTCTTTACCGCAAGCGTGATCTCAGCTCGCCGCTAAGTGAATTTTTAGGCGCGATCGTTCTTACGGTTGTCATCTACTTCGGCGGTAAGCTCGTTCTCGGTGAGGGAACGAAACTGGAACCTGCAATGTTCATTGCTTTCATCGCCATCTTCTCACAACTTATTCCTCCCGCAAAGGCATTTAGCGAAGCGTATGCAAATGTTCAGCGCGGGCTTGCATCAGCAGAGCGTATAAATAAAATACTCGATGGCGAGATCACCATCTTCGATAAAGAAAATGCCCTACCCATCTCCTCATTCGACAATGCGATCGAATACAGGAATGTATCATTTGCATATTACAAAGGCGGAGAAGGTTGGGCGCTGAGAAATATCAATCTGAAAATCGAAAAGGGAAAAACGGTGGCTCTGGTTGGACAAAGCGGCTCTGGCAAGACGACAATGGTCGACCTGCTTCCAAGATTTTACGATACCGATGAGGGAGGAATTTTCATTGACGGTAAAAATATCCGGGACGTCAGGCTGAAAGATCTCCGTGATCTGATGGGCGTAGTGAACCAGGAAAGTATTTTATTCAACGATACTGTTTTCAATAACATCGCCTTCGGAATTGACAATGCAAAGGAAGAAGATGTTATTGCCGCCGCAAAAATTGCCAATGCCCATGATTTCATCATGGCGATGCCGGATGGATATCAGACGAATGTCGGGGACCGCGGCGGACGAATGAGCGGCGGGCAACGTCAGCGCATCAGCATTGCAAGGGCCATCTTAAAGAATCCTCCGGTTTTAATTCTCGATGAGGCAACATCTGCACTCGACACGGAAAGCGAACGACTCGTTCAGGATGCCATCATCCATCTCATGCAAAACCGCACGACTCTTGTCATCGCTCACAGGCTATCCACGATTCAGCATGCTGATGAAATAATTGTGATGCAGAAGGGTGAAATCATCGAGCGTGGAAAACATGCCGAGTTGATTGCTGCAAATGGTGTTTACAGGAAGCTGTATGACTTGCAGATGTTTGTTTAACTAAAGCGATATATTAAAAGATAATTCTCTATTGATTATCTACCATAATTTTTACTGTACTTTCTACATCTGCACTTATCAGTCTGACAAAATAAATTCCAGGAGAGGCTTTTCCTAAATCGACAGGTATATTGTTATCAGCCAACTTTTTCCTGAGTAACAATTGCCCTAAGGGCGATCTGACTTCAAGCGTTTTCGGTTGAGCTGTAATTTCGGTGCTTACAATAAATTTTCCCGATGTCGGATTGGGATAAATAATAAAATCCTCCTCTGAATTATTAATTACCTCAAGAGAGGTCGTACTGCATATTTCCTGCATATGATAATTTTCCGGCGAAGATGTAATCCCGAGGGGTGTGGTGAAAAAATTAATGTGAGTATTAATTACCGGAATATTAACTACCGGCGGATGAATAATATTGATGGTGGGATCGAATAATGTTCCTGTGTGACAAAAACCTGTGAGCAATGTATCTGTTCTTGCAACGCAAACACCAAGTCCTCCGCTGAACTGCCCGAATAACGTACAAAATAAATCGTTGGCGGAATTCTTAATTACATTCCTCGGATTAAGATGTCTCCACCCCGCAACCGTTGTATCGCCAGCCATCTTAATCGACCTTACAATTCCGGTAGAATCAAATCTCATAAAAAAAGGAAGCATCGGGTACCCCGCCTGCATTACGAAAATTCTTGTCATGTCGTCCATGCCAACCAGGATGCATCCATTGTCATCTGTCGGAATTATTGCGGTAATAAATAATGCTGTATCATCAGACTCAATAGTTTTCGCCCAGACAAATTGATCATTTGCATCAAAATAAAATATTGTGATGGGAAATTTCTGTGAAGAGTCTTCCAATGCAACGGTGCAATAATGACCGCCGGAAAATGATGTGGCAATGCATTTACCCCGAAAACCATTACGGGCAACCATCGATGGAAATACACTCACATCATTCACGTTGCCCAGGCTATCGATCCTGCAAAATGCAAGTCCGGAAGAACTGCCTCCCCAACCGGAATAAAATCCATCATCGTCTTTTACCAATCCGAAAATAATAATGTTTAAAGGATTGGATGGATTGTCGTGACCCGTTTGATGAATAGTATTTCCGTTTCGATCGATAACAATTGTCAGGTCATGATTCGCACATGCGCCGCCTCCAAGCACGACTGATCCTTCTTCATATCCGGGCGCCATTGCCATGAAGGTGGCACCGGCGGTAATGCTTAGTCCTTCGCTCCAGATCAGATTGCAATTATTGTCGATCTTGAGTAACACGGCACAATCAGTCGGCGAAAATGTATAAAACAAAAAAACGATAGTGGAATCGGTCGCTAATGTTGATGCCGCTAATATTGAAACATTAGGCATCTTTAATTTCATACCGGTGATCGGATTTCCTTCCGCATCCATCTTGATAATGCTAAGAACAGTATCATTGAAACTCTGGCTTGCAATCATAAAATTGCCATCGATACACTTAACTATTTCAATGTTTTCTTCCGATGGAAGTGTCGGATAGTTCGCGAAAAATGTTTGACCGGAAGATCCAAAACACAAAAGACAAATTAAAACAAGACAGTAAATTTTTTTCATGTTGAAAGTTCTAAAATGAAGAACTCTAATATAGAAAAAGTTGCCAAAAAAAAATCAGCTAATTGGCTAATCAGCTAATTGACTCTCCGGCCTCATCTGCGGAAAGAAAAGTACATCCTGTATCGACTGAGAATTGGTCATGATCATCGCCAACCGGTCGATGCCGATTCCCAATCCGGCGGTTGGCGGCATGCCGAATTCAAGTGCACGTAAAAAATCCTCGTCGAGCTGCATCGCCTCTTCGTCGCCGCGCTTGCCTAGTTCAAGCTGCTCTTCGAAACGCTTCCGCTGATCGATCGGGTCGTTCAGCTCTGAGAATGCATTGCAGATTTCCTTCCCGTTGCAGATCGCTTCGAAACGCTCTACAAGTCCCGGCTTGCTGCGATGCTTCTTTGCCAGCGGACTCATCTCTACAGGGTAATCCGTGATAAATGTCGGTTGGATGAGATGCGGCTCACACTTTTCTCCAAATATCTCATCGATCAGCTTGCCTCTTCCCATCGACTTGTCAACGTGAATTCCATGATCCCTTGCTACGTTTGCGATCGCCGCTTCATCCATGTCGGTGATATCGGCACCTGTATAATGTGCAATTGCTTCATACATCGTAAAACGCTTCCACGGTCTTTTGAAATTGATTGTATGCTCTCCGACCTTCACTTCTGTACTTCCATGTATGTCCATCGCAATCCTTTCAACCATTTCTTCAACGAGGTTCATCATCCATTCGTAATCCTTGTATGCAACATACAATTCCATTTGTGTGAATTCAGGATTGTGAAAACGATCCATGCCCTCGTTGCGAAAATCTTTTGCGAATTCATATACACCTTCGAAGCCTCCAACGATCAGTCTCTTAAGGTAAAGCTCGTTGGCGATACGCAGATAAAGTTTCATGTCGAGTGTGTTGTGATGCGTTGTGAACGGGCGGGCTGCGGCGCCACCATATAGTGGCTGCAAAATTGGCGTCTCCACTTCGAGGTATCCTTTTTCGTTCAGGAATTTTCTCATCGAATTAGTCAGCGTCGTACGCTTAATGAATGCATCCCTCACCTGAGGATTCACGATAAGGTCGAGATACCTCTGGCGATAACGCATTTCCGGATCGGTGAAGGCATCATGCACATTTCCATCAGCATCTTTCTTCACTACAGGCAACGGACGCAGCGATTTACTCAGCAGCTTAAATTCATTCACGTGTATGCTCGTCTCTCCCATCTTCGTTACGAAAACGAAACCTTTTACTCCTATGATGTCACCGATATCGAGACTCTTTTTAAAAACAAAATCATATTCCGTCTTATCTTCTCCCTTGCAGATATCATCGCGGCGGACATAGATCTGAATTCTTCCATCGCCATCCTGTAAAACTGCAAATGCGGCTTTTCCCATGTCGCGGATGCTCATGATCCTCCCGGCAAAACTTACATCCTTATATTTATCCGGATCAGCAGCAAATCCATTCAGCATTTCAACAGAGCTGTGAGAGATCGGCCACAACTCTGCCGGGTAGGGGTTTATTCCTTTCTGTTGTAACTCTTCAAGCTTCTGTCTGCGAATGATTTCCTGTTCGTTCAGTTCCATTTGTATGTTGAAATTGAGGGGCGAAGATAAGTCAATTAGCTAATTAGCCAATTAGCTAATTAGCTAATTAATCAGCAATTTTGCGCCTTTAAAAGGATCTTTTTATGGATATGAAAATGCTTGTCGATGGGTTTCCTTCACAACTGAAGGAAGCCATTGAAATCGGATCGAAGGCGGGACTAAAGGGAACTACGAAGCCTATAAATAATGTAATCGTTACCGGACTGGGTGGCAGCGGCATTGGCGGAACAATCGTTTCTGAAATTGTTGCCGGTCAATGCCAGGTTCCGATCGTAGTGAACAAGGATTATTTTATTCCTGCCTTTGCGGGTGAAAATACATTGCTGATTGTCTGCTCTTATTCCGGAAATACTGAAGAAACCATCCAGGCGTTGGAGGCAGCAATGAAAAAAAATGCAATCATCGTTTGCATTACATCAGGCGGACGTATCGGCGACATTGCAAAATCTGAAAAGTTTGATCACATCATCATTCCCGGCGGTATGCCTCCGCGTGCATGCCTCGGCTATTCGCTCGTTCAGTTGTTTTTTGTGCTGAACAAATACAGCCTGATCGATGGAAAGTTTCTTACAGAAATAAACAATGCTATTTCTCTTCTCGAATCGGACAAAAGTAATATCATGAAGGAGGCTTCTTCGATTGCCGATTTTCTTTATGGCAAGATCCCCGTCATCTATGCTGTTGACGGATACAACGGAGTCGCTACGCGGTTCCGTCAGCAGATCAATGAGAATTCAAAAATGCTTTGCTGGCATCACGTGCTTCCTGAAATGAATCATAATGAACTGGTAGGCTGGGCGGGCAATTATGAAAATCTCGCTGTCATTATCCTGAGAAACAAATCCGATTATTCGCGAACACAAACACGGCTCGAAATCAGCAAGGAAGTTTTCAATAAACACACAAAGCATGTTAGAGAACTTTGGTCAAAAGGAAATTCTCATCTTGAGAATTCCATTTACCTTATTCATGTTACCGATTACGTTTCTGTTATGCTTGCCGAAAAGAAGAAGATTGATGCTATGGAGGTGAATATTATTAATCATCTGAAGGGAGAGCTGGCAAAGATCTGATGAAGCTTGTGGTTTTCATTCTCATTTGTATTCAATCTGTCACAGGACAGGTTGCGGAGCATTATCAAACTGCGGCGTTCGATGCAGCAATTTTTCCTGCGGAATCAAAGAATCTTTTTTTGCCGGGAGAGCAGCGATTTACGCCTTCGAAAAAAGATGTCGACGAGGCGGAGGAATCTCTCTTACAGCAATTGCCCGAATTGAATAACGATCACATGAACCAGGATGATACTCCGGTTATAGAAAAAAATCTTAAAAAATACAGGCGGCAGTATTTCGGATATATCGATCGCAACGGGAAAAAAATTCTTTATATCAATGCATTCTGGAAGAAAGAAAAAGAATTCGACAACTGGCTAGAGGAATCTGTCAACGTCCTGGGCAAAGGAAGTTTTTTCTGGAATGTTAAATTCAATATTGAAACCGGTGAGTTATTCGATCTCACCGTCAACGGACCGAAATAATGAATGCGCCTCAAGTAAAATCCACCTTACAGAATGTCGTCTTTAGAGATCTTGGGCTCATCGATTATGCAGAAGCATGGGAACTACAGGAAAAACTTTTTAATGAGGTCGTCGACAGGAAATTGCTAAACAGAACCCTTTCTCTCTCCGAGCAAATTCCTGCGCAACATTTTCTTCTCTTCTGCGAACATCCTCATGTTTATACTCTCGGGCGAAGCGGCGATGAGAAACACCTGATTGCAACGGAGAATGATCTTCAAAAACTTCAGGCAACATTTTACAAAAACAATCGCGGCGGTGATATCACCTATCACGGTCCCGGCCAAATCGTTGGCTATCCTATTCTCGATCTCGATTTTTTCTTTACTGATATTCATAAATATCTGCGCTATCTGGAAGAAGCCGTCATCCTCACATTAAAAGATTATGGCATTACAGGTGGACGTATTGAAGGCGCAACGGGAGTCTGGCTCGACGCAGACAAAAATCATCTCGCAAGAAAAATCTGCGCACTGGGAGTACGATGCTCCCGCTGGGTGACGATGCATGGCTTTGCATTCAACGTAAATACTGACCTCGCCTACTTCAATCACATTATCCCCTGCGGCATCAGTGATAAAAGTGTGACGTCGCTACAAAAGGAATTAGGCCGTGTGGTGGATATGGAAGAAGTAAAGAAAAAATTGTTGAAGAATATTCAGATGTTATTTGGAATGGACATAATTGTCTGAACCCGGATTACGCCGATTCCTGTATTTGATGATTCACCATCCGTTTACTGCCTCCCTTCTCCCGCTTAAAATTTTAATCGGAGACGTAGTTTTTCATCGGGAGAAGGGTTGGGGATGAGGGTAGCGAAAACATTTTGTATCAACCGGATTACGCCGATTCCTGTATTTGATGATTCACCATCCGTTTACGCCTCCTTTCTCCCGCTTAAAAATTTTAATCGGAGACGTAGTTTTTCCTCGGGAGAAGAGTTGGGGATGAGGGTACGAAAACATTTTGTCTCAACCGTGATTACGCAGATTCCTGTATTTGATGATTCACCATCCGTTTACTGACTCCCTTCTCCCGCTTAAATATTTTTATCGGAGACGTAGTTTTTCCTCGGGAGAAGGGTTGGGGATGAGGGGAACGAAAACATTTTGTCTCAACCCGGATTACGCAGATTATCTCTGCGTCCTATGCGCACCTTGGCGCCTTTGCGAGGAAAACAATTAAACAATATCATTTAATAATTTCCCTCAGCCGACATGAAATGCAAAATGTTTTGAATGTACTTTGCATTCATGACAAAAAACAAAGGCCGGTTCTGGATAAGCATCCTTTGGGGACTGGGAATCGTTATCCTCAGTACAATGATAGCGATATGGATTACCGGATATACTTACATTTACAAGACACTTATCTATACCTTTCCGGGAATAGATGATATAAGTCTCTTTGATACACGAATCGTAGATGACAGCATCGTTCAACAATGGCCGGCTGCTGCTGATTATAATAAGCATAACCTCTCCGCTGCTTTAAAATCAGAGCTTGAGAAAACAGAAAGCGTAGAATTTCTGATCATCAAAAACGACAGTATAGCGTACGAACAATACTGGGACCGGTACAATGAAAAATCACTCAGCAATTCATTCTCCGTTGCGAAAAGTATAGTAGGAATATTGGCCGGCGTCGCAATCCGCCAGGGATTGCTTAACATTGACGATCCCGTCGGAAAATACATTCCCGAATTCAACGCAGGCGATAATGCAAAATTGAAGATCCGTCATTTGCTCACCATGAGTTCCGGGCTCAACTGGGATGAAAGCTATAACAGTCTCTTTTCGATGACAACAGAAGCCTACTACGGTACTGACCTTTCCCGATTAGTTACGAAATTGAAAGTTGTTGAAGACCCTGGAAAGATTTTCAGGTACATGAGCTGTAACACCGTCTTACTCTCCATGATCATTTCAAAGGTGTCCGGGAAAACAATTTCCGATTATGCATCACAGAATTTATGGAAGCCATTAGGCGCAACACAGCCCGCCTTCTGGTCACTCGATCATCAGAATGGACTCGAGAAATCCTATTGCTGCTTCTATTCGACTGCGCGCGATTTTGCAAAAGTCGGGAAGCTGATTATGGATAGTGGTAAATGGAACGGACAAACACTTTTGCCTTCAGAATATGTAGAAGAGTTGTCGCAACCCAACGGTTGTGTCGACGAAACAGGAAAGACTGTGGATTATTACGGCTTTCAATGGTGGCTGATGAATGAAGGCACTCATAAAATAATTTACGCCCGGGGCATACTGGGACAATATATCATTGTAATTCCCGACAGGAGGATCATTATCGTAAGACTTGGCAGAAAAAGAGGTGAGAAAGAAAATAATCACTATTCCGATATGATCATCTATACCAGAGAAGTATTAAAATCATTCTGAAGTTGAAATCTTCGGAAAATTATTCCACACCGCTGATAGTTAAGTGTGTTCAGGTTCTCCCTGAATTCCTTCTTTCAGTCTTCGATCTTCAATTTTCCATCTTCAATAATTATCTTTGCAATCAGTATGCTTAAAGATATCCCTCAACTCAGGGTTGACAATATAGTTGTTGCAATAATTAAAGAACCTAATGATGAAGGTGAGCTCGTCTGGAATGCCTATTTGATAAATCTTTATGACCAGCCGATTGAAAATGTTTTAGTGAGCTCTAAAGGTTATGGCAGCTATGAAGGGCGCGATGTGAAGACCTCAATTCTTCGTCATTTGATAGGTAGCATAGATCCGAATGACTATGCGAAGATCGAACCCATAATGGACAACCTGTTCGGATTAAGCAATGAGTTCTGGGTAAGCTTTTATAAAGACAAACAGATCTACGATAAGAAATACATTTTTCTTCCCGAGTCGATAACAGAAGACAACTTCACCCTCATTCCAGTCTTAAACAAAAAGGGTGTAATGATCAGGTAGACTTCTTCGCATATATTGGTTTGCAGGGAAGGGGAAGCCCATTACTTTTGGTAGGCAATAGGGAATAAGGAATAAGGAATAAGGAATAAGGAATAGTGATTAGTGATTAGTGATTAGTGATTAGTGAAGAAGTAAGAAAATCTCAGAGATGCATAAGGCTATGATTATATTTGAATTTGTATTTCAATTTCATTTTTCCGCAAGTCAATTTTCAACTTTCAATTTTCAACCTTCAACTAAATGCTAAGCCTCAACATCCGCAACATCCTTTTCATCGACATAGAGACGGTGCCTCAATGCCGTGACTTTTCCGAACTTTCTCCTGAATTTTCCGAACTCTGGAGAAAGAAATGTGCAACGTTCCGAAATGAACCTGCGGATACTCCTGAGGGATCGTATTCACGAGCGGGTATTTATGCAGAATTCGGAAAAGTGATTTGCATTTCCTGCGGATGTTTTTCGAATAATGATGTGTTTCATATTAAGTCGTATTATGGACACGATGAGAAAAAAATTCTTTCGGAATTTTCTTCAATGCTTTTTTCTTCCTTCAATTCTTCCGATAAACTGCTCTGCGCACATAACGGGAAGGAATTTGATTTTCCGTATTTGTGCAGGAGGATGCTCATCAACGGACTTCAATTACCCCCGATTCTGAACATCGCCGGCAAGAAGCCATGGGAAGTTATGCATCTCGATACCATGGAACTCTGGAAATTCGGCGACTATAAATCATACACAACTCTTAATCTTCTCTGTGCCGTTTTCGGAATTCCTACGCCGAAGGATGATATAGATGGCAGCATGGTGGGACATGTTTATTGGGAGGAAGATGATCTGGAGCGTATCGTCAGGTATTGTGAGAAGGATGTTAAAACCGTAGCGCAGGTTTTTCGGAAATTCCGCAATGAGGAGATTCCTGAATTAATTAGTCATGAGTAGCTGGAAATGATTTTTTTGTTCAATACTCTGTCAAAAACTTATCTGCTTTAATCCGCTACTTCGAATATTCTCCTCTAATTTGCAAATGATTCCTCGCAAAGAGATTAAATTGAACATGCAATCTTAGCGTCTTTGCAAGTAATTAATTCTGCTTCCGAATAAAATGCCTTCAGTCCTCGACGTAAAAAACCTCTCTGTTAATTTTCCATCCGATGACGGAATAATTGAAGCCGTGAAAGGCATTAGCTTTTCACTCAACAGCGGAGAGAGCATTGGAATCGTGGGAGAATCCGGATCAGGAAAATCAGTGACCTCTCTTTCGATCATGCGACTGCTTGCATCGCAGGCTGTCGTATCAGGGGATATTCTTTACACGCCCGATAATTCACAGCCGGTCAACCTGATGAAACTGCCGCCGAAAGAAATGAGGCAGTATAGGGGAAATGAGATCGCAATGATTTTCCAGGAGCCGATGACTTCCCTCAACCCCGTGATTTCCTGTGGCAACCAGGTTGCGGAAGCTCTTATCCTCCATAAAAAACTTTCATCAAAAGAAGCACGGATAAAAACTATTGAGCTCTTCCAAAAAGTCTTGCTCCCGAGGCCCGAACAGATGTTCGATGCATTTCCGCATCAATTATCGGGCGGACAAAAGCAACGAGTCATGATCGCAATGGCTATCAGTTGCGATCCATCCATCTTAATTGCAGACGAGCCAACAACTGCTCTCGATGTTACCGTGCAGGCGACGATCCTTGAATTGATGAACAACCTCCGTAAGGAAAAGAACATGGGACTCATTTTCATAACCCACGATCTTGGTGTTGTTGCGGAGATTGCCAATCGCATCATCGTGATGTATAAAGGAAAAATTGTGGAGGAAGGAACAGCATCCGCGATTTTTAATAATCCCATTCATCCGTATACAAAAGGACTTCTGGCGTGCAGACCTCCGCTGCACAAGCGTCTGCGCATATTACCAACGGTTCGTGATTTCATGCGGGAGAACAACGACGGCAGCATTGTCGAAATCAAAAGCAGCGTGATTGATCCCTCCAATGAAATATCGCCTTCGCAAACAATAAAAAATCACGATCGACTGTATTCGTCAACGCCAATTCTCGAAGTTAGAAATTTAAGCGTCCATTTCCCTGTACGCAAGGGCGTCTTCGGGCGCATCACTGATTATGTGAAAGCAGTTGACGACGTCAGCTTCAATGTTTTCCCGGGAGAAACGCTCGGCCTGGTCGGCGAGTCGGGATGCGGAAAAACAACATTAGGCAGAGCAATCATACGCCTGATTGAGCCAACGAATGGTCAGATTATTTTTAAGGGAAACGACTTCTCTTTGCTTTTTGGTAAGGCACTCAAGAAGAGGAGAAAACATATTCAAATAATATTTCAGGATCCTTATTCTTCTCTCAATCCCCGGATGACTGTTGGAAATGCCATTCTTGAGCCGATGAAGGTCCATGGTTTATACCCGGGTCAGAGAAAAAATAAAGTCATGGAGCTATTGGAACGAGTGAATATGAATCCCGAACATTATAACCGTTACCCGCATGAGTTCAGCGGTGGTCAGCGTCAGCGAATTTGTATTGCACGTGCGCTCGGCCTTCAACCGGAATTTCTGATCTGCGACGAATCTGTTTCTGCTCTCGATGTTTCCATTCAGGCTCAGATTCTTAATCTGCTCAACGGACTAAAAGCAGATTTTAATCTGACTGTTATATTTATTTCGCACGACCTATCAGTCGTTAAATTCATGAGCGACAGAATGGTCGTCATGAATAAAGGAAAAATCGAAGAAATAGGTGATCCCGATAAGATTTATTCCAATCCTTCCAGCGATTATACAAGAAGGCTGATCGCAGCAATTCCTACAGGCATTCCTGCACTTACCTGATTGGCTGCTTATGCCATTCCTGTTTTATTTTACGAGAGATAATGTATAAACACGTTGGGTTATCGTTTCATATATTCTGGAAATCCAAATACGATAAGTTAACTACATTGCAGCAAAATTTTGATGAGCATTTATGGTGTCTGACCGTTGGGCAGTTATAGTTCCTATGGCTAATGAAGAGGCGGATTTTCTCCCTTTTATTGATGCTTTAAAATCTGTTCTTGACAAGATTAATGGAGGCAGGGTTTATTTAGTCGTTGATACCGTTTCGACAGATAGAACGTTAGATCTCTGCAATGAACTTAGCAAATCCGACAATCGTTTCATTACAATCTGGGCGCCGGAAAATAAAAATGTCGTCGATGCGTATATAAGGGGTTATAAAGAAGCATTAAAATCAGACGCAGAATATATGATCGAAATGGATGCGGGAATGTCGCATGACCCGGCTTCGCTTCCGGAGTTCCTGCGCCTGTTGAAGGAAGGCTATTCGTGCGTACTTGGCAGCCGCTTCATCGCAGGCGGCTCAATGGGCGACTCTCCGGCAAAGCGTCAGTCCTTATCAAAAATCGGAACTCTGCTTTCGAATTTTTTACTGGGAACACGATTACATGACATGACTTCCGGTTATCAGGGCTTTCATCGGGACATTGTGGAACGCTTTACTTCCTATCCATTGAAATCCCGCGCACATTTCTACCAGACAGAGATCCGATATTTGTTACGCAAACATAAAATGATTGAAGTGCCGATTCATTATCGTGCGCCATCGCCACGGGTTTCAAAGAATGCGATAAAAAATTCCATACAAACATTGTTATATTATTTCTTCCGAAGAATTACATTCCGGCCGATTTTTATCTGATGCATAAAAATACTTCATTGATAATTACCTCCATCTCAGCTCCCAATTCTGTGATGAAATCGATTGCCGAAGGCTGCAGGAAAAATAATATCCGGTTCATAATAATTGGTGATACGAAATCGCCAGCAACATTTGAGCTCGATGGCTGCCGGTTTTATTCGATTGATGAACAAAAGAATCTTGAATTCCGTCTTTCGGCAGTTCTTCCGGAAAAACACTATTCGAGAAAAAATATCGGATATTTAATTGCAGCAAAGGATGAAGTCATCATAGAAACCGATGATGATAATTTTCCGCGCGATGATTTCTGGAATGCACGCAAAAAAAATTTAAACGCAGAGTCGGTAAGACGCATAGGATGGGTAAATGTCTACCGGTATTTTTCAAAAAATAATATCTGGCCGCGCGGACTTCCATTGGAAAATATATTAGAAAACAATTATCCTGATGGAGTAGAGAAAGAAATCATTTCTCCCATTCAACAGGGACTTGCAGATGAAAATCCCGATGTGGATGCTGTTTACAGAATGTGCCGTGAACTCCCCGCCAGTTTTAACAGGCGTGCTCCGGTTGCGCTCGAAGAAAATTCATGGTGTCCGTTCAATAGCCAGAACACTACATGGTTCAGGGAGGCATTTCCATTATTGTATCTCCCTTCCTATTGCAGCTTTCGCATGACTGATATCTGGAGGAGTTTCGTCGCGCAACGAATAGCATGGACATGCGGATGGCAGGTGATGTTTCATCAATCCACCGTGTGGCAGGAAAGAAATACGCACAACCTGTTAAAGGATTTCGAGGATGAGATCCCCGGCTACCTGAATAATTCAAAGATCCGCATCCTGCTTGAAAATCTTGATCTCAAATCAGGAACTGACAATATTTCAGAAAATCTTGCAAGGTGTTATGACGCACTTGCAGAAAACAATTTCATAGGAAAAGAAGAAATGATTCTTTTGGAAAAATGGATTCTGGATATCAATGATCAGATGTAGCGAATGAAAAAGGTTTTTATCTACTCTTTTATTATCGGTACTCTGTGTGTTGTTGCGGCCGGATCGTGGTATTATTACACACACAGGCCTCACCCGCCCGATAATAATAAAATTGTTGATGCTAATAAAGATATACAAAAAGGCCTGAGCATACGCATCGACTATGAGGATTATTCAGATTCCGAAAGACCTTCTGATATCACGGCTGACAAAGCATATTCAGGAAAATACAGTTGCAGGATGACATCATCCGAAGAATACGGCACCTGCTTAAATATGCCGATGAACAGATTGTCGAATGCAGACGATATCGGCAAAATCGTTGTCGCCGCAATGACTCTTTCGGGAGATAAAGGAGGTGCAGAATGGGTTCTGGAGATTTCCGATGAGAGTGGAAAAATAATTTTTTGGCAGAGCAGCCCTTTTCAGGAAACTGATACATCCTGGAAGAAATCGAAAATCTCATTTAACATCGATACTCACATTACAGGAGGCAAGACTTTGAAAATTTATCCGTGGAATAAGTCACGAAAATTAATTTTTGTTGATGACGTAATTATTCAATTCTCAAATGAGCCGGAAGAAAATTTGCACGCGAATAACTATGATCCTTCGTATTTGTCAATCGATTTCGAATCAAAAGAATTCGACAATATTAACGGAATCACCCAGGAAAAATCTCATTCGGGAAAACGATCCGTAAAATTCTTGCAAGATCAAACATATGGACCTCAATTGTGTAAAGAAATAAAAAACATTTTCGACGACACATTAAAACAGGTTGAGGCATCGGCGTGGCTATTCTTCGAAAAGGAAAAACACAATTGCTCCATGGTAGTTGAAGTAAAAGATGAACATGGAAAACAAAAATTCTGGGCTGAAAAGAATATTAAAAAGAATCTTTTAAAAAAGAATGAGTGGAATAAATTGAACGCATTTTTCTCATTCCCCTCGGAAGTTTACAGGAAATTTGTTCCCTCTGATGATGTTTGTATTTATTTCTGGAACAGGGAAGATGGCGAACTATATGCTGATGACTTCGAAGTCGTTTACGGTATCGGCAAACAAAGAGAAGGACTGAATCCGAACATAGATATGCAGGCCGTTCCTGGAAAAACATATGCTGCAGACAGGTTTCATCCTCCATTTATTCCAATTAATTTCGCCTGTCAGAATAAAAATACAGGGATAAATATTTTATTACCTGCAAATAGCAATACAATGCAATTGTTTCCTGACGACCATTTATTGTCTGCAAACATCAGCGGCGATAACCTTGACGAAATTTTAAGAATAAATGAGAAAACGTTTGACCTGTATTCATATTCCAAAAGCATCAATGCGTTTGTCAGTAAAACTTTTAACACAACGGATGAAATGAATCTGAATAAAATGAAATTAGTCTGTTGTGATATCGACGGTGACGGAATGAGTGAAGTCGTGGGCTGTGACGAGGGAAGCAGTAATATTTATGTATGGAGTTTCCGAAATTACTCCGGGAGTGCTCCTCGGCTGATCACAAGTATTCCTCTGATGGTAAAGTCGCTATCGTTCATATCATCCGGATATTTTTCAGGTTTATCTCACTCAGAACTGCTTATAGCAGAAAAAGGATCGGGCAAATATTATATTATTGACCTTTCCGATATCAATCACATTCATAACAAGCAGGGAGTGCTACCATTTGAGCATGCAAATTATTCCATAACAAATGTTGTTTCAGGAAATTTTGATGATTCAATAAATGATGAGCTTGTAATTACTACAACATCATCGAAAGCTGTTGGATTTCACCTCCTAAAATATAATCCGGAGAAGAATGTGTTTACGGAGGTCCCCTCATCAAAAAATATCTCCTCATTGCTCGGACCGCGATCAACACTGATTAAAGGCAATTTCGATTCCGACTCCGGAGATGAGATCCTGTTATTCAATAAAGAAAGTAGGTTCGACCTGAAGCTTATTGACAACGACGCATCGGGAATGTTTGTGCGGGGGCGAATTGAGTTTACGAATTTTCCGGGCAATCAGAATCCGAAATATTATGAATTTCCAAAAGCAATCGCTGGGAATTTTACCGGCAATCCCATGAGCAGCCTGATGTTTATCCTTCGAAATTGTGACGACGATGATTTTGACGGGAACAAGTGTAATAATTACAGTGACATACCGTACCTGCCGAATACGGTTCAATTCTATACTCCGCTGAATTAAATGAGATCGATTCCCTCTTTGCTTTTCTTTCTATTAATTGTGACTTTGTTTTCATGTTCCAAAGGCAAAAGTAAAATATCGGCAACCGGCTCATTTGCTGTGAAGGAGTTTAGGGCGCTCACCAATTATGAACCGGATAGTGCCGGCGAAATAAAATCAATCGATCTCGATTATACAGAAACCATAGACAGCGGGTTTTTCATTCCTACTATCAGGCAGGCTCCGTCAGGAAATTTTATCTGCAGCTTCTCGATTAAAAATAATTCGTCATCAGCTAAAAAATACGCCTGGAAGATTTATTACAAAAACGATTCCTATTGTTTTCCCGAAGTCGATTCATCTTCGGGGAAGTTAAACGAATATGCTGAGGAAAATTTTTATGGCAGTTACACTGACTGTAATATTACTTTCAAAATATCTTCCGATATTCCATCAGATAATAAATATCATTTGATAAATGATTCAATTACCATAGTTGGAAATCCGCGAAATGAATCCCGTTATTTTTTATCCGGTCGTAACGACCGGTGGAAGAGGAACCCCAGAGTTGGAATTTATAACTTCCTGCTTGTTGTCACGGAAGAGCAGGAGCTGAAAAACATCCCTGATTATATAAAAAATATTTCACTGCAATCCGACGGGAAATTTATTTCACCTTATTACTACTTTCAATATGGAGACGGGAATAGAATTGAAAATTTAATTTCCATGAATTCAGAAGATCGTTTAAGGGTAATTGCCCGGCCGGATCTTGGAAAGGGCATCTACATCGATGAAACCAGTCCGGCCCTTTATAAAGCAAAAAATAAAAACATCAACGGTTGCGGAAACGATTCTTCATTATACAGAACAAGCACCTTTTCCCAGTACTATCACTATATAGATAAGTCGGCAGTTATGGATAACATTCCGGTAATTGATGATGTATTAAAGAACAATTATTCTCAGATCGAATACAACTGGAACAGGTGTTTTTATACAAAGGAAGATCTTATACGTACTACCCCTGTAGTTTCCTTAAATCCGTGCGAAACGGTTTATTCCGATCCTGTGAATAAAAAAATAATTATTCATAATCCAAAAGCCACTTTTGGAAACTGGAAAAAGGAAAATGTAGGTATTATAAGTCGTAGCGGATTTACTTATGGAAAATGGCGGATTAAGGCAAAGCTGACGGAGTTGCTGAATAAAAATAATATGTGGAATGGAATTACGAATGCCATCTGGCTCATAGCACAACCAAACGACAATGTCTGGAATCTGCGTCGGCCATGTAATAAAGAAGGATATTTAAAGGATTATTGGGGCAGTAATACCGAAAGGACCGATCGCGTTTCATATTCGGAAATTGATTTTGAAATATTAAAAACTCCTCCTTATTGTCCGGATATTGCATTCCCTCCTGTTTATAGAAATTATTTCGGTGACAATAAAAATATTGACTCATGGAATATAGCTATGCCTTCTGAAATTATTAATGAAGACGGAAATATTTCCGTTGCCTGTACAAATTGGGACATGGCTTGCTGGGAGCCAAAGGATTTCGGTGTCGGCTGTCAGCCTCTTTCTCATAACGGAAAAACCTATGAAGCTCATCGTTGGGAGAGAGCGTACAGAGCCATTACGGAAAAAACACCGGCTGCCGATGATAAGTTATTCGGATCTGATTATTATTATTTCGAAATTGAATGGCGGCCGACTGAGATAATCTGGAGAATCGGACCGGAGCCGGATAAAATGTATGAGGTAGGCTATATGAATGATAGAATTACAAGCATTCCGAATAATCAGATGCTGCTAATTGTTACACAGGAATTTCATAATACAAAATGGTGGCCGGGCTCGCCTTACCAACAGGAAAATATTCCATTCCCGCTCAATGATATTTTTGGAGAAATTTATGAAGTAGTGATAGAGTAAATCCTTATCTCATTTTTTATTAATGCAGATCAACAAAAACAATTCAATCAGTGACTTTACGGTATATTTAATCTTACTGTTAATCGGTATCATTTATTTCATTGAAGCAATTCATTTTCCCGGATCATTTGAAGGCGGCGACGGAATGAGGCATTACCTCGTCTCACGATTTTCATGGAAACATCCTGAACAGTTTCTCTATTTATGGGGGAAACCGTTTTTCACTCTCATCAGCTCTCCTTTTTCTCAGGCCGGACTGATCGGTATTAAAATATTCAATGCATTATGCGCATTAAGCTCGGGATTACTTGTATATAAAATATGTAAAAAGCTCATGATGAATAACAGCTGGATGGCTGTAATCTTTATGGCCTTTACTCCTATTTTTTATTTTGCAACAAACAGCGGCTATACGGAAATCTTTTTCGGTCTCTGCGTCATACTCACAATTTACCATTACATATGCGGCAAATATTTCTGGTCAACAATACTCATTTCCTTCCTGCCATTCGTCAGGTCTGAGGGCTATCTTCTTCTGCCTCTTTTCTTTTTAATTCTTATTATAAATAAAAAGTATCTCATCATTCCACTCCTTGCATTTGGAAACGTTGCCTATTCAATCGCCGGATATTTTTATTACCACGATTTATTCTGGCTGTATACGCAAAATCCATACGACGGCCACATGTCTGAGATTTATGGTCACGGCCCATTACTGCATTTTATTAATTATTATGAGTACATATGGGGAAAGCCGTTAGGTATATTAATTTGCCTTGGCCTGGTCTCTCCAATCATCAGATTGATTAAAAGGGATGACGATAAACCTTTTTTCACTGAAGAAATCATTCTCATTTTTGGCAGTGCAATCGTATACTTTGTCGCTCATTCGATATTCTGGTGGAAGGGGTGGTTCAATTCTCTTGGTCTGACAAGGGTGATGGCGGCAATCGCTCCCTTCCTTGCCATAATTTCCCTGCGGGGTTTTAACCTGATCATAACGTACATCCCATGGAAATTCATGCGATATACTTTCATGTTGATCATTCTCTTCTTCGTCATCCGTAATCCTTATAAAAAACAAATCTATCCTCTGCAATTGGAGGCAGAAGAACAGGTGGTTTTAAAATTGAAGACCTGGTATGAAAAATCAAAATACAACGATAAGAATTATACCATTGTCTATCTCCATCCTTACATGCCGGAAGCGTTATCATTCGATCCTTTTGATCCGAAAAGAGTGATCGAATTTTGGGCATTTTATCCGACGATTAAAAAGTATGGTTATTCTGCTATTCCCGATAGCACCATTGTGTTCTGGGATGCGCATTATGCAAACAGGGAAGCCATGGTTCCATTCGATACATTGTTGAACGATAGTCATTTCCAACTTATCAAAACAATTAACCCTGAGGTGCCTTTCAAAAGTCTGGGTGGCATTCCTTTCTCGATAAATGTTTTTGTTAAAAGTGATTCCGTGTCTTATAAAATCGACACTCTCGCATCAATAATAATTGATTTTGAATCTGAAAAAAATATTGAAAATAATTCGACGATTACAAGCGGAACTGCTCTTTCAGGAACAAAAAGCAGTGAATACTCTGTAGAGAAAGAATTTGGAGCAGCGGTAAGTATTCCATCTTCAGAAATTAAAGACAAAGACAAAATAATGTGCGTCTCGTTTCAATGTAAAATAAAAGTCGATAAAAATCCGGAGGCAGTGGCAGTATTATCTTTTCATAAAAACGATAAGCAAGTGGGATATTACAACATTCCGATCGTTGTGAATTCCGAAAAGAAAGAGTGGCAGAATTTCTCCACTCATTGGAGGATTGATAACGAGCAGCTTATCGAATCTGATCACGTGAAAGTGTATTTGTGGAATAAGAACAGGCGTTCATTTTTCGCCGACGATTTTGAAATTCGTTTTATGACGAATTGTCCGAAGTAAAATAGAAGTGATTTTATTTTGTACTGAAAACATTATACTTCAGAATGCACCATATAGCGCGAAATCCGTCCCTCCATCCGATCTTCTTTCCTTCTTCATAAGTACGTCCGTAATATGAAATTCCAACTTCATAAATGCGCGCACCCTTTACTCTGGCAATCTTTGCAGTCACCTCCGGTTCAAAGCCAAATCTTTTTTCTTTCAGATTAATATTCTTAATGATATCGGAACGAAAAAGTTTATAACATGTCTCCATATCGGTAAGATTCAGATTCGTGAACGCATTTGAAAAGGCAGTCAGGAATTTATTTCCGAGAGAATGCCAGAAGAACAATATCCTGTGTGCATTTCCGCCCATGAATCGTGAACCAAATACAACATCGGCAAAACCATCTAGCACAGGCTGAATCAATAAATTAAATTCATTCGGATCGTATTCAAGATCGGCGTCCTGGATGATTAAATATTCTCCGGTCGCATGCTGAATTCCCGAATGAATGGCAGCACCCTTTCCCGCATTCTTCTCGTGATTGAATAATTTATGTTCCATTCCCGGATTAATACGGAAGTAATTCTCAATGGCGCCTTTTGTATTATCGGTCGAACAATCATTAACAATTATCAGCTCCATCTTAATCCCGTTCTTCAATGTTACCTTTCTCAATTTATCAAGAATCAAGTGAATAGTGCGTTCTTCATTGTAACATGGGACAATAACAGAAAGGGTATTAAAAGGCATAACTTATGGCAGTTGAGGCGCAAATTTAGAAATATATTGATGAAAACGCAGGCGTATCTGATTACAAAGGAATTATAGATTTTCTTGTCTTATCAACTTCTTTAACCGGGATGGAAAAGATCTTCACCTTCATATTATCTATCAGGAATTTCGATCTGTACTTATTCCAGAAATATATCATCACCTTATCATCCGTTGAAGATATTGATGGCAGCGGAAAAATAAGTTTCTGGTGAGTCCATACGTTAATATGAGATGTCTGGAAATCAATGCCCTTCCATAAATAGGAACGACCGTTCGAGGAATCGGCTTCTAATACAAGTACTGAGGGCTTTTTATTTCCGACTTTATAATCAAAGGTTACCTCAATGAATTTTGAATTTATTGAATCCTCCAGATAGCTATTCTGAACGGTTAGTCTTATTGACCCGCAATATTCTGATGCAGTATCAATCAACTCGACCGCTTCGTTTAAATCGCCGCTACTATCGTTAATAATTACACAGTCATCCCAATTACCCTTTCGTTCCGAAAAAGTATTATAATAATCCTCCGTTATAAACTGAGGGCTGAATATTGATTTTCTGCATTTTCTTAAATCATACGAAGAAAATATTACTCCATTATTTCTCTCAATCTGAAATGACCCGCAATTTGAAATATCCTGTCTTGAAAACCGATATGCAGTAAAATAATAGTCAGCCAAAACAACATCATTTACTATTTCAATTTTCGATTTTTCATCTTCGGATAACAGAAACCAATTATTTTGCAATGGAGCATCCTCGGTTGCGTACACTTTGATATGGTCGCTTTTATCAGTCCGGAGAATATTCTCAAGGCCTTCCTTATAACTAAGCCCCCAATAATCACCTTCATAATTTTGCTTCGCTACTGAAAGATCCCTTCCTGCAAGCTTATTAAAATATACCTGTTCGTACGGATGCAATGCGATCATCTGTAGTAAGATATTAACGAAATATGCAGATATCGAAAAATATAATAGTGTTTTAATTGTCCTTCGGGATTCAACAAACCTGATTATTTCCTTTAACCCGAGCATTGCAAAAATTAATATGGAAGGATATACGAAATACAGGTGCCTCCATCCGTCATAAACTACAGAATGAAGAAATATGACTGCTAAAACGGGAATGAAAAAAATTAATGCAAGAAATAATTCCTTATCATCGATAACACGCGTCCTTATCCATTTTTTGATTGTATATGCAATTCCAAAAATAAAAAGAGCAATATATAAAAGTGGTGTGGTAATTAATATATATACCGGGATGTAATGCCAGGGAAGGTTTAATGAATATATTAATGAGCCGCGATACAGGATATTACCATACCATGGAAACTTGCTCATTTCTTTCCATGCAGACCAGAAATGATAGAGGGGATGCCTCCATAATACAGGCCAGCATAAAATGATAAATCCGGAGAGTAATATGGAAAAAGCAATCAGTTGAACAACCGATTTTCTAATTATCCTTTTATTCCTGAGCATTTCCATTCCAACGAATAAATAGGTCATGCCCGGAATTATTATTCCCATAATCCGAATATCGACCACAATAGCAGATATTAACGCATGGAAAAATAAAATTCTATAATTGCGTTTTTCTAAAAACAGTATAGAAGTATAAATATTTATGATTACAAAAGAAGTAAATGCAAGATCTTTACAATTATAAAATGCATCGGCAAAAATCCGTGGACTTAATACGAGCATTATTGCACCTGCCAAAGCAAGCCATTGCGACTTTAACATTTTTCTGCATGTCAGATAGAAGAAGAAAACTGCAATTGCAAATAATATGAATGTTACAAGGTGGCGCATATAATATATTTGCTGCGTCTCCTTCAGGTTCAATGCTTTTTCGATTGCAATTAAAATGATATCGAATGCAGGGCCATGATATTTTGCGTCATCATTTGCAAGAGTTGCATAGCCGCCCTTTGTCATCCAATTCCAATTGACTATTCCAAGCTGGGCGCGGCAAGCGGTTTCGTCCCAGGATATTCCATAGTCTTTATAAATGAATATTCCTGTTACAAAAAATATTATAAAAAAAACATAGAAAGCAGTCCTGGGACTGATAAAATTAAAATCCTTTACCATAAAAAAGTATTAATCCAAAATCATTTCCCTTACCTCGTCGGACACAAATAATTTTCCTGAGGTGGCATTTTTTATTTCGTCGACAGAAACTCCCGGTGCAAGTTCAATAAGTTTGAATCCTCCTTCAGCTAACACATCTAAAACGCCGAGTTCGGTTACAATTCGCTTCACACATTTTTTTCCTGTCAAAGGCAATGTACATTCCTTTAAAAGTTTGCTTTCGCCGGCTTTGTTTACATGCTGCATGGCAACGATAATATTTTTCGCTGATGCGACCAGATCCATTGCGCCGCCCATTCCTTTTACCATCTTGCCGGGAATTTTCCAGTTGGCGATGTCGCCGTTCTCGCTCACTTCCATTGCACCTAAAACAGTAAGGTTCACCTTGCCTGCTCTTATCATCCCGAAGCTCATCGCAGAATCGAAAAATGCAGAACCCGGAACAGTAGTGATCGTCTGCTTTCCCGCATTGATCAGATCAGGATCTTCTTCTCCTTCAAAAGGAAAGGGTCCCATTCCCAGCAAACCATTTTCAGATTGCAAGACCACATTTACCCCCGCAGGAATATAATTCGCAACGAGTGTAGGAATTCCGATTCCAAGGTTGACGTAGAAGCCGTCCTCTAATTCGCGAGCGATTCGCTTTGCAATTCCGTTTTTATCAAGAGGCATGTTAATTAGCTAATTAGCCAATTAGCCAATTAGCTAATTGGGGTTTGTTGTTTCGGGATTAATATTTCTTTTTGATGAAGCTATAATTTTTGTAATAATTCTTCTAATGCTTTCGAGTTTTTCTATTAATGAAGATGGATCAGGATAATTAATTGAATATTTACAAAGTAATAGCCAATAATATGTTTCGACAGATTCTTTGCCTGCTATTTTGAATTTATGAATAAAATCAAATCTGCTTTCTGCCTCTTGCGCCTCCCAAATATTTGCTCCTATGCTCGTTGCCGCCCTCAATAATTGATTCGCAATAACAAATCTCTTTTGCATTTCGAGTTGTTCGCAATATTTCATTATATCCAGTGAAAATTCAAAAGTTAACTTAACAATTATATTTTCTTTTCTAATATATTTCGACATCTGCTTTTTGCACAACATCCATAATATTCCGATGCTCTGCAACCTCCCATAAGCAGTATCTTAAATTAGCTAATTGGCTAATTGGCTAATTTCTTTTTCGAACAGTCCTCTGCTCAATCCTCTTCTCATAATTCTTTCCCTGGAAAATTCTATGAACATAAATTCCCGGTGTGTGAATGTTATTCGGATCGAGTGTGCCGGCGGGAACAAGTTCTTCTACTTCTGCTACCGTAATTTTTCCTGCCATCGCCATCAGGGGATTGAAGTTCCTGGCCGTCTCGTGGAAAATTAAATTTCCGTGATTGTCGCCCTTCCATGCTTTCACCAATGCAAAGTCAGCTTCGAATGCGAACTCGAGGAGATAATCTTTCCCGTTAAAATTCCGGATCTCCTTGCCGTTCATCACTTCTGTTCCCGCTCCTGCCGGTGTAAACACTGCCGGCATGCCGTAACCCGCGGCCAGGCATCTTGTTGCCAATGTTCCCTGCGGGATCAAATCTACCTCTAACTCGCCGCTCAACAGTTGTCGTTCGAATTCGGCATTCTCGCCAACATAAGAAGAGATCATTTTTTTAATCATCTTCTCTTTCAGCAAAAGCCCCAAACCGAAATCATCGACGCCTGCATTATTCGAAATGCATGTGAGCCCCTTCACTTTCCGTCTCACAAGTGCTGCTATGCAATTCTCCGGAATACCACATAATCCAAACCCGCCAACCATCAAGGTCATATTATCGGATATGCCATCAAGAGCCTTGTCAGCATCGGGAACTACTTTGTTCATCGGTTAAGAAATTTGTCGCATCAAATGTAGGCAATGGGAGCGACGTACGGAAAAGTATCAGGTATCAGGTATGTTTTGATACCTGTACTAAAAATTATCAAACAGCGTCGACTTCTCTTCGCCCGGCTGCACGTACTTGCTGCAGTCGAGTTGAACATTCAACGGTTCTTCGGGCGCTTCGAAATCTCCTTTCGAAATTTTTAAGGTATTATCTGCATAAACTTTTTGCATATAATAAGCCCATATCGGAAGTGCGGTGCGTGCACCCTGTCCTGCATCGAGTGTACGAAAGTGTACCATCCTGTCTTCGCATCCTACCCAGCATCCTGAAACAAGATCAGGTGTAATTCCCATGAACCATCCGTCACTCTGGTTTTGTGTCGTTCCGGTTTTTCCTGCAACCGGATACGGGATCTTATATCTTCCACGCAGGCTCGCGCCCGTACCAAACTGTACGACGCCCTGCATCAGGTTCAGCATGAGATAAGCAGTCTCTTCGCTGATAGCCTCTACTTTTCTTGGAACAAATTCCTGCAGCACATTGCCGTTCTTATCTTCTATTCTCGTAAGATAAACGGGTTCCGTCCATACCCCTTTGTTTGCAAAGGTCGAATATGCTCCCACCATTTCATAAACTGAAACATCAGGAGTTCCCAGACAAATTGCGGGGACTGCATCGATAGGAGATGTGACTCCCATCTTTCGGGCAATTTCAATCATAGCCTGCGGACCAAACTGTTTCATCAGGTATGCTGATATGCAATTCACCGATTCTGCCAGTCCCTGTTTCAGTGTCAGCATTCCGCCGTACTCTCCGTCAGCATTCTCCGGCGACCATTGTTCGCCCGTCGGTAAATCGAATGTCACTCTCACATTCGGAATTTTGTAACAAGGCGAATATCCTTCCTGCATTGCCAGCGTATATAAAAACGGCTTGAACGTGGAACCTACTTGTCGCCGGCCTTCTTTCACGTGATCATATTTGAAATATCTGTAATCGTTTCCACCGACCCATGCACGAACGAATCCTGTCTTCGGCTCCATCGACATAAAACCACATTGCAGAAATTTTTTGTAATACCTGATGCTGTCGAGCGGCGACATACTCGTATCTACCTCTCCATGCCAGGTGAAAACGGTCATGTCTGTCTTCTTCTTAAATATCTTATCGATCTCCTTATCGTTCACCTTTGCTGCCTTCAATGCAATGTACCTGTCGGAGCGCTTCATTGCATCGGTAATAATTTCATTATGCCCTTCCCACGGCTCCAGTCCTTTCCAGTGTTCATTAAATTTTTTCTGAAGATCTTTTAAGTGCATGGCCATCGCCTCTTCTGCATACTTTTGCATTTTAGAATTGATGGTTGTATAGATGCGCAATCCGTCGGTGTAAAGATTATATGGCCTTCCCGTTGAATTATTCACATGCTCCCTGCACCATTGAAGCAATTCGCCGCGAAGCACCTCACGGAAATAAGTAGCCAGACCGTAATTGTGATCTTCCATCTGGTACTTTAGTTTAATAGGAATTACTTTCAGCGAATCAAATTGTTTCTGATTGATGAATTCATATTTCATCATCTGCGATAAGACAACATTACGCCTGTCGAGCGCTTTCTTCGGATTGATCTTCGGGTTGTAGCGTGATGGAGCTTTCAACATTCCGACGAGCAATGCGGATTCCTGAATATTCAATTGCGCGGGTGATTTGCCGAAATATGTTTGTGCGGCCGATTTGATTCCATATGCATTACTGCTGAAGTCAACCGTATTGAAATACATGGCAACGATTTCCTCCTTCGTATATCTTCTCTCAAGCTGCACAGAAATGATCCATTCCTGCAACTTCTGTATGATACGATCAATCTTACTTTGAGGAACTTTATGAAAAAGTTTTTTGGCCAGCTGCTGTGTGATGGTGCTTCCCCCGCCAGCCGAACCTGCTCTCAGCACTGCTCTCATGAGTCCTCTTAAATCTACTCCGCTGTGCTGATCAAAACGAATGTCCTCTGTTGCCTTAAGTGCCTTAAGCAACAAAGGAGAAATCTCATAATAGTGAATGTTCGTGCGATTCTGAAAATAATATTTCCCAAGAATAACATCGTCTGCTGAAACAATTTCTGATGCGAGATTGCTCTTTGGATTTTCAAGCTCATCGAATGTGGGAAGATCTTCTCCGATATATCCGTTCGATGCAAGAAATAAAATAACACAAATGCCGATAACCGGCAGTGCAGCAATGATCCAGAAAATCAAAACATATTTTCTGAATTTATTCGATGAAGACTTCGGCATAGAATCAATTAGCTAATTAGCTAACCGGCCAATTAGCTAATTAATTATTTTTTGAAAGTATCGTTAGAGTTGATGATCCTGACTTCCTTCACTTCCAACGGGTATGAAGATACTATATTGTCTTCATCCAATATGCTCTGAGGAAGAGAGCTTTTCAACGTATTGCTGTACGACATTGGCGACGGTTTGTTTCCCTTCAGGCTTTCAGAAAGCGCATTTACTTCCGACTCATCGGTAACGATCACCACTTCCATATTTTTCGTCTGCCAGTATTTTTTCATGGCCGCATTTACATCGGCGACCGTCAGCTTCGAAAGCAATGCATCGAATTCATTGATCCAGTCGTTACGGCCATAGAATTTCGAATCCATCAGGTAGCCCAGCTTTCTGGAAGGCGTCTCAACATACAGCTTCGAATAGCTTTTCAGAAAATCCCTCGTGCTTTCGAAGTCCTCTTTAGTCATGCCATTCTTTATCAGCTCATCCATTTCCCTGATAGCCATTCGTAATGCAAATTGAGCATGACCGATTGGAATATCCGCAAGCTCTTTGTATTGTTTTTTTAGTCCCGCCGCAGTTTGTACAGGTCGTATCCAGATGCTGAAATAATTCATCGACCTCGGTGTGCCCGGAGGGGGAAGCATGTTGCTGCCTCCGTTATCATACCATTCAATATATGTATAGTCGCCATAGTTCATCGAACGGGCCTCTCTTATCTTCTGGTAAAGGCGTGAATACGATTTACGGTGTTCTCCCAGCCAGCTGTTTGCAACGGCAAGAGCAGCAAATTCATTATTCGACCTGGTTAAGTTCATCGGAAAGCCGGCCGAAATTGCCGAGCCAAGAGCCCCCTGTTTTGAAACGATATCGACAGTAATTCCCTGCTGTGAAGGGGGAGTACCGGGGGCAGGAATAGCCGGCTTTACATCGGGGAGCTGGGCCATGTCTGACTTCAATCTCGCGACCATTGCATCGGAATAATCACCGCCGATTCCGATCATGACGTTATTGCGGGTGAACATATTTGCATATTGTTTCTTCACATCGTCGAGCGTGATTGAAGATAGCGATGCAACAGTTCCTTCAGTCAGATGCCCGTAAGGCGTGCCTCTGAACAAAACATCTTCTAAATATTTCTTTCCGTATTCTTCGTCGGATGATTGTCGAATAACTTCTTCAACATAATTTTTCTGATTGGAAAGAAGACGATCGAAATCGTTTTGGTCCATTGCAGGATGGAGTAATAGTTCTCTTATGACTTTGTTATAGAACTGATCAAGATATTGAGTAGGCACTTCAAAACTTATGATAGAAACTTCTTTATCGGTAGAGCTTCCCATGTTGGCTGACCACGGGTAGATCATCTTCCTGATGGCAGTAGAGTTCATCGACTTCGTTCCGCTTTCTGTGATCATATCGGCAGTCAGTGCAGTGAGTCCTTCCTTTCCGACAGGATCGCTCACAGACCCGTTCTTAAACATGAGCCTGATGACGACTTTCCCTGAACCCGGCATTTTCAACTGCACGACGTTGCTGGAAAATTGTGTTTCGGATGGAGTCATAATCGCAGGCGAGCCTTGCTGCGCGAACGAAGAAGTGATAAATGAAAATAGGATTATGCAGGCAGATAGTGTCTTCTTCATTTTGTTTCCGTGGTTAAGTTTAATTTTTCTTCCGGTGAAATTGTTGCAATCGTAAGACGGTCAGGTGTAAAATATTTTTTCGCGACGTTCATAATGTCTTCGGCTGATACCCTGTCATACATTGCATAATAAGTATTGATGGCTTCCGGATTTCCCGCCACCCATGTAAAGAAGCTCAGTGTTTGGGCAATCGCTGTAGGATTATCGATGCGCATGATCATACTGTTTTTGAAATTCTCTTTCGTCTCGTTTAAAAGCTTTGCATCGATCGGTTTTGATTTTGCATCGGCCAGTGTTTTTTCCATTTCACTCTTGATGTAGCTGAAGTCGGAAGGAGAAACAAGCGATCCTTCTACGGAAATGAGGAACGGATCTCTCGTTGTTGTAGCATCAGCTCCAAGTGAGCGAAGCTTTTTCTCATTGATTACAAGCTTCGTATACAGATCGGAATTCTGTCCGAAGTAGGCATCACATAAAATGTCAAGCGCGGGGAAGTCGATTTCTTTATCGCTGTATGCAGGACCTTTATAATTTAAACTGAGATAAGGAGGAAAACCGGGTTTTTGAAGATTGATCGTTCTGGTTTCTTTTTGAGGCGGCTCAGGGGGAACCACTGACTGATACGACCCTCTTTTCCAGTCGCCGAAATATTTTAGCGCCAATGAATTCACTTTTTCAGGTGTTGCATCACCAACGACGATTATTGTACAGAACTCCGGCCGGTAATAGCGGCTGAAAAACTCGCGCGAATATTCATATTGGTTCGGCATGTCGACGATATCATCAAGAAACCCCATCGTTGTGTGCTTGTAAGTATGAGAATCGAATGCTGTGTTCTGCAGCATCTCATTCAGCTTTGTATACGGGTTCGCAGAATTTTTTGTGTATTCTCCCTTCACCGCACCGGCCTCTGTTTTAAAATCCTGCATCGAGTAGTTCAGGTTTTTGAAGCGATCACTTTCGAGCATGAACATCGTCTCCAGCTTTGAGGCATCACCCGTCATGTGATAAAGTGTGCGGTCAAGGCTGGTATTTGCATTTGCCGATGCGCCGGTCGATTTTAAAACTGCACTGTATTTTTCCTTTGGATATTTATCCGTTCCCCTGAACATCATGTGCTCGAAGAAGTGTGCAAAGCCTGTCTTGCCTGCTTCGATTTCATTTCTCGATCCCGCTCTCACGACAATATAAAATGCAGCAATGCCCGGACTCTGATATGGAACTGTTACGACGTTCAAACCGTTTTCCATTTTTTGCTGATAGATGGTATATGGAAATGCCTTCTTCTCATTTACTGCCGGCTTCGCCGCAGGTTTATCCTGTGGTTTTTCCATCGGTTCGGAAACGGCTCGCGGTTTTGCCGTTGCATTGCTATCCGTTTGCTTCTGGTTATTCGCCTTCTTAGGCTCATCACCATTCACAAAATAAATAGAAGCCAATGCAATCACTAAAAAGCTTCCGGAAATAAGTCTGAATGTCTTCATCAGTTTAAATTTAGGTAGGCGAAAATAAGGTTTGGCCGTATATTGCGAAAGGCTTTAACGTTTCCTTAATTAGCCGATTAGCTGATTGGCTAATTAGCTAATTTTACGGGACTTAAAAGAGCTCTAACTGATGAAATCATTCATTATCCTCTTATTCTTTTATTCGTTCACGTTTACAATTGCTAAGGCAGCCACAGGAATCAGTCCGTGGACGCCCGACAGCGCCAGGAAGGAACTGGTCTTTTTGCTGGAAGAGAGGAAAAAACTTTTTGATGAATACTCAGAATCTCTCTCGAAGAAGAGTGGTTTTTTCGGTAACCAAACAAAGAATGATCTGCGCGACAGTCGTCTGAAGCTGGAGGCGATCGTGGCTGAAGATAATAAGATCATGAGCGCGCTCAACCGCACGCTCGATTTTAGGAATTTCGAAAAGCAAAACATGAAGTACGATGTGAGCACCAATGAAGACCGCATCAGAAGTCTTCAGGTGATGAATGATACGCTCAATGCACAACTCATCCGGTTGGAGAGAGAAAATAAAATCAACATTTCAAAAGTCCGATCGAACAGGATTTATTTTGTTTTACTGTTTTTGATCTTGGGGGTGATGATGGTTTTTGTTTTGAGGAAAGTAAAAACAACTCCACCCGCTTGAACGAAAATTTCTTTGCGCTACCCCCGCGAGCATTGCGTGAATATTTTTCAACGGCATTTTTTTCTCGCAAAGTGCGCAATGGTTGCGCAATGGAACGCAAAGATTTGCTCGCTGTATTTACGCGCTGCTTAATATTCCTAATAGGGGCCTCGATAGAGGAAGTTTACTAACAAAGCCATAATTTTCCTTTGCGAATCTTTGCGCTACCTCCGCGAGCATTGCGTGAAAATTTTTCAACGGCATTTTTTTCTCGCAAAGTGCGCAATGGTTGCGCAATGGAGCGCAAAGATTTGCACGCTGAATTTACGCGCTGCTTAATATTCCTAATAGGGTCTCGATAGAGGAAGTTTACCAACAAAGCCATAATTTTCCTTTGCGAATCTTTGCGCTACCTCCGCGAGCATTGCGTGAAAATTTTTCAACGGCATTTTTTTCTCGCAAAGTGCGCAATGGTTGCGCAATGGAGCGCAAAGATTTGCACGCTGAATTTACGCGCTGCTTAATATTCCTAATAGGGTCTCGATAGAGGAAGTTTACCAACAAAGCCATAATTTTCCTTTGCGAATCTTTGCGCTACCTCCGCGAGCATTGCGTGAAAATTTTTCAACGGCATTTTTTTCTCGCAAAGTGCGCAATGGTTGCGCAATGGAGCGCAAAGATTTGCCCCCTGTATTTACGCGCTGCTTAATATCCTTAATAGGGTCTTGATAGAGGAAGTTTACCAACAAGGCCATAATTTTCTTTGCGAATCTTTGCGCTACCTCAGCGAGCATTGCGTGAAAATTTTTCAACGACATTTTTCTCGCAAAGTGCGCAATGGTTGCGCAATGGAGCGCAAAGATTTGCTCGCTGAATTTTTGAAAAAAGTCACAGTGTACTTGCGCTCGAAAACAATTGGCTATCAGATCAGCTAATTATTCTCCACCTTCTCAATCCTTATCCCCACATCCATTATCTGTGGAAGCGGATCTACTCTCATTGCTTGTTCAAGTGTAAAAGTGTAAACTCCTTTTTCGGGAAAACGGAAGTTGCGTTTGAACGGAAGCCTGTTGTCCCAGATGTCGCCAAGTCCGTCGCCCAGCCATTTGCCTGATGCGTCTGCCAGCGTTAGCTCAACGGTGTCGCGCTCTGCTTTGCCTGACGGAGTATGCGTAGTAAGAAAAACAAAAAGATTGCTGAACTGATATCCGCCCGCATTCCTCACATTGATAAAAATTGAATGGGCGCTGATCGTGTCGTCGATCTCTGCTTCGAGTTTCACTTCCTTATCCTGGTACCACCTGTTCTCGGGAAGCTTTACGTTTTTCTCAAACACAACATTCTTGTCGCAGGAATAAAATGATATGGTAAAAAGTAAAATGAGTATCTGAAAACTGCTTTTGATTTTCATATACTAGTTCTGATTTTGAGGGGCAGAGTCAGATCGCCTGTTCCTGTCATCATTCCTTCTCTGCTGGTTCTGCTGACGAGGTTGATTCTGTTGATTGCCCTGTTGCTTCGGCTTGTTATCCTGGCGCTGCTGGTTTGGTTTCTGTCCCTGCTGTTGTGGCTTCGGACGATTTTCTCTCTGCTGATTTTGTTTCTGCTGATCGGGCCGCGCCTGCTGTTGTGTTCCCTGTTGCACCGACTGATCGGATGGCTTTTTCTTTTTTTTCTTTTTCTTCTTCTTCAGCTTATCCATTCTGTCGATGCGATCCTGTCCAACGACATTCGTATAATCCGGCTCTTCTTCCTTATCGTCTTCAACCGGCAATGCAAGATCTGTCGGCCTGATGTTTTGTTTATTAAGGTTGATTATTTCCTTAACGCGATCAACACTGAGAACGACCCAGTTTCCTCCCACTCCGCCTTCTATCAGTTCGCGCTGCTCTTTGTTTTCATCAACAGTAAATGCATACCATACAAGCCGCTTGAAGATATCCGTCTTCCTGTGAAAGGCCTTTCCTTTTTCTGTTTCGAGAACGATATTCGTTGATGGAAAATCGCGCAATGCATCCATGTATGAATCGAGTTCATAGTTGAGACAGCATTTGAGCTTCGTGCATTGTCCCGCCAGCTTTGCCGGATTCAATGCAAGATTCTGATAACGCGCTGCACTCGTAGAAACGGTTTTGAAATCAGTGAGCCATGTAGAGCAACAAAGCTCTCTTCCGCAAACTCCGATTCCCCCGAGACGGCCCGCTTCCTGACGCATTCCGATCTGTCTCATCTCCACCCTGATCCTGAATTCCTCTGCCAGCTTTTTTATCAACTCTCTGAAATCAACACGATCATCGGCAGTATAAAAAAAGGTCGCCTTTTTTCCATCGCCCTGATATTCTACATCGCTTAGCTTCATCGAAAGCTTTAAAGACTGAATAATGCTTCTCGTGCGATGAAGCGTTTCATTTTCTTTATCCTTTACCTCATTCCATTTTTCTACCTCATTCTGCTTTGCCTTCCGGTAAAGTGCCTTCAATCCCTCGGGATTATCAGAAACGTTTTTCTTCCTCAATTGAAAGCGCACCAGTTCGCCTGTCATCGACACTACACCGACATCATGACCCGGAGAAGCCTCAACAGCAACGATATCCCCTGTCCTTAACTCAATATTTTCTTTGTTATGGTAAAATTCTTTCCTGCTACCCTTAAAACGCACCTCCACAATCGGAAAATGATGCTGGCCGTTGGGCAGCTGCATATCTGACAGCCAGTTATATACATTCAGCTTGTTACAGCCTCCCGTACCACAAGTGCCATTGCTCCTGCATCCCGCCGGGGTTCCGTCTTTTCCTGTACTACAACTGCTGCAAGGCATGGGTTTGCTGTTTGTTGGGGGTAAAAGTAGTGAAACTGCAGGACATTTTAGTACGAAGTACCAAGTACAAAGTACCAAGTACGAAGTACCAGGTACGATGTACTAAGTAGATTTTGCGGTTTCATAAGTTAAAGAGTTTATTGTGAAGATTTGTATGAAGAATATTTCTTACAAGCAATCTTCGTACTTCATACCTGGTACTTGGTACTTCTTAAGAGGGCTTCTGCTTCAGCAACTCATACACTGCAAATGAAAGATCCATAAAAAGCAGTTTCGAATTCGCATTGCGTTCGAGATGAAAATGGGCTTTGTTGAGTTCATCGGAAAATGCATGTATGTTTCCTGAATGGACGAAAGGCGCGAATCGTTTTATGTCTTCGAGGTCTTTGCCTTCGAGACGTACAAGCGAACGGTCGCCATAATTTATCAGCAGGCATTCTCTTGCAATCGTCATTGCGTGACGGAGAAAATTTTTCTGCGCCTCCCTGCTCTCTGATCCGAACTCCTGCGACATTTCATTAATCCCCTGCATATTCATCTTCAGGCAGCTCCGCATCCATTGAAGGAATTTCTGATTCATGTCGGTAGCCCCGCTGTCGTTTTCGATCATCTTCAGGGCCTCGTTGTAGTCGCCATCGGCACGGTGAACGATTCTTCTCGCAGCTGTTTTTTCCACTCCGTGTTTTTCAACGAGAGCATCAAGCATATCATCATCGGAGATCCGGCCTATCTTAATGAGTTGAGTGCGGGACACGATCGTCGTGAGAAGCAACTCATAATTTTCTGCGACGAGAAAAAACAAAGTATCATCAGGCGGCTCTTCGATAATTTTTAAAAGCTTGTTGGCTGATGATGCATTCATCCTTTCCGGCAGCCAGATGATGACGATCTTATATCCCGCCTCAACACTTTTCAGTGACAGGCGGTTCAGAATGTCGGCGCTTTCCTCCACAGAAATAATTCCCTGCTTATTATCGAGCGACAAACTCTCCATCCACTCGTTATAACTCAGATACGGATTTGCAATCACGGCTTCTCTCCACTGCGAAATAAAATCGACGCTCTTCGGTTTCGAGATTTTTTCTTTCGGCGCGACTGGGTATGAATAACTCACATCAGGATGAGCAAGCTTTTCCATCTTCTTGCACGAAGAACATTGGCCGCAGGAATCGGTAGCTGTTCTATTCTCGCAAATCAGATATTGCGCAAATGCAATCGCAATCGGAAGATTTCCCGAGCCTTCCTGTCCTAGAAACAAGAGTGCATGACTCACACGCTTTTCTTTTGCCGACAGAATAAGCCTTTGCTTTACTTCGTTATGTCCTATGACAACAGAGAATTTCACCCCGCGAAGTTAATTAGCTAATCAGCTGATTAGCTAATTAGCCAATAAAAAATTTCCTTTGCGGAACTATATGCGATACCTCCTCATTTTATTGTTCATCGCCCTCACCCTCCACTCTCATTCTCAGGAAATGTGGGGTATCAGCAACAGTAATTTCAGCGGGAACATGGGAATCTTTCTCAATCCTTCTACAATTGTACGAGCCCCATATCAGTATGAAATAAATTTTATTGCTCTTGATGCCTTTGCAGAAAACACATTTTTATATTTCCCGAAAGAACAAAAAGTAATTCCACATGCGATCGGGGGCGATCTTCCTGAAGGCAAGGTCTACTATCCGACGGGAACCGGCTTGCAGAGTGCCTTCGCACACGGACTGTTGATCGGTCCGTCTTACATCCGAAATCGCACCGATTGGGCATGGGGGATTCACAGCGCTTTTCGCACAGAGTTTAGTCTCACGGGCATGTCCAGTGATCTTGCATTGCTGCTCTATGACAGTTTTCATTACCGTCCGATATACGGACAGCGATTTGCATCTCATCCGTTTTCATCTGCCGGCGCTTCCTGGTTCGAGATTGGAGGAACGTATGGAAAAATTTATTTAGAGAATGAACACCACCTCGTAAAATGGGCTGCAACAGGTAATTTGCTAATTGCAATGAATGGATTTTATTTCAAACAGAATGCACTCGAATTTACTTCAGTTGATTCGACTACGTTAATTGTACATAAGTTCGATGCAGCTCTTACACATGCCACCGGAAATTCATTTTTCGGACTGCGTGGAGCCGGATTAAGCACGACGCTGGGCGCCACATACATCAATCATCCTGACAGGGGCGCCTTCGACTGCAACATGAGCAACGACAAGCTGAGAAAATATAACTACAGGCTGGGAGCATCTCTGATCGATCTCGGAACCATCTATTATTTTAACCAGGCCGAGCAGATGAATGTAAACACCACTACAGATAAAATCTGGAATGGCGTCGACACGGTGAAGTTCGGTTCGTTCCGTGAACTCGATACAACGATTGTAACGAACATCGGAGGTTCGATAAGAAATAAAAATTTTTTAGTGTGGCTTCCGCTGGCATTGAGCGTACAATTTGATTACCAGATTAAGGCGAATCTTTTTGCGAATGCGTCCATCGTAAATAAAATTCATTTCGCCGCGAATGAAATTGCAAGAGGAAACCAGGCAAATATTTCCATTCGCTACGAACGCCGCCGCTATGAAGGCGCACTGAACTTTTCGCTATTCGAATACAAGCAGCCATCGCTGGGATTAGGTTTAAGATATCGGTTCTTCGTGATCGGCACTGACCGCCTCCTGCAGATGCTTGGCCTGTCCGATGTAAAAGCCTTCGACCTTTTCTTCGGCATAAAATTTCAGTTCTGTAAAAAACCCTTTAGCCCTGGACCTGATTGCCCGGCATACTTGAGTAATTAGCTGATTAAAGGTTGGAGAATGCAGCGCATCTATTAGCAAAGCTCCTTACAATTTTAATAATCGCGGTCATCTCGCAGAGACCTATTAGGTTATCAAAAACAATTTCTCCTACAGGGGAAGTAATTAGCTATCGGATGAGTTAACAGGCTAATTAAAATTTCACTGAGAGGTTATGGGGTCCAACTACGATGCAATTATCGATATCTCACCGGGAGGCTAATAGGTCTCTGCGAGATGACAGGTGATTTGTAACACTATAAGTCGTAAGGCTAATAGATGCTCTGCATTGATCTTCGCTATCGATTTAACTGATTAAAGGTTGTGCTATGCAGCGCATCTATTAGCAAAGCTCCTTACAATTTTAATAATCGTGGTCATCTCGCAGAGACCTATTAGGTTATCAAAAACAATTTCTCCTACAGGGAAAGTAATTAGCTATCGGATTAGTTAACAGGCTAATTAAAATTTCACTGAGAGGTTATGGGGTCCAACTACGATGCAATTATCGATATCTCACCGGGAGGCTAATAGGTCTCTGCGAGATGACAGGTGATTTGTAACACTATATGTCGTAAGGCTAATTGATGCTCTGCATTGATCTTCGCAATCGATTTAACTGATTAAAGGTTGCGCTATGCAGCGCATCTATCAGCAAAGCTCCTTACAATTTTAATAATCGTGGTCATCTCGCTGAGACCTATTAGGTTTTCAAAAACAATTTCTGCAACGGAGGAAGTAATTAGCTATCGGATGAGTTAACAGGCTAATTAAAATTTCACTGAGAGGATAAGAGGTTTCAACTACGATGCAATTTCTGATATCTCACCGGGAGGCTAACAGGTCTCTGCGAGATGACAGGTGATTTGTAACACTATATGTCGTAAGGCTAATAGATGCTCTGCATTGATCTTTGCTATCGAATAAGCGGATTTGCTAATTCTTTACGGATGGGCGGAGCGGAAAAATATAATTGGGTGCTTGGAAAGTACCAGAAAGTAGGAGAAAATGATGAAATAGGGAATAGGGAATAGAAAAAAATTAAAGGGATAGTTGTTCTAAACCAACTAAAAATGATAATTGTATATCTTTAGCTTAAGGAGAATTCAAATTTTCACATTATTAATTTTCACATCATGGACAGAAAAGACTTTTTACGTGGATTGGGCATTGCCGGGATCGGCACTATGATTCCAACAAACAGAACAAATGCTGCTCTTAATGCCATGGCAAGAGCTCAACTTCCTGCCGGCGCCTGCGTTCTCATCCCACAGCTTTCCAGCACAGTGGGATCCGAAGCTTGGAATTCACGTGACTTGAAGTCGCGGC
>JADMIO010835327.1_pt1 | contig 74630 bp, 53 predicted proteins | sample 8958161 | NCBI WGS metagenome assembly JADMIO01 (sample SAMN16585339, study PRJNA669376) | soil metagenome | isolation source: Crop rotation soil | place: USA: Cullars Rotation, Alabama | collected 2011 | reverse complement strand
CGCGACAACTTGTCCACGTGGAATTCTAAGCTTAGGATCCCAATGTGCTGGAAAGGATCGGCGCCTTCAAGCCGACCAGCTTCTCGGCTCTGGATGCCACCGCTCTCGGCGCGCTGACCAGCACCCAGCTCAAGGGTCTGACCACGGCCGAACTGGCGGGTCTGACCTCCACCGCGATGGGCAACCTCAAGGATACCGAGATTGCTCTGCTGGCTTCCACCCAGATCGGCGCGCTCTCGGCCACCAACTTCTCGTCGCTGGATGCCACCGCCATCGGCGCCTTGAACGCCACCCAGCTCAAGGGCGTGACCACCGCGCAGCTCGCCGGCATCAGCGCCACCGCGCTGGGCAATCTGAGCTCGACCCAGATCGGTCAGCTCTCCACCGCCCAGATCGGCGCGATCAACACCACCAACCTCGGCAACCTGGCCACCACACAGGTGAGCGGCCTCTCCGCCACCCAGGTCGCGTCGCTCTCGGCCACCAATCTGGGTTCGCTCTCCGCCACCTCGCTGGGTTCGTTGAACGCCACCCAGATCGGTGGTCTGACCAGCGCTCAGATCGGCGGGCTCACCGCCACCGCGCTGGGCAAGCTGAAGGACACCCAGATCGCCGGCTTCACCGCCACCCAGGTCGGTGCCCTCTCGGTCACCAACTTCTCGGCCCTGGACGCCACCGCCATCGGCGCCCTCAACGCCACCCAGCTCAAGGGTGTCACCACCGGCCAGATCGCCGGCCTGACGTCCACCGCGCTGGGTAACCTGAAGGACACCCAGATCGCCTTGCTGGCCTCTACCCAGATCGGCGCGCTTGGGGCCACCAACTTCTCGGCTCTGGACGCCACCGCTCTGGGCGCCCTGACCAGCACCCAGATCGCGGGTCTGACCACGGCCGAACTGGCGGGTCTGACTTCCACCGCGATGGGCAACCTCAAGGATACCGAGATCGCCTTGCTGGCTTCGACCCAGATCGGTGCACTCTCGGCCACCAACTTCTCGGGCCTGGACGCCACTGCCATCGGCGCCCTGACCGCCACCCAGCTCAAGGGCGTCACCGCCACGCAGATCAGGGCTCTGGACGTCACCGATGTGGGCAACCTGAAGAGCACCCAGATCGGTCAGCTCTCCACCACCCAGATCGGCGGGCTGAATACCACGGTCATCGCCAATCTCACGGCCACGGAAATCGGTTACCTGCAGGCGACGCAGATCCCGGGCCTGAACGCAACGCAGATGCCCTATCTGTCGACGACGAACATCACCGCGATGAACGCGACGCAGATCGCCGCCTTCACCACCGCCCAGGTGCAGAACATGATGACCGAGGCGCAGGTCGAGGCCTATCTCGCCTAACAGCGTCAGCGTCCACGCCTGAATCCATGCGCCGTCCCTTTGTTGGGCCGGCGCGTGGATTGGTGTTTTGATGGCGCCGGCTGCCGCGCAAACCTGTCTGAAAAGCCAGTGGTTAAGACCGGCGTTCGTGGGGGCCGGACATGCGCGAAAACCCAGCCAATTAGCCGTTTATTAACGTTAATTGCGCAAGCTTCCAGCAGCCAAACCGGCGTCTGTTCCCTTCCTTTTCACGCGCCTCGTCCGGGGCGGGATTGAGCAAATGACAGAAGAGCCCTTGTCCAGCACGTTTCAATTGACCGGCTGTGAGCAGCTCACGCTCGCCGGATTGATTCAGGCAGCGGCCAATCTTTCGAATGCGGGACAGGCATCAACCGCGCGCCAGCTGTATCAGGTCTGGATAGAGCATAATCCCGATCATCCGCAGCTCTATGTCGCGCATTTCAATTGCGCCGCACTGGCCGGTCAAATGCAGGATCAGGCCGCGGCCGCGGTATCGCTAGGCGAAGCCATCAAACAAAATCCAGATTTCGCGCCGGCTTACATCAATCTTGGCCGGATCCACGAACAGTCCGGCGCAACCGCCGAGGCTATCGACCTGTGGCGCACCGCCGCAAGCCGGCCCGCGCCCGTCAGTGCGACCGCCATTCAGTACGCGACGACGGCGTTGACGCAGATCGCCCGCGTTCTCAATGCTTCGCAACAGAGCGAGGCCGCGGAAGATGCCGTCCGGCAGTGCCTGGAAATCAACCCGCGGCAAACTGATATCATCGAACAGTACACCGCCCTTCGCCTGGCACAGTGCAAATGGCCGATCGCAACCTCTTCGGAGTTTCTAGATCGCAAGGTCCTGCTCGAAGGCACCAATCCGCTTTCCATGGCGGTCTATACGGATGACCCGCTGCTGCAGCTCGCTTCCGCCTATCGCTATGTCAAGCGGTCATCCTGGGATGGTCCGCATGACGGACAGAGTGACCGCCGGCATGCCGAGATCGATCTGAGCAGTCGCCGGCCGCGCATTGGCTATATTTCCTCCGATCTGCGCGATCATGCCATCGGCTATCTGATGGCGGAGCTGTTCGAACTGCATGACAAGGGCGGCGTCGAAATATTCGCCTATTATTGCGGTCCGAAGTCGAACAGCGCGCTGACAAACCGAATCAAGGCCGCCGTCGAACACTGGGTCGACATCAAGGACTTGAGCGATGACGAAGCTGCCCGCCGCATCGCGGCAGACGGCATAGACATTCTGGTCGATGTCAACGGCCATACCTGCGATTCCAGGACCGGCGTATTCGCCCGCCGGCCGGCGCCCATTCAGGTCAACTGGCTCGGCTATCCGGGATCGGTGGGGACGCCTTACCACCAGTATCTTATCGCTGACGAATGGATCATCCCGCCGGAATCGGAAATCTACTATTCCGAGAAGGTCGTCCGCATCCCCTGTTATCAGTCCAATGACCGCAAACGCATCATTGCGCCGGAAATTCCCACGCGCAACGCCGCCGGACTACCGGACAATGCCTTCGTGTTCTGCTGCTTCAACGGCACGCACAAAATCAGCAAGTTCACCTTCGAGCGGTGGCTCGAAATTCTGGCGGGCGCCAAGGACAGCGTTCTCTGGCTTCTGGGCACGTCCGAACAGACCAAGAAGCGCCTGCAAGACGCAGCCGCGGAAAAAGGCATATCGCCATCACGGTTGGTCTTCGCGCCCAAATTGCGGAATGACCATCACCTGGCGCGCTATGCGCTCGCGGACCTGTTTCTGGATACGACACCTTACGGCGCCCATACCACGGCATCCGATGCCCTCTGGATGGGCGTGCCCGTGCTCACGCTTTCGGGCCGCAGCTTCGCGTCGCGGGTCTGCGGCAGCCTGGTTCGCTCTGCCGGGCTGCCCGACCTGGTCACCACAAGCCCGGACGAATATGTCGCGCGCGCGATCGCGCTGGCCGGAAATCCGGGTGCGATCCAGGCTTATAAGGAAGCGTTGCGGGCGAACCGCGATACTTGTCAGCTGTTCAATACCGACAGCCTGGTGGCGCATCTTGAAAATCTCTATCGAAGCCTGTGTGACGCTCATTCGAAGGGCCTGACGCCGCAGCCCGACCTTACGAATCTCGACGCCTATTTTGATGCCGGGATCGATCACGATCATGACGGCCAGGAAGTCATCAGGACCGCCGACTATCACGGCATGTACCAGGCAAAGTTGAAGCGCATTCATCTCGCGCGGCCCTTGCATCCTGACAGCCGTCTGTGGCGCCAGAACGATATTGCCGCTGCCGAAAGCCGCGCGCCGGGGCCGGTAGAGGTGGCGCCAAATAACGGGCAGGAGCCGACACTGGAGCGCCTGAAGAGCCTGCTGGTTCTGAAGGCGCGGGGGGTGCGTCCGGAAATCCTGCTTGGCGCCGTTCGTGTCGCAATTGAACCCGCCACCCAACAGTTCAACCGGCTGGTCGCTGCGGGAAATATCGCCCAGGCCGTGCTTTATGCCGATGCGCTGGCGGACTTGCTGCCGGCCAATCGCGCGGCCTTAAACTCTGCACTCTCCTGCAACAAGGCCCTAGGCCGCCAGGACCGATCGGCGCAACTTGCAGCGGCGCTTGCCGCGATCCAGCCGGCGCTTGGCCCGGTACCGGTCGCAGTCCCGGTCAGTGTCCCGGCTGCCCCGCCGCCGGCCGCGCCTGTGGTGCAGGAACAAACCCACCCGCTTATTCAGCTGCGCGATCTGTATGATGAAGCCAGCTCCATTCTTTGCCGCTCGCTCGACGATGGCGGCGCAAGGCAGATCGACCGCCTGCGGACCGCGGCCCGCAAGCTTGAAGTGGCCGTACCGGAAGGATCGGAATGGTCTGGATGGGAAAAGCACTATCGGCTTGCTTTCCAGGCCATCGATATATCCGACATATCCAAGCCCACGCCGAAATCTTCAAACGGCGGCAAAAACGCGCTGACGGACTCAGCGGGCAAGAAGCTCGACTGGAAACGCGTGCAAGCGACCGCCGGCAAGCTGGGGGCCAAGGCGATCTTCTTCGCCGCGGCCGACAAGGCCTATGTCGAACTTTATGGTCGCACCTATATCGAATCGATCCTGGAGCATAGCGATGTCTCCAGCCTGATCGTCCTGCACGTTATCGGTGGGGCGAAGCAATTGCAGGGCATCGTCAGAGGTCTGGGAATATCCAGCAACCGCTTGTTCTTCACCGCCGATAGGTTTGACGCGGGCCGCATCAAGACCAAATGCTTCGATGCGCCGCCCAAGGGGCTCAGCGAGCTGCCGATAGCGCATTTCCAGTCGGTGCGTTTTCTTGAAGTGGGCGCGCTGATGCAAAAAATGCAATTGCCGGTGTTCGTTTCCGACATCGACTTGATTCTGCAACGCGGCGTCAGCGATCTGCTGCAGAAGTTTGGCGGCAGCGATATCGTCCTCAACGAAAACAGGCATAGCGCCAATGCGGGATCGCGCTACACCGCGAATCTGCTGCTGCTGAACCCGACCGAGAACACGGCCATTTTTCTGCGCTTCCTGCGCGGCTATCTGGAAAAAGCCCTGAGCGGGCGCGAAGTGTCGCGCTGGATAGATCAGTTCGGGCTGATGATGGCGCGCCATCACCTGATGCAGCGGCGTCCCGACGCCCTGATCGGCTACTTCGATGTCAACAGCGATATCAACAATGTGATGTACACGAAATATCAGGAGCACCCATACCGCTTCCTCTCGCTCTATCACGGGTTCGACATGTCCACCCTGCCGCAGCGACCGAAAGCGCGGGCGAGCAGGGGGTCTGGCAGATCGAAGGGGGCGGTCGCGCGCGGTCCCCGTCGGATGAGCGCGGTGGTGCGCAACGCCAAAACCGCACTTCGGGGAAAGACGTCACGATGAAAAAGCGGCCGCAATATGAATTGCAGGGAAAGCGTGTGCTGATTACCGGCGGATCCGGATTCATCGGATCGCATCTCTGCGAGCAGTTGCTCAAACAGGGCCATGACGTGCTGTGCGTCGACAATTTCTTCACCGGCACGCGGCGCAATGTCGAGCATCTGCGGGGAAATCCGAGATTCGAGCTGATGCGTCACGACGTGACCTTCCCGCTCTTCGTCGAGGTTGATGAAATCTACAACCTCGCCTGTCCCGCTTCACCGGTTCACTATCAGTTCGATCCGGTTCAGACGACCAAGACCAGTGTCATTGGCGCGGTCAACATGCTGGGCCTCGCCAAGCGGCTGCGCGTCCCGATCCTTCAGGCCTCGACTTCGGAAGTGTATGGCGATCCGATCGTCCATCCCCAGGTCGAATCCTATTGGGGCAATGTGAATCCGATCGGGCCCCGGTCCTGCTATGATGAAGGCAAGCGCTGTGCGGAGACTCTGTTTTTCGACTATCACCGCCAGCACCATATGCGCATCAAGGTGGCCCGGATTTTCAACACCTATGGCCCGCGCATGCATCCCAATGATGGCCGCGTGGTGTCGAATTTCATCGTCCAGGCGCTGAAAGGCGAAGACATCACCATCTACGGTCAGGGCCGGCAGACCCGCTCTTTCTGCTTTGTCGACGATCTGGTGAGCGGGTTGATGAAGCTGATGGCGACGAAGGATCAGGTCACCGGCCCCATCAATATGGGCAATCCCAACGAGTTCTCGATTCGCGAATTGGCCGAAGTCGTGCTGGAATTGACCGGCAGCCGGTCCAAGCTGATCGACAAGCCGCTGCCTGCCGATGACCCCAAGCAGCGCCAGCCCGATATCACCCAGGCCAGGACCGAGCTGGGGTGGGAGCCTCAGATCCAGCTGCGCGAGGGCCTGATCAAGACCATCCGTTATTTCGACGAATTGCTCGGCTCTGGCGCGACATTGGAATTCGCCAATCCCGTCGGCGCGATGGTGCAACAACTGAAGCAGGCCGTCTGATGACCCTGCACACCCTGCAAGCGCTGCGAATGGAAGGCTATACGCCGCGAACGATGCTCGACATCGGCGCGCATATCGGCACCTTTACGCGCGACTTTCTCGGCATCTTTCCCGGCTGCGTGCCGACCTTGATGGAGCCGAATCCCTTCTGTCTGGCCGATCTTGGCAAGCTTGGCTTCGAGCAACACAGTGTTGCGGCGTCGAAAGAGGCCGGTTTCGCCGAGATGTTCCTCAGCCGGGAATGGCTGCAATCGACCGGCGCCTCGATTTATCGCGAGAACACCGCGCATTTCCGGGACGAAGTCGTCCTGAAACAACGAGTCGAGAAAGTCCGGCTGGACGATCTGTTCCGCGGGCGCACGTTCGATTTCGTGAAAATCGATACTCAGGGCTCGGAGCTGGACGTCATACTCGGCGGCTCCGAAGTCTTGCGTCAGGCCGACTATATTCTGGTTGAGGTCTCGCTGGTCGAATACAATATCGGCGGCGCGGCCGCCGAAGCGGTGTTCGCGAAGCTGGCCGAACTGGGCTTCCACTGCGCGGATGTCACCGAATTTCACCGGCTGGCGGGCGTCCATAACGGAAATCTGCTGCAGATCGATGTCCTGTTCGAACGCCGCGGCAGGGCCGCGCAGCCGGTCCATACCGCTGGCGCGCTGGATGACTTGCGGAGTTTGGCGCAGTCCTTGTGCCGGGACGGCCGCTGCGATGACGCCTTGCTGCTGCTGGATCGGCTGGAAATTCTTCAGCCCGGTAGCGTGGAAACGCTGCGACAGCGCGTGGAGGTTCTGAGCGTCATGGGGCGGACTCTGGAGGTTCTCCAGGCCCTGACCGCCATGAAGACCCGGACCGCGGACGTCGAATATATGCTGGCGGCAATCGGCACCCAGATGCCCGCGGCCCTTGAACTTTTCAATGCGAACATCGCTGCTGGCAAGATCGAAGCCGCCGAGGAATATATTGCGGCACTGGCCGCGCTGCTTCCCGGCAATGCCGCGATCCTGAATGCGGCGCTGGCCTGCAACGCCAGCCTCGGCCGCGACGATCGTGTCCAGAAATATCTGTCGGCGACGAACGCTCTCAATGCCCCGAGCGGGCCGACCACCCAACAGGCATCGGCCGCATAGTTATGAACGCCCAACAGCGCCCAAGAGGTTCCAAGTCATGAACGCCATGAACACGGCCGAACACGCGCGCGTCAATGCGCTGGTCTATCAGTTCGCCCAGACCTATCTGGAAAAGCGCGGCTGGTTTGAAAGCCTGGATGGCATTCCCCGCAACAAGGAAGGCCTGGTGCCCTGGATTACCTATCCGGCGTTCCGCCAGTTACAGCGCACGGTGAAGCCTGACGCGAAGGTCTTCGAGTTCGGCTGTGGTGGTTCATCGCTGTGGTGGGCCTCGCGCGCCGCAGAGGTCACAAGCGTCGAACATGATGCCGACTGGGCAGCGCGCGTGGCGGCGTCCGCGCCCGCCAATCTGAAAGTCATCACCCGGGTGATGGATGAAGGCTGCAGCAGGGAACGCCAGGCCGTGGTGGCGCCGTTCTTCGCGAACCCGCCCGAGCTGCCTTTGTCGCCCGATGTCGGGCATAACATCATGCACGGGCTGCTCAGCAAGGAATTTGTGGCCTATGCGACCGAAATCTGCGCCTTCGAAAAGCAGAGCTTCGATGTGATCGTGGTCGACGGCATGGCGCGCGCGCTTACGGCATGGCTTGCGGCGCAGTATGTCAAGCCGCACGGCGTCATCGTCTTCGATAATACCGACCGCTGGCAATATAATGGCGCCTATAAGCTGTTAAACGCAGCAGGATTTCGGCGCGTCGACTATTATGGTCCCGGCCCCGTCAACCGGCAGGAATGGTGCACATCCCTGTTCGTGAAGAACCTCGACATATTCAAGGACAGCATCGAAAGTCCCCAGGGTGATTGCGATCTCGGCTGGTGAGTTGAGGGACATCTAGACCGGCTATTGTGCCGGCGGCCCCTGATTCAAAAGGGGCCTTTGCCTTCTAATGGCTTCTGCCTAGGATCAGTTGCGAGTGTCCTCTCGCCTCATCTCGAGTCCAGGCAAAATCCTTATGTCCATCTCGCACCGCGGCAATGCGCCTGACAATGCGACCCTGATCGGGTTCACAAACCTGCGCCAGGCGCGCACGAACCGACCGATGGTATTTGAAAAGGGCAGGGGCATTTTTCTCATCGATGAGAACGGCCGCGAGTATATAGAGGGCACGTCTTCGTTCTATAGTGCGGCGCTGGGATTTTCCGATCCCGACCTGATAGAGGCCGCCGTGCGCCAGATGCGCCAGTTGCCCGCCTACGCGTCGGGCCTTTACCGTACCGTTCCGGCGGCACTTGCCCTGGGGGAAAAGCTCGCATCGATGGCGCCGCTGGCCAATGCGCATGTCGCCTTTGCGTCGACGGGCTCCGAAGCCAATGATTTCCTGATCAAGTTCATGCGCTTTCGCAACGCTCATCGCGGTGAACCGCGGCGCGTCAAGATTATCGCTCGAGCCGGAAGCTACCATGGCGCAACCATCGCCACCGCTCCGCTTGGCGGCTTTCCCGGCACCGCGCGTGCTTTCAACCTGCCGATGGATGACGTGATCATGGTTAGCCAGCCGGACTATGTGAACGGCGCGTTGGCCGGCGAGAGTGAGGCGGAATTCACCGCGCGCATGCTTGCCGAGATCGAGCAGGCTATCGAGCGGGCCGGCCCCGAGACGGTGGGCGCAATGATCCTGGATCCCGTTTCCTACAGCGCCGGTTGCGTGGTGCCGCCCACCGGGTATCTCTCAGGGCTGCGCGCTCTTCTGGACCAGCATTCCATCCTGTTGTTCGACGATGAAGTCATCACCGGCTTCTGCCGCACGGGCAGCCTGTTCGCCGCCGAGACCTTCGCGATGCGCCCTCATTGCATGACCCTGGCCAAGGCGCTTTCCGCCGCCTATGTGCCGATTTCGGCGATCGTCATGGACGGCGAATTCTACGACGCGCTGGAGCGCGGCTCGGACGAGGAGGGCACTTTTTCCCATGCGGCCACCTATGGCGGGCACCCGGTTGGCGCGGCCGTCGCGCTGCGCATGATCGAGATTATAGAAGAGCGGGACTTGCTGGGTCATGTCCGCCGCATCGCCCCCAGATTGCAGCAGCACCTCGCCTCGCTGGACGGTCATCCCATGGTGTTCAACACGCGTGGTGTCGGTCTTGGCGGCGCCGTACAATTGCACAGTCTGCCCAATGCCGCCGGTGCGCGCGGCCGGGCGATGCAGGACGCGATGATGGCGGAAGGCCTGTTGCTCCGCGTGGTCAAGGACACCATCAACTTCGCCCCGCCTTTGATCATCACCGAGGCCGAGATTGATGAGCTGTTTGCCCGCTTCACCCGCGCGCTGAGCGCCGTGGAACGCTCGGAGGCGCGCATATGAGCATCCCGCCGCTTATCGCCTATACCGATCGCTGGTCTGTGCGCGCAGGCGGGCGCATCGCGGTCAAGGTTTCCTGTGGCAGCGCGGATTACCAGGCTGACCTGGTGCGCATTCGCAGCGCCGATCCCAATCCGGCCGGTCCTGGCATGTTGTTCGAAGAAGTGCCGGCCGCCTTCGCCGGAAACTATCCGGGGCGATCCCAGGCGATCCATGGCGGATCGTACGGGGTAGTGCCGCTCGGCGAGTCCCAATTGCCGCAGGCCTGGACGTTCAGCGTGCGGGTGCAGCCCTGGCTGCTCGATGGCCGGCCGCAGGCGGTTTTGAGCTGGGTCGGCGGAAGAGGGCTCTCGCTATATGCGACCGCCGCAGGCGCCGAACTGCGGGTGGGCGAAGCCGTCTGCCGTGTTGCGGCGCCGATGCTGGAGCGGCGCTGGTACGAGCTGCGCTTGATCTCGGCCGGTGGATCGCTCCGCCTTTTACAAATCCCGCTCACGAAAGACTGGGGTGTAGACGGAAGCGCCGAAGCGGGACTGTCCGCGACTGTCGACGCTCCTACAACCATGCTTCTGGCAGCTGCTGGCGCGGGGCCTGTTTGCCGCGACCACTTCAACGGCCGCCTTGAGCATCCGCTGTTGCTGCAGGGCGCGTTCGACACCGCAACGCCCCTCGAGCCCGCTCCTGTGCCGACGGCCGCTGTCATTGCCTGGTGGGATTTCAGTCTGGACATGTCCAGTCAGAAAATTTCCGATCGTGGTCCGCGCGGTCTGCACGGCACGCTCGTGAATCTGCCCACCCGTGCGGTGCGCGGCGCGTCCTGGCGCGGCGATGTTCTGCGCTGGTCTGAGGCGCCAGACCAATACGCCGCCGTGCACTTTCACGACGATGATCTCTACGATTGTGCCTGGGAAACCGACTTTGTTTTCGAGGTACCCGCCAGCCTGCCGAGTGGCGTCTACGGCATCCGTATAAAGTCGGGTGCGGAACAGGACATTGTTCCAGTATTTGTTCTTCCGCCGCCGGACACCGCCACCGCAAAAGTCGCCGTGCTGTTTCCGACCTACACCTACCAGGTCTATGCCAATTTCGAGCGGGACAATTTCGACGACGCCTATCGCGCCCGCCGCGCCGAATGGGGTGTCTATCCGCATCATCCCGCCGAGCACCGGGAATTGGGGCTTTCCACGTACAATTTCCACAGCGATGGCTCGGGCGTTGCTTTCTCGTCCCTGCGTCGTCCGGTGCTCACCTTCAGGCCCGGCCAGATGGCTTATGTCGATCGCAAGGGCTCCGGGCTGCGCCATTTCCCCGCCGACATGCATCTCGCCCTTTGGCTCGACAAGATGGGCATCGCCTGGGATGCGATTACCGATCATGACCTCGAGCGCGAAGGCGTTGCTCTGCTGTCGCGATACCGCTGCGTCTTGACGGGATCGCATCCAGAATATCAGACCCCCGGTACCTTGAATGCCCTGCAAGACTGGCTGGGCGAAGGTGGCCGGCTCGCCTATCTGGGCGGCAACGGGTTCTACTGGCGTGTCGCCACCTCCGCCGCAGTGCCCGATGCTCTGGAGCTTCGCCGCTCCGAGGGCGGCACGCGCGCCTGGGCGGCAGATCCCGGTGAATATTACCATGCGTTCGATGGCGGCTATGGCGGCCTTTGGCGGCGTCAGGATCGTGCGCCGCAGCGCCTTGTCGGCGTTGGATTTACCGCCCAGGGGCGCTTTGAAGGTTCTCACTACCGCCGCACCGAGGAATCCTATGCGGCGGACCTGGCCTGGATCTTCGACGGCGTGGACGGCGAGACCATTGGCGGTTTCGGATTTTCCGGCGGCGGAGCCGCGGGCTTTGAACTTGACCGTGCGGACCCTCTGCTAGGTACGCCGCCCAATGTGCGCCTACTGGCGCGGTCCGAAGGTCACCAGGCCCATTTCGGCGTCACCCTGGAGGACCTTCTGGTTCCGACCGCCTATGCCCTGCCCACCAACATGCCGGATCCGCTGATCCGCAGCGACATGGTGTATTTCGAGACGGCGAAAGGCGGCGCGGTATTTTCCGCCGGCTCGATCACCTTCTGCGGCAGCCTGCCCTGGGCCAATTTCGACAACCAGATTTCCTCCCTGCTGCGAAACATCGTCACGCGGTTCGTGGCCGATTAGAACTATTGCCGCGGTGCCAATATCTGGTCCAGGCCTTTCGCTTTCCATACCGGTGCGGCTTCGGCGCTGGTAACAAAGCGAACAAAGGCCAGCGCGTCGTCGGCGTTGGCGGAACGGGCGGAGACCGCCGCCACCATGTCGATATGCGCGTTCAGCTCCGGCGGTAGCACGCCGACAAGGGATATCTCCGGATAGGGGTAGACCTCACAGATGATCTGCAGCGCCATGTCGCCCTGGCCACGCGCCAATGACTGTCCGCCTTCTCCCTTCGTCCCGATCTCGCCATGGACATCGTGAAATTCAGGCCGCTTCAACAGCCGGTCAATGATCTCCGCTTCCAGGCTTCCATGATAGGGGTTGGAATACATCACGGCTTGCGCGCTCTTCAGGACCGCAATCAGCTTCGGCACCGTGGAAATATCCGGGTGGGGCGCACCGGCTTTGACGGCAAGGCCAACCTCGACCCGCCCGATCGTGACGCGGCTGCCGCTTTTCACGCCGCCATCTTTTTGCAGCACATCCATCAGGCCATCCGGCAGCATCACGACATCGGCGGGGGGCATGGCCTTTTCCGTGTCGTCGACCATCTTGGCCATCGGATCGCGTGTGATGGTGACCTTGTTGCCGGTTTTTTGGGTGAAAAGGACGGCCAGGTCGCGCAGTCCGGCATTGTAGGTCACGCTCGGGGTCAACACCGTAATCTCGGCGGCATTCGCCTGCGTGGCGCCCAGAAGCCCCATGAAGAGATACGTCAAGGTGTGCCGGATCATCTTATCCCTTGGCTTGTTGCGTCGCCTGAAACGAAGGATCAAAGCGAACTGTCAAAGCGACAGGCCTTTGTCCCAATAAGGTTCTGTGCCGTAGATTTTCGCGAAATAATTGACGAAGGCGCGAACCTTGGCGGGAAGCTGCCGCGCGCTCGGATAAACGGCGTGAATGGCGACGCCCGCGGACCCGCGATATTGCGGCAGGATCCTTTTCAATCGTCCCTGCTTCAAGTCCGTGCCGACATCCCATGTCGACCTCAGAGCGATTCCCAAGCCGGCGAGGGTCTCTTCGTGCACCAGATCGCTGGAGTTGGTGATGATGAAGCTTTTCGTCTTCAGGGTCTCATGACCGCGAGGCCCATCCAGGAGCCATGTCGTGTTGTTCGAGGCGGAGAGAGTCTTGTGATGCCGCAAATCGTCCAGGCTTGCCGGGGTGCCGTGGATTTTCAGGTAGGCCGGCGCGGCGCAAATGACGCGATGGTTGGCGCACAGTCTGCGGGTCACCAGGGGCGCATCGACCATTGCGGAGATACGAATGGCAAGATCAAAGCCTGCGGCGACGATGTCGGAAAAAGCATCCGACAGTTCGATATCCAGGGTGAGGTCCGGATATTGCTCCAGGAAATCCTTCAGCCACGGCACGACATGCAGTCGTCCGAACGATGTCGGTACGGAAACCTTGAGCGTACCGCTGACCAGAGGGGAGCGCCGCCGCACGAATTCCTCGGCTTCTTCCAGCGCCTGCAGGACGGTTGCCACCCGGTCGTAAAATCCTGCCCCGATCTCTGTCTTCGCGATTCGCCGGGTTGTGCGCTGCAACAAGCGCACCCCCAACCGGTCTTCCAATTTTTGAAGCCGGCGCGAAACGACGGTCGGGGAAATCCCAAGTTCCCGGCCGGCGGCGGACATGCTGCCGGCATTCACGACCTGATAAAAAATCTCCAGGTCTTCAAGATCCCTTTTTTCCAAGGACGATCCCCGAGCCTTTTTCTTATTCTTTGGAAGTACAGTGGGTGATCTGCCTACGGCAGGCAATCAACTTTTGGTGGGGTCGCAAGTTCCCTCTCACTCTCCGTCGGACTCCCCAAAAAGGGAGTGAGACGTTTTGCGACGATTTGCCGGAGAAGTGATTATTTGCCTTTCCGCACTAATCTTTTGTCTCTTCCGGACCTAATGGGTTGGCCTTTTCCCGGATATACTAACGTGTAGCTTAGACTAGAATTGTTATAAGACCGTCTGGGAGCTGGATTGTGCCGGGAAAAACTGCCTTCTCGATTTGCCTGGGTCTTTGGGTTCTGGCCGTCCCGGCCGCGCAACCCGCTCTGTCCGCGCCCGCGGGAGAAGAAGTGGGTCTGCGGCTGCTGACGGAAAGCGAATATCGCAATTCCATCCGCGATATTTTCAGCCCGGACATCCTTGTCCAAGGCCGCTTCGATGCTGGGCGCCGCGTTGGCGGCCTGCTGGCGGCAAGCAGCACCGTTCTGTCCGTCACGCCCGCCAGCCTGGAATCATTTTCCAAGATGGCCGACAGCATTTCGGCCCAGGTTGTTGATCAAAAACACCGGGAAAAGCTGGTCGGCTGCGCTCCCAAGGATGCGAAAGCCGCGGATGACGCATGCGCCAATGCCTTCCTGGCCCGCTATGGGCGCATGCTGTTTCGCAGGCCCTTGACCAGTGATGAGCTCAAGTCCCGGGTGAAGCTTGCCGGCGACCTGGCCAAGTCCAACCATGATTTCTATGCCGGACTGTCCGACAGTCTCGCGACCCTGCTTTATTCCCCCACTTTTCTGTTCCGGCACGAAATCGCAGTCCCGGCGGCGGGCGGGAAGACCTACACGCTCGACAGCTACAGCCGCGCCGCAAGGCTGAGCTTCATGCTGTGGGATACGACCCCGGATGCCGATCTGCTGAAAGCAGCCGAGAGCGGTCGCCTGAACACCGCCACTGGCGTTGCCGAACAGGTCGACCGGCTGATGAGTTCCCCCCGCCTTGAGACGGGAATGCGGGCCTTTTTTGCCGACATGCTTCAGCTCGATACCTTCAGCAATACCACCAAGGATTCGATCATCTATCCCAAGTACAATGCCCAGATCGCGGCGGCGGCGCAGGAAGAGACCTTGCGTACGGTCATGGACCTGAGCCTCAAGTCGAATGACGACATTCGCAATCTGATGACGACACAAAAGACGTATATCAGTCGCGTTCTGGCATCCATCTACGACGTGCCGTACACGTTCCACGACGAATGGATGCCCTACGAGTTTCCGCAAAGCGCCGGGCGCAGCGGTATCGTCTCCCAGGTGAGCACCTTATCGATGTTTTCCCATCCCGGCCGGTCCTCGCCGACCGAGCGGGGCGTGGCTATCATGGACATCTTCCTGTGCGAGCCCACGCCGTTGCCGCCCGCCAATGTCGACTTTTCCATCGTGAACAACACGAACGGGCCTCTCAAGACGGTGCGGGAACGGCTTATGGCCCATGCCACGACACCCACCTGCGCCTCCTGTCACACCCACAGCGACCCGATCGGCCTGACCCTGGAGCATTTCGACAGCACGGGTGCCCATCGTCTGTATGAGAATGGCCAACTGATCGATGTCTCGGGAACCATCCAGGGCAAGACCTTCCAGGGCGCGCAAGGTCTGGGACGCTATCTGCACGACAATCCGAAATTTCCCGCCTGTCTTGCCCGCAAACTCTATTCCTATGGGCTTGGCGCAAACAGCGAGGATGTAAGTCCCGCCACTTACAAAGCCGCCTATAAGGCCTTTGTCGATGGCGGCTATCGGCTGAGGACCTTGCTGAAGTCGATGGTCACCAGCCCCAATTATTTCGACACCGTTCCCCCGTCAGCCGCCGACACCAAAACGGCCATGAATATTGCCAAGTAGCGAGGACACCATGGTATTCGACCGCAGGCTTCTTCTTCGTGGCGCCTTCCAGGGCAGCGCTGTGGCCATGGCCCTGCCATTGCTCGATTGCTTCCTGGATGGGAACGGTCAGGCCTTCGCCGACACCGGCAAGCGGATTCCCACGCGGTTCGGCACCTACTTCTGGGGGTGCGGCCTCACCAAGGAGCTCTTTGTCCCCAAGACGATTGGCGCCAACTATGAGACGACGCAGCAGCTTGCCTCGCTGGAGCCATACAAAAAGAAAATTAGCGTCTTTAGCGGTCTGCGCGCCATCGTCGATGACAATCCGAATTTTCAGCACTGGACGGGCCTGGCGGCCATTACCACCGGCATGTCTCCCACCAAGGCCGGTGAATTCGACACCCAGACGATCGATCAGACCATAGCGGACGCGATCGGGCATGGGACGCGGTTCAAGTCCATCGAGGCGACCTGCTCGGGCAACAAGAACGAGAGTTACTCGAGCCTGGGCGGCGCCAATACCAATCCGCCGGAAATATCGCCGGTTGGCCTTTATACGCGTCTGTTCGGTCCCGGGTTCCAGGACCCGTCCAAGGGCGACTGGAAGCCCGATCCGCAGGTGCTGGTGCATCAGAGCATGCTTTCGGTCGTGGCCGACGATCGCAAGCGTCTGATGGCCAATCTCAGCGCCAGCGACAAGGCGCGGATGGATCAATATTTCACCTCTGTCCGGGAGTTGGAGCAGAGCATGGAGGCCGCGCTGCAGCGGCCGGACGTTGTGGCGCAGGTCACCATTCCCGCGGCGCCGGGCGAATTGCCGGTCAGCAAGTCGGTGCCGGAACTGCAGAAAGTCGTGCCGCTGATGTCCAAGCTCATCGCGCTGGGCCTGGCGACCAATCAGACGCACGTCTTCAATATCGCTCTTGCCGAGCCGGGCTCGAACATCTACATGCCCGGCGATTCCAAGCCCTTCCACCAGCAGACGCACGAAGAACCGATCGATCCGGTGCTGGGCTATCAGCCCGTCTCCGCCAACTTCAGTACCCACAGCATGAAGTTTTTCGCGATGCTGATAAAGGAGCTGGAGGATATCAAGGAAGGCGACGGCACTTTGCTGGACCACAGTCTGGTGCTTGCCTACACCGACACCAGCTTTGCCAAACTTCATGCGCTGGACGGTATTCCGGTCCTGCTGGCGGGCAGCGCCAATGGCAAGGTCAAGACCGGTTATCATATCGCCGGCGAGGGCAGCCCGGTGTCGCGCGTGGGCTTGACCGTTCAGCAGGCGATGGGCCTGTCGATCGACGGCTGGGGCAAGGGCTCGATGGCGACGAAAAAGGCCTTTACCGAGATCTTGGCGTAAACGAGGTGGGGCGCATGCCGATGAGCGGATATCGCAAGCTTGGGTATCGACTCTTGTGCTCGGCCCTGGTCATGGCCCCAGCGCCATTGATGGCGGCGCCCTGGGTCAGAAGCTTCGTCGTCGACAAGTATGAGCCCGCCTTCTATTACGGCGGACGCCCCGGCTTTGAGAAGTCCGGCATCATCGAGCCTGGCGTGGACTGCCCCGGCGGCACGCTGCCGATGCTGGACTTTGCCAAGGTGGTCAAGACGCCATGGCGCAGCGATGAAGAGGTCGCGAGCTGGGTCAAGCCGGCGCAGGTGGCCGATCTGGAGACCGTCCACTATATGCAGGAGCGCGTACTCACCTATCGCAGCTTTCGGCGCGACATTGTGAGCTACATCAATCCCTTCACCGCGCCGGATCCCGGCATGCCATCCGTCGTCGGCAAGATCGCCGAGGGCTTCAATCTCGACGGAAATGTGAAAACGGGAGGCTTTGCAAATAGCCGGGGCGAGAAGGGCATCGACAACGCCTATTACCGCGCGCTGGGCTGTATCGGCTCGTTCCGGGGCGTGCCTTACACCGCCGCCATGAGCGTGCGAAGCACCGACAAGATGCTGGAAGGCATGTACACCATGGTCATTCGCCTTTCGGGCAACAAGGACCCGAGGAATGACGACGAGGCGACGCTGGAGATCGGCTATTCCCCGGACCGCGTCAACAAGCAGACCGACGGTCGCGCCTCCACCAGTTATTCGTTTCGTATCGTCAAGAACGAGCAGTACAGCAAGGTGAAGGCGGCGATCCGGAACGGTGTGGTCGAAACCGAACAGGTTCCGGAACTGCATACGCCGCGGTTCGGCTGGTTTCCCAACCAGATGGGCGATGCCGATTTTCACCAGGGACGAATTCGTCTGGAGATCGGGCCGGATGGCTTTGCGTCCGGCCTGGTCGGCGGCTATCGCGACTGGCGCGATCTTTATAGTGAGGACACCTTCACCCAGTCGGGCTCCACGATCGAAACGCGCGACCATCATGATGTGATCGGCATGTATTATGCGCTCAAGCGCAACGCCGACGGCATGCCGGATCCCAGGACGGGCGAGAAAATGGGTATTTCGATCGCTTATCGGGTCAAGGCGGTGCCGGCCTATGTCGTCGACCCGGAAGGGCCGCTTTCAGCCGGTTTGGTGGCGTCCGACAAGCGCGCCACGCAAAAGTATCAATTGATGCGGAAGATTTTCTACAAGGGCATCTCGACCGCGACGATCCAGGCGAACCCTAAAGGGTCGAACGAAGGTGCGCCGCAGCTGCGTCAACGTGCTGACGCCAGCTGGACCACCTCGAACGGCGAACGCAACGGCCTGCGGGATTCTTCTCCGCCGATCGGCCCTTCCACCATGCTGCAGCAGGTCAATAACGAAGAGGCCGAACGCACATCTTCTGTTAAGCCGGTCTCCGCGCGCTAAAAAGGCCGCTGCCGCCAAATGGGCGATGGAACCTTCGCCCGCTGCCTTGTTGCGTGAGTTGCTTTGGCTCTCACTGACTGAGAGTGCTCGGCGGAAAATATACGCAGCGCAATAATGTCGAGCTGATTGTTGCCGCTGCCACAACAATCCTTTGCGGAACCCGCCCCTTATCAAGGGGAATTCGAGTGCCGCATGATACCTGTCAGAAAATTAAAAATAACAATCGCAAGGGGGAATCATGAGCAAGTGCTCTACACTGCGCACGGCGTTGCTGTGCACGGCCGGCCTGATGTTTGTGACGTCAGCGGCGCTTGGCCAAGAAGGCGCCTCCACCGAAAGCGTTGTGGTCACGGGGTCGCGCGTCATCACCGACCTGACGAATTCGCCCACGCCCATTACCGCCGTCTCGACAGATGAGCTCGCGGCGACCAGCCCGATCGATATTCCGGACGCCCTCAACAAGCTTCCGGTCTTTCTGGGATCGAGCGCGCCCGCCGCGACCGACAGCGCGGCGAACGGCGCCGGCGGCAACACGCTGAACCTGCGCAACTTCGGCGCGCAGCGCACCCTGGTGCTGTTCGATGGTCATCGCCAGCCTCCGTCCAACACCGACGGCACGGTGATCATCGATACCTTGCCGCAGATGCTGATCCAGCGCGTGGATATCGTCACGGGCGGCGCCTCGGCCGTGTATGGCTCCGACGCCGTCACCGGCGTGGTCAATTTCATCATCGACAAACGCTTCAACGGCATCAAGCTCAATGCCAGCGCGGGCATCTCCAATTTTGGTGACGGTGCCCAGCAGCAGGTTGGCATCGCCGCAGGCACCGACCTTTTCGGCGGCAAAGGGCACTGGGAAGGCTCGATGCGCTATTATCACCTGGATCCCATTCTGCTGAGCGCGCGCAAATGGGGTCCGGAGACGGCCTGGGAAGTGGAAGGCGCCGGCACCAAGGCGCAACCGCTGGTGAATGTCGAGCATGCGACGCTCACCGCCTTCTCCTATGGCGGCAAGATCACCTGCACCGGTTGCGCGGCCAATAACCAGCAGTTCATCCAGAATGGCGTGATCGGGCCCTTCCAGCTCGGCACCCCGACTGCGGCAAGCAACATCACCTCCGGCGGTGATGGCGTCGTGAACCAGGCGGCATCCCTGCAAGTCGGACAGATAACCTACCAGGCGTTCCAGCGCTTCAGCTACGACATCAATGAGACGACGAATTTTTATATTCAGGGCATCGCCGCCCAGTCCTGGACCAGTGGCTATCACGTCAACAACTATGTCCAGACCGGCGCCAATCCGAACATCGTCTATAACAACAATGCCTTCCTGACGCCGGCGGCGCAGGCGCTGGTTACGACCGGGAACAGGAATCCCACCTTCACCGACGCCCAGTATTTTCAGTTTCCGTATTATGACGCGAACCTGGACACTCAGCTCAACCGCAATCTCGGCATCTCCGCCGGGCTGGATGGCGTGCTGTTCGGCAAATTCGCCTGGGACCTTTACTACGGCCATGGCGAAAACCGTTTGAAATTCGACAGTCCTAATGACGAGTCGAACGCCAAGATCGCGGCGGCCATGGATGCGGTTGTCAATCCGGCGAATGGCCAGATCGTCTGTCAGGTTTCGCTGACAGCCTTCGCAAATCTGTATCCCGGCTGCGTGGCGCTGAACCGGTTTGGGCCCACCGCGACAACGCCCACCATGTATAATTACATTCTGGTGGATACCTGGAACACGACCAGCCAGGTGCTGGATGATTTCTCCGGCTCCATTTCCGGCGAGATTTTCGACCTGCCGGCGGGCCCGCTCAAGGCCGCGCTCAATGGCGAATATCGCGAATTGACCTATCGCGTGGACGCCAGCCCAAACGCCCTGCCGGGCACGGTGGATTGCACCGGCCTGCGGCTGACCTGCGTCGCCGGCATGGCCCAGACTCAGCACTCGGTCACCCTGGGGCTCCCGGTGGTTTCCGAGAATGTCTGGGAGTTTGCAGGCGAGGTGGATGCGCCGCTTCTCAAAGGCCTGCCGATGATCCAGACCCTCGATCTCAATCTGGCCGGCCGCTACACCAATTACAGCATCTCCGGGCCGGTCCAGACCTGGAAGGTCGGCATCGACTGGCACCTAGACGACATGTTTCATCTGCGCGGCACGACGTCGACCGACATCCGGGCGCCCACGATGAACGACCTCTACCGGCCGCAGACCATCTCCCATTCGGGCTTCACCGACGTCCATACCGGCAACCAGATCCAGCAGGCCACCAACATCTCGCAGGGTAATGCCAGCCTGCAGCCGGAAGTGGCGCGGACCTGGACGGTGGGCGGCGTCTTTACGCCGGACTTCATTTCGGGTCTGACCCTGTCGCTGGACTATTATCAAATCGTCCTGAAAAACGCGATCACCTCGATCAACGGCAGCACCGCGGGCGTGCAGCAGGTGTGCGAAGCTTCGAACGGCACCTCGCCGCTCTGTGCGCTCTTCGTCCGCCCGCTGCCGTTCAGCGATCGTTCGCTGGCGAATTATCCCACGGCGGTGCTGTCGCAGACCTTGAACGCGGCGCTGAACAAGACCAGCGGCGTCGATATCGAAATGGACTATGGGTTCGACCTGAAGCAGGTCGTCGAGGAAGCGCCTGGCTCGATCATGCTGCGGCTCTTTGCCGACTACCAGCCGCAGACCAGCCTGTCGTCCTTCCCCGGCGCGCCGGTGACCCAACCGCCGGTGCCGAAAGGCCGCTTCACCGGCATCATCAACTACAAGCTGGGCAGCTGGAGCTTCGATGTGACGGACCGGTACTATACCGAGTTCCAGCGCACGACCCAGCCGGGCGTCCTTTTCTATGCCGATCCCTATGGCAAAGCGCTCAACTATATCGACCTGAATATCGAGAAAGAGATCGAGGTCGATGGGACCCCGGTCGACTGGTTCTTCCACATCAAGAACCTGATCAACACCCCGCCGCCGATCGAGCCGGACAACAGCACTGTGCCCGGCGGCTCTCCCTATGGCGGCCACCTTTCGACCGGTGGCGGCATCGGTGGCGTCGACAATGTCGGCCGGTATTTCACCATCGGTGTCCGGGCGCGGATGTGACGGCAAAGCCTTGAAACCTCCCGGCGGCCAGGGCCGCCGGGGCGCTTCTTTCAGGCCGGACCAGGGAGTAGAGTTGGAAGACGGGCGCTAAGACCCGTTGAATGGCTCAGGAACTCCGGTGATCAAGGGCAGGGCGGTATTGGTGACGGCGGCGGTCCTTCTGGTCGCTGTCGGGGGCGGTGTCGGCGCCTCGATATTCAGCCGCCAGACCGCGCCGGAACACCATATCGACTTCAACCGGGACATCCGACCGATCTTCAATGCCAACTGCATGGCCTGTCACGGTGGTGTTAAGCAGGCTTCCGGGGTTTCCTTTTCCTATCGCGAGCAGGTGCTGGGAAAGGGCAAATCGGGCCGCCCGACGGTGGTGCCAGGAAATCCCCGGGCTTCCGAACTCATCGCCCGGGTGACGTCGAGAGATCCGAACGTGCGCATGCCGCTGAACGGCACGCCGCTGACGCCCAGGCAAATCGGACTGCTGCGTGACTGGATCAAGGAAGGCGCGCCCTGGTCCGACTATTGGGCCTTCGTGCCGCCCAAACCGCAGCCCCTTCCGCCCGTCAAGAACGCCGGTTGGGCGCGCCAGCCTCTGGACAGGTTCATCCTTGCCCGCTTGGAAAAGGAAGGCTTGGGCCCGTCGCCTGAAGCCGGCAAGGCCGCCTTGCTGCGGCGCGTGTCGCTGGACCTGACCGGCATGCCGCCCACGCCGGAAGAACAGGCGGCCTTCCTCGCCGATACCTCGAAGAATGCCTACGAGAAGCAGGTGGATCGCCTGCTGGCGTCGCCCCGCTACGGCGAGCGCTGGGCCACCATGTGGCTGGACGTGGCCCGCTATGGCGACAGCAAGGGATTCGAGAAAGACAAGAGCCGCACCGTCTGGCCCTATCGCGACTGGGTGATCGACGCCTTCAACCGCAACATGCCGTTCGACCAGTTCGTGATCAAGCAACTGGCGGGCGACCTGCTGCCGAAGGCGGATTTCAGCGACCTGATCGCGACGTCCTTCCATCGCCAGACCCAGGCCAATGACGAGGGTGGCACCGATGACGAGGAATTCCGCATCGCCGCGGTGATGGATCGCACCGCAACCACTTGGTCGGCGCTGAATGGAGTCAGCTTCAACTGCGTGCAATGCCACTCGCACCCGTACGACCCGATCCGCCACACCGAGTATTACAAGTTCATGGCGTTCTTTAATACGCAGCGCGATGCCGACATCGCCTTCGACAGTGCCCGGCCGGATGACTGGCCCATCCTGAATGTCCCCACCGACAAGGCGAAATATCCGGAAGCCGATCGGCTGCAGAAGCAGATCGATGCGTTGCACGACACCATCGTGGCGGCCAGCCGCAATGCGGAAGCCGATGCCAAGCAATGGAAACCGCTTCCCATCCGCGAGGCCACCATCAGCGAAGCCCTGGCGATCAAGGGGCTGCTGGCCAAGGCGCAAGGCCAGAAGGGAAAGGACGTGGGCGGCAAGCGCGCCAAACAGATCGCACAGTTGCAGCAAGACCTGGTTCGCGCCGAGACGCATCCGCCGGAGGCAAGCTTTCGCATCACCAACGGCATGGCCCAGACCAGCGGCACGGTTCCCCGCAACACCGTTTTCGAACTGACGGCGCCGTTCAATGTGCCCGCGTTGACGGCGCTGCGGATCGAAGTGCCGCCGGCGAGTGCGGAAGCCGCGCACTGGCCCGAGAAAGGCTTCATCGTCAATCACCTCGACGCCTGGGTGGTGAAGCCCGATGGGAGCGCGGACAAGATCACGTTCCGGCTATTGGCGCCGGATGCGGTGGACAGCCTGATCGGCGACGTCGCTCGCGACATGCGGGCCAATGGCAAGGCGAAGGCCAGGGCGTACGAAAGCGACAAGACCGGCAGGCCGAAGCTGGTCAAGGTGCAGGAGGCGCGGGAGCCGGGCAAAGATGCCAAGCCCCGTACCCCGGACGAGGTGATGCAGAGTGTGGCTGCCAATGGCGGCCTGTTGGCCGATCCCAACCTGTTCCACACCCGCTGGGTGGTGGCGGTTCCTGATGCGCCATTGAGTCTGCCGGCCGGCGCCAAGCTGCGGCTGCAGACGACCGAGACCGACGCCGTCAACCAGACCATCGGGGCGCCGCCGCGCCTGCGGCTGTCCACCAGCAACGATGCCCGCTGGACGGCGCTGGCGCACGCCCCGCAGATCGCCAAGGCGTTCAGCGATCTTGAGCAACTCGATCATGACCTCTCGGCCATTCCCAGTGTGGAAGTGCCGGTGATGGCCGAAGAGGCCAATTATGAGAAGCGCCAGACCCTGGAATATGAGCGCGGCAGCTTCCTGACCCAGGTCGGCCCCAACCTCACGCCAGACACGCCGGCGCTGTTCCCCAAGCTGCCGTCGGACGCGCCGCGCAATCGCCTGACCCTTGCGAAATGGTTCTTCCAGCCCGGCCAGCCTTTGACGGCGCGGGTGGCGGTGAACCGCTACTGGGAACAGTTGTTCGGCATCGGCATCGTGGAATCGCTGGAAGACTTTGGCAGCGCCGGCGATCTGCCCAGCCATCCTGAACTGCTCGACTGGCTGGCGCTGCATTTCCAGAACGATCTGCACTGGAACCAGAAGGCGCTGGTGCGCGAGATCGTGACCAGCGCGACCTATCGCCAGAGCGCCAAATCGACCGCGGCGCTGCGCGAGAAAGACCCGCGCAACCGGCTGTTGGCCCGTGGCCCCAAACAGCGCCTGTCCGCTGAAATGGTGCGCGACCAGGCGATGCTCGCCAGCGGTTTGCTCAATCCTCAGATGGGCGGCCCGCCGGTGATGCCGGCACAGCCCGACAACATCTGGAACGTGGTATCGAACAATCCGGAACGCTGGGTCAACGCCACCGGGCCTGACCGTTATCGCCGGGCTGTCTATACCTTCGTCAAGCGCACCGCGCTTTATCCCAGCTTCGTCACGTTTGATGCGGCGGACCGGGCGATGACCAGCCCACGCCGCATTTCCACCAACACGCCATTGCAGGCGCTGGTGACCCTGAACGACCCGGTCTATCACGAGGCGGCCCGTGCTCTGGCCGGGCGCATGATGAAGCACTCTGTGGCCACACTCGATGACCGCTTGAACTATGGCGCCAGGCTGGTGCTGTCGCGCGATCTCACCCCGGCGGAATTGGCGCCTCTGCGCCAGCTTTACATCCAGGCCGCCGGAGGATCGCAGCCCGCAAACCTGGCCGGGTATAAGGCGGTGGGGACCGCGCTGTTGAACCTTGACGCCGCACTGACAAGATGACGACCATGCGCAAGATGGAAAGCCACACCGATCTGCTGCAGCGCCTGGACCGTCTGGCGCAGACCCGCCGGCAGTTCGTTGGCTGGGGCGCAGGCGGCCTTGGCGCCTTCTTCATGAACACGGCTTATGCGGCGCAACAGCCGCTAGCTTCGACCGGCTTGAGCTTCCGGCGCGATCCTTCCACGCCTTTGTCGGTGTTGCCGCCGCAATTTCCCGCCAAGGTCAAGCGGATCATCTATCTGCATATGGGCGGCGCGCCGAGCCAGCTGGAATTGTTCGATCACAAACCGACCTTAAGCCGGTTCAACGGCCATGACTGCCCGGAATCCTTTCTCAAGGGCAAACGCTTTGCCTTCATCCGGGGCGTGCCCAAGATGCTGGGCCCGATGTTTCCGTTCCATCAGACCGGAAAGAACGGCACCTGGATTTCGGACCGGATGCCGCATACCGAGCGGCTGATCGATGATCTGTGCCTGATCAAGTCGATGAAGACGGATCAGTTCAACCACGCGCCGGCGCAGCTTCTGGTACAGACCGGCGATGCGCGCACCGGCCACGCCTCGCTGGGATCGTGGGTTACGTACGGGTTGGGCACCGAAAACCAGAATCTGCCGGGGTTCATTGTGCTGGCGTCTTCCGGCCCCGGCCCTACCGCCAATGCCGGCAAACCGCTCTGGGGATCGGGCTTCCTGCCCAGCGTTTATCAGGGCGTGGAGTGCCGGTCGGCCGGCGAGCCCGTGCTGTATCTCAACAATCCGCATGACGTCAGCCGGACGTTGCGGCGCCATGTTCTGGACGCGGTGGACGCGATCGATCGCCAGTCCCATCAGGAATTCGGCGACCCCGAGACCGTGGCCCGGATCGCGCAATATGAGCTGGCGTTCCGCATGCAGGTGGAAGCGACCGAGGCGATGGACATCCGCCGCGAGCCGGCGGCGGTACTCGCCCGCTATGGCGCGGAGCCCGGCAAGACCAGCTATGCCAACAACTGCCTGGTGGCGCGGCGCCTGGCCGAGCGCGGCGTCCGTTTCATCCAGCTCTATCACTGGGGATGGGATTCCCACGGCTCGCCCACGGATGAAGGGATCAATATCGGCTTCGTCAACCGCTGCCGCGAAACCGATCAGCCCACCGCGGCCCTGCTGGAAGACCTCCGGTCCCGCGGATTGCTGGAAGACACGCTGGTGATCTGGGGCGGCGAGTTCGGCCGCACGCCCATGGAAGACAATCATGGCGGCTCGACGGACGTGTCGAAGTATATCGGGCGCGACCATCACACGGCCGCCTTCACCATCTGGATGACTGGCGGCGGCGTCAAAACGGGCATGGTCTATGGCGAGACCGACGACATGGGCTATGAGATCGTGAAGAATCCAGTGGAGGTCCGCGATCTGCACGCGACCATCCTGTACCTGCTGGGCTTTGACTATCAGAAGCTCAACTATCCCTATCAGGGCCTCGATCAGAAGCTCACGGGCGTCAAGCCCGCGCGCGTCGTGTCCGAAATCCTGGCATAGCGGATTGCAGGCAGGGCGCGAAACCGGGGCGCGGCGGAATTTATCATTTTAAGAGGGGCCTTATCATGAGCACTTCATTCACGCGCGCCGCGTTCAGGGCGGCACGCGTCCTTGCCATCTGCGGGTTTGGCGCGACAGCGGCGCTGGCGGCCGACCAGGCGCCCGGCTTCACCATGAACTCGCACTATTTCACGCCGCCCGGTGATCGCGCATTTGTGGGCGATTCCCATGGCGACATCGCCGTCTCGCCCAAAGGTGAGATCTATGCCAGCGTGCAGGGCGGCAACTATCCGGGCATCCAGGTCTATTCGGCCAAAGGCCGTTATCTGCGCAATGTCCCCAATGCGCCGACCGACCTGCATGGCTTCATCATTGCCACGGGGCAGGGCGGCGACGCGCATATTTTCGGTGTCAGCCGGCTGGCGCAGAGGATTGTCGAGCTGGGACTGGACGGCAAAGTGTATCTGTCGATCCAGGCCGATACGGCCATCCCTGACAAGTTCAAGGAGCATGCGCCGGGCAAGCCGGCCACCAACCTGACCGGCATCGCGGTGGCGCCGAACGGCGACATCTATGTCGTAGATGGCTATGGGCTTAGCTACATCCATCGCTTCGACAAGACCGGCCGCTATATCACCAGCTTCGGTGGCATGGGCGCGCCGTGGAATTTCGACCAGGCCCACAAGATCGTCATCGATACACGATTCACACCCGCGCGGCTCTTGTGCACCGACCGGCGCCATCGCCGCCTGGTCGAGATGGATCTGGATGGCAAGATCGTGAGCGTGTTCGGTGAGGGTCTGCGGCTACCAAGTGCGCTGGCCGTGCGGGGAAATGAACTGGCGGTGGCCGAGCTGGAGGGCAGGGTCTCCATTCTGGGCTTGAAGGGCGAAACGATCGCCACCATCGGCCAGAACGACAGCCCCACGGAGGTGCATGTCAACACCACGCCTCCGACTGTCTGGAAGGAAGGGCTTTTCTATGAGCCCCACGGCATCACTTACGATGCTGCCGGCAATCTGCTGGTGACCGAATTCAATCAGTACGGAAGGATCACGCGGATAACGCGCAACTGAACGGCCTCGCGGTGCGGATGGTTGTGGCACTTGGCGGCAACCTTGTTCAGACGCTAGAGTCGCGCGCTTGCGTGCGGGAGAAGCGATTTTGCGTTGCTGTGTTGTTCTGTTGCTGCTGTTGACGGCGATCCCTGCACTGGCCCAGCAGCGGCCACGTGACGCGGTGATGGCCGGCGCCTATCGTTGCAGCGCAATAGGCGCGGGCCGGCAATGGCTGGACTGTTATTATGGCGCCGCCCAGCCCGTGCGCAGCCAATTGGGTCTGCCGCCCGCGCCGCAGGGGCAATTGCAGCTCAGCCTGTCGCCGCCCGCCAGCGCCGCGCCGCCGCGCATCGCCATGGTGCGCGACGCGGTCATGGCGTCGGCGCTGCGATGCTACGCCACCCAGAATGACCGCGCCTGGCTGGATTGCTATTATGGAGCCGCCGCGCCGATGCGGGCGGAATTGGGCCTGGCGCCCGCGCCGCAAGCCGCGTCCGTTCCGCCGCCGCTACCCGCGGCACCCGTGCCGGCCCAGGCGGCAGCCGATCATTTCGGCATGAAGGCCATGCCCTCCAGCCGCACCAGCCACGTCGCGACACGCATGGCGTCCTACAGCTTTGACCGTAATCATGTCTTCACGGTGACCTTGGCCAATGGCCAAACCTGGCGGCAGGTATCCGGCGATACCCACCATGCGCACTGGAACAAATCAGCGGATTCCTATGCGGTGAAGATCACGCGCGGCGCATTTTCCAGTTACAATTTCCAGGTCGAAGGATTGCCCGAAGTCTACAAGGTGGACCGGGTCGGGTAGGCGATGCTGATCCATATCCCCGCTGTTCTCACCCCGGACGAGGTCAAGGCCTGCCGCGCGGCACTGGATGCCGGCCGCTGGATCGATGGCCGCGGCAGCGCCGGGCACATGGCGGCGACCGCCAAAGATAATCAGGAAGCTGATCTGACCGATCCGGCCGTGCGCGCCCGCAGCGACTTCATCTTGCGCGCCCTGTCATCCAACGCCGCCTTCACCGCAAGCGCCCTGCCGGCGCGCATCTGTCCGCCGTCCTTCAATCGCTATAGCGGCGGGCAGAATTACGGAACCCACAACGACGCGGCGCTGCTGTGCTTTCCCGAGAACATGACGCCGCGCTGGGTGCGCACCGATCTCGCCGCCACGCTGTTTCTGGCCGCGCCACAAGAATATGACGGCGGCGAACTGGTGATCGAGGACACATTCGGCCCCGTCAAGGTCAAGCTCGCGGCCGGCGACATGGTGGTCTATCCGGCCTCCAGTCAGCACCGGGTAGAGCCGGTAACGCGCGGCGTGCGCCTTGCGTCCTTCATTTGGATACAAAGCCTGGTGCGCGACGACACGCACCGGCGGCTGTTGCATGAGCTGGATGGCGCGATCATGCGGCTCAACCAGGCGGTACCGGGCAACAAGGATGTCGCCCAGCTTCTGGGCCATTATCACAATCTGCTGCGCATGTGGTCCGATACCTGATGCCGGCTTCTCCCGAAAGCCTGTGGTCCCAGGCGATGGCGCTGCAGCGGAGCGGCCGCGCCGCGGATGCCGCGGCGGTCTATCGCCAGTTCATCGCGCTCCGGCCGGACGTGGTGGAAGCGCGCGTCAACCTGGCGAATTTGCTGTCCGCGGCGGGCGCACATGCGGATGCCGAAACCGTCTATCGCGAAGCTCTGGCATTGCGCCGCGATCTGCCGGAGGCCCGGTTCGGTCTGGCCAATGCGCTCAGGGCGCAGGGGCGGCTGGAAGAAGCGGTGGCCGCCTATCGCGCGGTCCTGGCCCAGAATGCCGCCAATCCTGCCGCACTTTATAACCTGGGCAGCGCGTTGCAGGCGTTGGGGCAACAGGATCAGGCTCTCACAGCCTTTTCCAGGGCCGTGGCGCTGAAACCCGATTTTGCGCCGGCCCACAACAATCTGGGCATTCTGCATTACGACCGCGCGGAATGGGACCAGGCGTTCGCCTGCTTCTCACAGGCGCTGCGGCTGCAACCCGGCTTCTTCAAGGCGCGCAACAATCTCGGCATGGCATTGCACAAGCTCGGGCAGTTGGCCGAAGCCGAAGCCGCTTTTCGCGAGGCGATCCGCCTCAAGCCCGACTATATCGAAAGCTTCGACAATCTGGGCGCGCTTTTGCTGGAGATGGGACGAACGGAGGATGCGTTCGATTGCTTCATGCGCCGCGCCCAAATTGTCACGGCACCGCAGCCGGCGGCGGAAAACCGTCAGGAGCATGATGCGGAGCAGGCCCAGTTCCGGGGCCGGTCAACTGGCGCGGTCGAGATCGTGGGTGGCGCGCGCATTACGGGGCCGGCAATCAACCTGCGCAACAACATCGGGGAAATCGGCGCGGCGTGGCGGACCAATCATCCGCAGATCGTTGTGATCGACGATCTGCTGACGCCTGAAGCGCTGGCCGCCTTGCGTCATTTCTGTCACGGCTCGACGATCTGGCGCGACACCTTCGATGGATATGTGGGCGCGCGGCCGCAGTCGGGCTTTGCCTGCCCGTTGCTGGCGCAGGTCGCGCGGGAATTCGCACAGGCCTATCCCATGATCTTCCGGGAACACCCCCTGCTATTCGCCTGGGCCTTCAAATATCAGCAAGGGAAAAGCGGAACGCGGGTGCATGCCGATTTCGCGGCGGTGAACGTGAACTTCTGGATCACGCCGGATGACGCCAATCTCGATCCGGACACCGGCGGGCTAGTGGTATGGGACAAGGCCGCACCGCTGGATTGGGATTTCGAGCGCTATAACGCCGATGAGGCCGCGATCCGCGATTATCTGGCACGCAGCGGTGCGGTGCCGACTCGCATTCCCTATCGCGCCAATCGCGCGGTGGTGTTCGATTCCGATCTGTTCCACGAAACAGACCTGCTGACGTTCCGGCCGGGCTACACCAATCGCCGCATCAACGTCACGCTGCTTTACGGCACGCGCGCCCCATCCCGGGAGCGGTGAAGGCGAGGGGCGCGCCGATCCGCGGTCCCAATGGCGATGCGAGCGATAATGTAATCGCTGCCATCTTTTTGCGGGGGAGTTCAAAGAAGCTGTTCAGCACCACGTGATCGCCTGTCACCCGCCGCGCCTTTGCCATCGTGCGTTGTGATGCGCCGGTAAACATGCATCTCGTCTGTGTTTGACTAACATTTCTCTTGATGAACTTTTCTCAATACTTCTTTCTCATCCAGTGAGAGTGCCCGGCACTCGCTGTCTCTCTAAATGAGATTCCGCATTCCCCGCGGTTTGACACGATCCCAGCGTGTCAGTTGCATGACGCCAACCAAAAAACGGGGAATCAGAAAATGGAAGTTTTTCGCAAAGAACTCTTGGTTGGTGGTTCTCGCGCCGCGCTTGTGGCTGCGGCTTCCTTTTTTGCCACGCCCTTGCTGGCGCAGCCGGCGGCCCCCGCGCCGGTGGAAGAGGTGACGGTGACCGGCACCAGCATCCGCGGTGTCGCTCCGGTCGGCTCGAACGTCATCACCGTCGACCAGGAAGCAATCCGGACGGCTGGCGCCAAGAATATGGAAGAGCTGCTCAATACCATTCCGGCGTTGAGCACCGCCAACGCCCCGCCGCAGGGCGTCAACAATAACTCCTTCTTCGCGCCGCAGATTCATCAGCTGGCCGGTTCGATCTCCAATTCCACCCTGGCGGTGGTCGACGGCATGCGCTTTGTCGGCGCCGGCGGCGACACGCTCGCCGATCCCAACATCATTCCCGTCGCCGCGATTCAGCGCGTCGAAGTGCTGGCCGACGGCGCATCCGCGATCTATGGCTCCGACGCGGTGTCCGGCGTGGTCAACTTCATCACCCGCAAGGACTATGAAGGTCTGGAGATCGGTCTGGAGGCAGGTGTCGCCGACCAGTACAACGCCACCAACGGCACTCTGTTGTGGGGCACCAAGTGGGACAAGGGTTCGGTGATGTTCGCCGCGGGATACCTGTTCCAGAGCGAATTGCGCGGCAACACCCGCCGCCTGCCTTCCATGGGCAACTACACCTCGATCGGGGGCACCAACTATACGAGCGTATTCGGCTGCCCCGCCGCCTCGATCATCGTGCCGGGCAACACCGGCGTGTTCCTGTCGGCCGCCGCCACCACGACGGTGACCAACATCCAGGACAACAAGAACTGCAATATCCAGCCCTATGGCGATATTCTGCCTCAATCGGTGCGGGAGAACGCGCTGATGCGATTCAACCAGAATCTCACCGACCGGCTCACCGCCTCGGTGATGATGGATTACAACGAGCTGGTGGTGACCACCCGTACGCAGCCCGGTCAGATTACCACCAACACGACGGCTTACGGTCCCACCTCGGGCAAGGGCGGCCAGATCAACCCATTCTATCAGGCGCCGGCCGGCAGCCCGGGCTCGACCGCCTCGGAGCAGGTGAGCTGGGTCGACCTGATGGGCCGTGACGACGGCAACAACTTCGGTAGAAACGTCCTCAACGAGGAGGCCTTTTATGGCCAGGCTTCGCTGACCTATAAGATCAGCGACAATTGGCAGGCGCAGTTGACCGACGCGATGGGCGTCGATCACTATGACGGTTCCAACATCAATACCTTCTGCGGCTCCTGCGCCATTCTCGGCATCAACGGCACCGCTCAGGCCAATGGCAGCACGACCACGACCGACGTCGCGGGCGCCAATGTCATCGCCCTGAACACGCCCTTGACCCCGGCCAATGCGGTGGACGTCTGGAATCCGGTTGCCACCAATCAGACCAGCACGCTGACGCGTCAGCAGCTCTACAGCAATCGTTCGGGCGGCGACACGCAGAATACCTTCAACCAGTTGCGCCTGCAGGTGGACGGTCCGGCCTTCTCGCTTCCCGCCGGCGACGTGAAAGTCGCGTTCGGCGGCGAATATGCCAACTACCATCTCTACAATTTCAGCACCGGTTCTAACGGCACCGGCATTCAGTCCAACGGCGCGACGATCTCCATCTACCGCTCGCGCCGCAACGTGCTGTCGAGCTTCGGCGAAATCAACGCGCCGCTGATCTCGCCGGACATGGGTATCAAGTTCGTCCAGAAGGTGTCGGTTGACGTTTCTGCGCGCTACGACAAGTACAGCGACGTCGGCCCTACCTTCAATCCGAAGTACGGCATCGACTGGGTCGTCACGGATGACATCAAGCTGCGCGGCAACTATTCCACTTCCTTCGTCGCCGTGCCGGTCGGCATTTCCGGCGACCCCAGTCAGGGTGGCCAGTTTGGCGGTGGCGCCAGCATCGCGCCGCTGTCGCCGGTGCCGGTGTCGGCCTTCCCGCAGGTCACCCAGATCCCCGGTTGCGCCGGCCTGAGCCCCACGCAGTCCTGTAACCTGGGCGCCACGACCAATCCCGGCCTGATCCGCCAGTATGGCAGCGCGCTGGCGCATGCGCGTCCCCAACGCGGCAACGGCATCAATCTCGGCGCCGACTTCACGCCGACGTTCCTGCCGGGCCTGACCGTGGATGTCTCCTGGTTCCACCAGCACTACAAAGGCGGCATCACGGCGCCCAACCATACCCAGATCGTCAACACGGCATCGGCAAACTATCTGCTGACTCTCTGTCCCACGGGTTGCACCCAGGCCCAGATCGATGCCTTCACCCGCGTCCCCTTCGGCGGCACGGTGGCCGGGCAATTGCCGCCCACCATCTACTTCCTTGAAAATCACGATGAGAACAACGTCCTGGATCTCTGGATCGAGGGCTTCGATATCAACGCCACCTATGTCTTCGACACCGATATCGGCCAGTTCCATGTCGGCGACGCAGTGACCCAGTTCACACGCTTCGACGAAGCGCTGCTGGGCGGGGTGCCGTTCAACGTGCTGGGCACCTCGGCCTTCAACTCGACCTTCCCCAGCGTCGCGATGCAGTCGCGCGCCAATCTCGGCTGGTCGGATGACGTCGTGACCCTGGATCTGTTCATGAACTGGACATCCGCCTACCGCAACATCGGCGCCACCGCGGCGCATCCGCCGACAGCGGATGCGCATGGCGCGCTGGTGGTCGGCGGCGATCATGTCAATGCCAATGTCACCTTCGACTTTCACGCCGCCTATAACTTCCAGCAGGGCTGGCTCAATGGCGATCAGATCTATATCGACATGAAGAACATCTTCGACAAAGAGCCGCCTTTCTATAACTATGCGGTGCCCAGCAACGTCGACAGCAGACAAGGCATCAATACCTTCGTGTCCAATCCGATTGGCCGGTATGTTGCCCTGGGTCTCAGGGCGCAGTTCTAGGCGCCGGCCCGGGAAACGGCAGCTCCCGGCGGCCCGGGGCTGCCCGTTTCGCAGTCGCACAATCCCGATCTCATCTGGCGAGATATTGCCTTTGAGCCGACAGGGTTCTGTGCCACTTCTATCTGTATATAGAGCCTCGGGGAGGATGGGATGCGGTGGGTCAAAGTTGCGACGCGATGCCAGTTGATCATCGCGGCGTCGGGATTTCTTGCGGCGGCAACGGCAGCCACGCCGGTCACCAGCGCCTATGAAACGGTGTTGGGGCCGACCCCGATCAACCACATCACCAACGCCACGCTGACCGGCGAGGGTGCGGTGATCGCGACATTGTCTGGCAACAGCCTGAAGATCGCCGGCACCTTCACCGGCCTTTCCGGGCCGGCCACCGACGCGCATGTGATGATGGGTGAGGCTATCGGCATTCCCGGCACCCCGATCCTGGACCTCACCGCCAGCACCGGCATGAGCGGCACCATCAACGGCACATTCAATCTCAACCGCAACCAGGTCCAGGCGCTGCGCGATGGCAAGCTTTACGTGCAGGTGAACAGCCAGAAGGGGCCGGCGCCGGATGGCAATCTCTGGGGCTGGCTGCTGCCCGAACATGTCAAGGCCGGCCAGGACGAACCCCAGATGGGAAGCTGGTTCTTGCCGCAGGGCGAAGGCCTGAGGGCCTCGCGCAACAGCGGCCGCAATTTCTGATCCGCGTCGATCCGAACATAGAGGTGATGTCGTGAAAATTCTGAGCGGAAAATCAGTTTCAGTCGTGGCGCTGCTGGCGGCGGGCGCGGGTCTGTTGGGCAGCATGGCCCTGGCCCAGACATCCGGGCCATTCACAGCTGCGCAGGCAGACGCCGGGCGCGCCGCCTACGCCACCAACTGCATCGCCTGTCACCAGGCGAATCTGGCCGGAGAAGGCGATGCCTTGCCGCTGGCCGGAAAGACCTTCATCGCGGCTTGGCGCAACCGTACCGCCGCCGATCTCTACAACACCATTCGCACCTCCATGCCGTATGGCAATCCGGGCAGTCTGGATGCGGCGACCTATGCGAACCTGACCGCGTTCATTTTACAGGCCAACGGCGCGACACCGGGTTCGACGGCTTTCACGCCTGGATCGACGGTAAAGATCTCGACCGTGGCGTCGGGTACCGTGCCCGCCGATATCCAGAGCGGCATCAAGCCGCCTCAGCGGGCAGCGGGAGCCCGGCCGGGTGGCGGCCGCATCGGTGCGGCACCGCCCAGCCCCGACAACGGCGCTGGCATGATCCGCAGTTTCGGCCAGACCATGGTCGGCTCCATCAAGAATTATACGCCTGTGACCGATGCCATGCTGACCAATCCGCCCGAGGGCGAATGGCTGACCGGCCGCGGCAACTATGCCGGCTGGAGCTACAGCCCGCTCAAGCAGATCAATGGCGGCAATGTCCATGACCTGCAGCTGCAATGGGTGTGGGCAATGAATGAGGGGGGCGCCAACGAGACCTCGCCTATCGTGCATGACGGGATCATGTTCCTGGGCAACACCTACAACACCATGCAGGCGCTGGACGCCAAGACCGGCGAGCTGTTGTGGGAAAACCGTGTGGGTCCCGCGCCCAGCCGCCCCAATTACGGCGGCATGCGCAGCATCGCGGTGTGGGGTGACAAGGTCTATTTCGCTGGCAATAACGCGGTGCTGCATGCGCTGGACGCCAAGACCGGCAAACTGGTGTGGAGCACGCCGCTTTCCGACGTACCGGGGAAGAACAATACCAGCGGCGTGCTGGCGGTGCATGGCAAGATCATCACCGGCCTGACCGGCTGCGGCACCATTCCGGCCAAGGATCACTGCTATATCAGCGCCTATGACGCCCAGACCGGCAAGCAGCTGTGGAAGTTCGTCACGGTGGCGCTGACGGGCCAGCCCAATGGCGACAGTTGGGGCGGCTTGCCGGATGAAAAGCGCGCCGGCGCCGAAACCTGGATTCAGGGTAGCTATGACCCGGTGCTCAATCTCACCTATTGGGGCACGGCTCAGGCCAAGCCCTGGCGGCGCGATCTGCGCGGGTCGGGCGCGGGCGCAACCGACTATGCCAACTCCACCGTCGCGCTGGATGCCGACACCGGCAAGCTGAAATGGTTCTACAACCATGCGCCCGGCGAGAGCCTTGACCTGGACGAGGTGTTCGAGCGCATTCTGATCGATCACGGCGACAGCAAGACGCTGATGACGACGGGTAAAGCTGGCATTCTGTGGAAGCTGGATCGCACCACCGGCAAGTTCATCGACTCCCGCGAGACGGTGTACCAGAACGTGATGGCGTCGCAGAACCCCATTACCGGCGAACCGCTCTATCGCAAGACCATCCGCGACCAGAAGACCGATCAGTGGCTCTCGTCCTGCCCCGGTCCGGAAGGCGGCAAGGACTGGCAGGCGGCGAGCTATCATCAGCCCACCGACACGATCATCCTGCCGCTGAGCCAGAGTTGCGTCATGATGCTGGGCAATGGGTCGCAGACCTATTTCGAGATGCCGGGCACCGAGCGCAACATGGGACGTCTGTCGGCCTATCGCACCGCCGACATGAAGCCGGTGTGGAGCTTCCAGCAGCGCTCGCCCTTCCTGACTGGTGTTCTGTCGACGGCCGGCGACCTGGCTTTTGTCGGCGATTATGACCGCCGCTTCCGCGCGGTGGACGTCAAGACCGGCAAGACCTTGTGGTCGGTACGTCTGGGCACCACGGTTCAGGGCTATCCCATCTCGTTCAGCATGGATGGCCGGCAGTATATCGCGATCACCACGGGCCTTGGCGGCGGCAGCCCCGAGGATAAGCCGATGACCATGCTGCAAAACGTGCATCGTCCCAACAATGGCCAGGCGCTCTATGTCTTCGCCTTGCCGGACGGCAAATGATGAAAGATGCTGAGGCGGGCGAGCGTAGCTGACCGTTTTGGTCGGCGTGGGGGACACACGTGGCCAGGGAAGGCATGACGCATCGCCGCTGGACCATCGGTGTTCTTCTCGCCATCGGTGTTCTGGTCAATTACATCGATCGCATCAGCCTCTCCGTCGCCGCGCCCCAGCTTCAGCATGATTTCAACCTGTCGCCGCAAGCGGTGGGGTTTCTCTTCAGCGCCTTCTTCTGGTCCTATTCCCTGGCGCAGTTGCCGGGCGGTCTGCTGCTGGACCGGTTCGGCATCAAGACTGTGGGGCGCTGGGGCACCTTTCTCTGGTCCGCGGCGTCGGGGGCCACCGCCTTGTGTAGCGGCTATGCCGGCATCTTCGCGGCCCGGCTGCTGCTGGGGATTGCCGAAGCGCCCGGCATGATCGGCAACCAGAAAGCGACTGGACTGTGGTTTCCCACCCGGGAGCGTTGCCGCTCGACTGCCATATTCGATTCGGCAGCCAAGTTCGCCAATGTCATCGGCGTTCCGATTGTCGCCTTCTTTGTCGTGGGATTTGGCTGGCGCTGGGGCTTTGCTGTGACCGCCATGCTCAGCTTCGTCTACTTCATTGCCTATTGGCTGATGTATCGCGACCCTTCCGAGGACAGGCATCTCGGCCGGCAGGAACATGCCTATATCCTTGCGGGCGGCGCGGTGCCGGAAGGCCAGCCGGCGACGGGGCAGGGCAACATGCTCGCCTATGTGTTGCGCAACCGGAAAGTCTGGGCGCACATGATCGGCTATTCGGCTTATGGCTACTCCTTCTATCTCTTCTTGACCTGGCTTCCCGGTTATCTGGTGGAAAGCCTGCATATGAGCATCCTGAAGTCGGCCGGCTTTGCCACCATCCCCTGGATCTTCGCGTCGTTGGCCGATCTTTTGATCGGCGGCTTTTTTGTCGACTATCTGATCGGTCGCGGCCTGGACGAAAGCAAGGTGCGCAAGGTCGCGATCGCCTGCGGGATGGCGGCGGGGCTGGCGGTATTCGGCGCCGCCTATACGAACAATCCCTTCTGGGCGCTGGTATGGATCACCATCGCGCTGTCCGGCCTGTCGGCCGCGGCGCCGGTGGCGTCGTCCATCGTCTCCCTGATAAGTCCGCGCGGCGCCACCGCCACCATCGGGGGCATCGTCAATCTGACCAACAATCTGATGGGGGTCGCCGCGCCGGTGATCACCGGTTTCATTGTGGGACTGACCCACTCTTTCGCCGGCGCATTTCTGGTCGCGGGGTTGGTCTTGATCGTTGGCATTTTCTCCTATCTTGTGCTGCTCGGCCGGATCGAACCCATTCCCGATCCTCCCGCGAGGATGTAATGCCTGCCGATTGCCTGATCCGCGAAGCGCGTATTGTGGATGGCACCGGCGCGCCCTGGTTCGTCTCCGATGTGCTTCTGCGCGGCGGACGCATCGCGGAAATTGGCCGGACCATACCGGCCGATGGCATCCAGACCGTGGATGCGCGCGGCCTTTATCTCGCGCCCGGCTTTATCGACGCCCATTGCCATGACGATCTGATCTGCCTGCGCGAGCCGGAAAGGATCGAGAAAATCGCGCAAGGCGTCACCACCCTTGTGGTCGGCAATTGCAGTTTCTCGCTTTATCCCACGGCGCCCGGATCGGCCGGGAATCTGCGGAAGCATTTTTCGACTTTGTTGGGCGATGTTGCTGACGACGAAGTGTTCGAAGATTTCGCAGGCTATCGCGCCGCCGTTCATAGGCGGGGTCTGGCGCTGAACCTGGTCTCGCTGGTCGGTCATGCCGCGCTTCGGCTGGCGGTGATCGGCCATGAGCGGCGCGCCGCCACGGATGCGGAATGCGCTCAGATGCAAGCGTTGCTCGCCCGCCAGTTGCGCGCCGGCGCAGTGGGCCTGTCGCTGGGCTTGGTCTATCCGCCCAGCGCCTATGCCGATCGGCGTGAGCTTCTGGCGTTGGCGCGGACGGTGCAGGAGAACGGCAAACTACTGGCGGCCCATATCCGGGGATATGAAGGCGACCTTCTGGATTCCATGGACGAGTTCATCGGCCTGCTGCAAGATTCCGGTGTGCCCGGCCTGTTGTCGCATTTGCAGTCGGCGGGCCGCCCCAACTGGGGCCAGATGCCGGACGCGCTGAACAAACTGGAACAGGCGCGCGAGCAGGGTGTCGATGTCAGCTTCGACATGTACCCTTATCCCGCCGGCAGCAGCTATATCCTCCAGCTTCTGCCTACAGCCGCGCTGGAAGGGGGATATGACGGTCTTGTCGCGCGCTTGGCGCAGGCGGACTTCCGCGAGAAGCTGCGGCTTTATCTGGAAGGAAAAAGTCCCGCCAAGGGCGTGCCGCCCTCCAAAGTGTCGCTGATCGGGTGGGAGAATGTCCGCATCTCCGGTGTCAGCAATCCCGGCCTTAAAAGCCTGGAAGGCCAGAGCATGGTCCAGGCCGCCGCGGGCCTTGGCGTCACGCCGTTCGATCTTCTGGTGCGGCTGATCCTGGAAGATCAGGGACAAACCAGCATCGTGATGTTTCAGCTCGACGAGAAAGACCTGCACGCCGCCTGTACGCACAGGCTGCACATGGTGGGCTCGGACGGGCTGCCCCGGCCTGGAACCAAGCCGCATCCCCGCGCCTATGGCACCTTCCCGCGGATCGCCGGGCGCCTCAGGCGCGAAGGCTGGTTCCCGCTGGAAGACGCTATCTGCCGCATGACTTCGCGCGCAGCGGAACGGTTCGGACTGGTGGACCGCGGCCTGGTCCGGCCTGGCATGGTAGCCGATCTGGTGCTGTTCGGTGACGCTATCGAGGATTGCGCCACCTTTGACTCGCCGACACAGTTGCCAACTGGCATAGAGCATGTGCTGGTCGCCGGCGAAATGGTGCTGGAAAACGGCAAAATGACCGGCCGGTTGCCTGGCCGGGTGTTGGGCTAAAATGGAGGAAGAACAGAATGCGTAAAGCTGTGATGGTCGAGGGCGCGGCAAAGCCCGGCGGGCATTATTCCCATGCCGTCATTGCGGACCGGCTTGTTTTCGTGGCGGGCCAGGCGGGGGCGGATCCCGCGACCGGGGTCCTGTCGGACAAGTTTGCCGATCAGGTGCGCCAGACGTTGAAGAATATCCAGACCATTCTGCGCGGCGTGGGCGCCGACATGAAGGATGTCGTCAAGATCAATACCTATCTGACCGATGGCTCGCGGTTCCAGGAATATAACGCCATCTACAAGGAGTTCTTCCCCACCGAACCGCCGGCGCGCACCACCATCGGTTGCCAGATGGGCGGTATTCTGGTCGAGATCGACTGCATCGCGCTGCTTCCCTCCTGAAAGGACCTTCGCTTTGCGCATTGATGAATTGGATACGCCGGTTCCGGTCGTCGATCTGGACATCGTCGAGCACAATCTTGCGAAGATGCAGGCCTATTGCGACAGCCACGGCCTGGCGCTGCGTCCCCATATCAAAACGCACAAGATTCCAAGTTTCGCGCACCGGCAGGTAGAGCTGGGCGCCAAGGGCATCACCTGCCAGAAACTCGGCGAAGCCGAGGTGATGATCGATGCCGGGCTGGACGACATTCTGATCTCCTATCCGCTGGTCGGCGCCACCAAGGCCGACCGTCTGGCGGCGCTTTCGCGCCGGGCCAAACTACGCGTTGCCGTCGATTCCGCTCTTGCGATTGAAACCGTGGCTGCGGCCGCCAGGGCCTCCAATGTGCCGATCGGGATTCTGGTGGAGTTCGACAGCGGCAATGCGCGCACCGGCGTTACGTCAGTTGACGAGGCGTTGGCCCTTGCAATTCAGGTCGAAAAGACGCCGGGGCTGCGCTTCGACGGATTGATGACTTATCCCAGCACTGCGGCGACAGCGGCGTTCGTCGCCAGCGCGCGGGAGCGGTTCTCGCAAGCAGGAATCGGAATCGCCGTGGTGTCCGGCGGCGGCACACCCAATGCCTGGCATGCCCATCAGATCGCCGGACTGACCGAAGTGCGGGTCGGAACCTATATCTACCAGGACCGCGCCACCGTCGCGGCCGGTGCGGCCGATCTGGACGAATGCGCGCTTCATGTGCATGCCACGGTGATCAGCCGGCCGACACCCGACCGGGCGGTGATCGATGCGGGCTCGAAATCTCTTTCAAGCGACCGGGTGGATCCGGCCGCCGGGGACGGCTACGGCCTGATCCGCGGCTATGAAGACGCGGTCATCGAACGGCTGAACGAGGAGCATGGCGTCATCGATGTTTCCCGCTGCAGCAAAAAGCCCGAGATCGGCGAGCGAATCCGTATCTTGCCGAACCATGTTTGTGTGGTGAGCAATCTGCACGACGAGATCGCGGTCATGCGCGGCGGTGTTCTGGTTGACACCAAAAGGGTCGAGGCGCGGGGCAAGACCCGCTAGCCCGGCTCAGATCGCCAAAGCGCAGGCGGGGAAAACTTCCGACTTTGTGCCTCTGGGGTCGCAGCCCGCCTCCAGCACGCCGGTTTCAAGATTGCGCTCCGTCGCGCAGAGAAAGCCCTCGGTCCAGGCTGGCGCGATATCCAGTTCATGGCCCCGCGCCCGCAAGGCGCCCAGCGCAGCCTCGCCGACGCCGGGTTCGATGCGCACCCTGTTTGGAAAGAAGTCATGCGGCCAGAAGAATCCCGGAAAGTGCTCGCTGCTGAATTTCGGTGCCTCGATGGCCTCTTGCACCGGCATATCGAACACCAGCCGGTTCAGCAGGAACTGCAATTGCCATTGATCCTGCTGATCGCCGCCCATGCTGCCAAAGGCCATCCAGGGCTTGCCATCCTTCACCACCAGTGACGGGCTGATGGTGGTGCGCGGCCGCTTGAAGGGCGCCACCACATTGGGATGGTTGGCCGGCTCCAGATAGCAGTTGGACAGCCGCATGGAGAGCGGAAAGCCCAGGGCGGGAATGACAGGCGAGGCCCGCAGCCAGCCGCCGCTTGGCGTGAACGCGGCCGTCAGGCCATCGGCATCCATCGCCGTGACATGGACCGTGCCGGGTCCCCAGGCCGTGCCACCAAGACGTTCCGATGCGGGCAGCAGGGCGCACCCGCGGAACGGATCTCCCGGACGGATTTCGCGATTGGCTCTGTCGTCGATCAGCTCGGCCCGCATGGCGCCGTACGCGTCCGAGAGCAGGGTGTCGATCGGCACCGCGACCTGAAGCGGATCGCCATAAAATTGCTCCCGGTCGGCGAAGGCCAGCTTCATGGCCTCCAGCAGGAGATGAATGTAATCCGCCGAATTGTGTCCCAGGCCGCGCAGGTCGAAATTCTTGAGGATCGCCAGCGACTGCAGCAGTACCGGTCCCTGATTCCAGGGGCCGCATTTGTGGATCTCGGCCCCGGCATATTGGATATGTACGCTGCTCTCGACCGGAATTTCGAAGCGGGCGAAATCCGATTCTTCCAGCAGCCCGCCCTTGTCCTTGACGAAAGACACGATCTCAGCGGCCACATCGCCGCGATAGAAGGCGTCGAACACAGCGCGCAGTCCCGCCTTGCGGTCTCCGGCGCAGGCCTTTTCGGCCTTGCTCAGATACGCGTACATATTGGCGAGCGCGGGATTGTGCAGCAGTTCGCCTTCCTTGGGGATTCGCCCTTGCGGCAGATAGATCGCGGCCGTGCCGGGCCATGTGGCGAATTTCTCGGCGTTGTCGGCGATGCCGGACTTGTGCTGGCGGATCAGGCCCGCATGGGCCGGAAATCCATTCCGGGCCAGTTCCGTGGCCGGCGCGGCCACATCCTGGAAACGCAGGCGGCCAAAACGGGATAGCGCTTCTACGATCGCGCCCAAGGCCCCCGGCACGCCGGCGGCCAGAACACCTTCGGCCGGAATTTCCTTGTGGCCCCGATCGCGGAAGGCTTCCGGCGTGGCCCGTCCGGGCGCCGCCATATTGCCGTTGATGCAGATCACGTCTGCGCTGCCCGGCGCGGAAATCAGGATGGGCAGCTCTCCGCCGATGGTGTGCATCTGCGGATTGACCACGCCTTCCACCAGCGCGGCGGCGCAGGCCGCATCCACCGCATTGCCGCCCTGGCGCAGCATCTCGATGCCGGCCAGGGCGGCGCTGTAATGTTCGCAGGCGATGGCGCCGCGCCGGCCGAACAGGCGCGGATAGAAGGTCGTCTTCTCGGTCGGCTTCGCACGAAAGGCGCGGGTGCCTTCAAACATGACTTTTGACCTGGCTAAAAACCCGGCGCTTCGTGGAATGCTTACTGCTTCTTGACCGCGATCATCTCGATCTCGACCAGCGCGCCCGGCGTCGCCAGGCCCACCTGAACGGTGGAGCGCGCCGGCTTGTTGGGCTGGGCGGCCGTGCCGAAGCGCTTGGACCATTCCGCGTTCATGGCCGGGAAGTTGATCTTGTTGCCGTTGGCGGGATCGGCCACCAGGAACACGGTCGCTTTCACCACATCGCCGAAGCCAAGACCCAGCTGCTTGAGAACCGCTTCCAGCTTGGTGAGCGAGTCATTGGTCTGCCAGGTGGTGTCGCCCCACTGGCCGGACGGCATCGGGCCAGCCGGCGTGCCGCTGATGTAATAGGTCGTGTAGCCCGGCGGCACGGTTACCGCGGAAACGATGGGTGTGGTGCCGCTCGGCAGTGGCAGGCGCGAGACCGTCTGCGCGCCGGCCGGCGCTGCGAAGACGCAGGCAGCCAGAGTCAGGCCAAGAAAAGCAAGCGTGCGAGTCATATCCATCCCCTTCTCAAAAATGCGTGCACCCGGTCCGCGGATGCGTCGGTCGAAATCACGCCCGCGCCTTGCGCGCCTTGTTGAGGACCTCGCGCAGGCGCCGGCCCACGATCAGCTCCTCGCCCGGTTGCAGGGTCATGGAGACGACCTGCAGCTTGTTGACGGCATGGGCGTCGGCTTTGCGCAAGGGTGGCAGCAGGCTGCGATTGCCCTGGGTGGACAGCAGCTCGATGCATTGCTCGCCCCCGCGCAATTCATCGACACATTGCGCCACGGTCAGGCCAAAGGCTGCCTCGTCCCAATTCACAGTCAGGGTTGGGTAGGAGTTGCTGCCGACCGGGATCTCGATCGAGGTCGTCACGCCCGGCACGGTCTCCGCCAGTTTGGCGACCCGTTCGACGCGGGCCTGCCACACCTTGTTGAGAGCATTGAGGTCGGCCTTGGACCAATATTCGACGGCAGCGAGCACGCCCACGATCTCTTCCTTGCCGACCTTCATGGCGCGGCAGACCGCGCCTTCCCAGGGCGCGCTGTTGGCCATCGCTGCATCGATCAGGTCTTTGCGGCCAAGGAGCACGCCCGAGCATTGCGGTCCGCCCAATCCCTTGCCGCCGCTGACCGTGTAAAGGTCCACGCCCCATTTGGCGAACTTGGTGAAGTTCTCGAAGGGCGGCACAGAGGAGGAGGCGTCCACCAGCAGCGGCACACCCGCTGCCTTCGTTACCTTCAGCGCTTCCTGCACCCGTTCGTCACGGAAGGTCGTATAGACCAAAGCGGTCTGGGATGTGATCGCGCCCTGAAGATCGGCCAGGGTCGGTGCGAGCACCAGCTTGCCACCGGCCAGGCGCAGGGCGCTGTCGAAGGCATTGCGGCCGCCCAGCATCACCACTTCATGTTTCAGGCCGGTCGTGTCGGGCAACTGCCAGATTTTTTCCGGATCGGTCCCGGCGATGCAGCCCGCCGTCGCCTGGGCCATGGCAGCCGCTGCGCCGGACGTGACGATGCCGGATTCGGCGCCCGACAGTTCCGCCAGCCTTCTGCCGGCGGCGGCCTGCAGCTCATACAAGTCCACGAAGTGATGGGATGCCGCTTCCGCCGCGCGACGGACTTCCGGCAGCTCCAGGCAGCCGCTGAGATAGGTATAGGTGCCGCGCCCGTTGATGACAGTGCGCACCCCAAGCTTGGTATAGGGATTGCCGGCTGCCTTGCCGGCGCCGGCTGCAACTGTTGCCGCAAAACTGCGCGTCGCCAGGGTGGCGAACAGCGGCGCGGCGACCAGCGTTTTGAGAAAGGCGCGCCGGGCAGCCGCGCCGCCCACGGGATGAGAAATGGAAGACATGATGTTCCTTTCTGGCGAAGGCTGCCTCAGCGGATGCGATGGACCTTGTACATGTAGTTTTCGTCCCCAAGCGTCAGGACGTAGGTATGCATCGCGTCCGGTTTGATCGTGACCATCATCTGGTCAGCGGGCCTGCGCCAACGGGCGCGATGATAGATCTCGTCCTCGGGAGATTGCTGCCAGACCTGGCCGTCCGGCAGCGTAATCGTGAAAGCGCCATTCTTGTCGAAGACATAGGACTGCATCGGTATGTCGTGAACGACCGGCTTGGGGTCGCTGAACAGGCCGCCCAGTATGCCGACACGCTTGGGCATGGGTGGCGGACCCGCGGGCCTGACAGGGGCCGGTGGCGGCGGCATGGACGCAAGCTGTGGCGCCGGAGCCGGCACAGGCCGGACCCCGCCTTGCGGCGCCGACAAACCGAGCTGCACCCGCATCGGCATCGCGGAGGCATAATAGCAATCCAGCCACTGGCGATCCGCGGCCTCGCGCATGCAGCCGGCCGCTCCGGCCACCACCTGATCACGCACGCTTGCATCGCGGGGCGCGCCCCCGGAAGGCGGCGCTGAAGCCAGGCCGATCTGTCCCGCAAGCGCGGGAGCCAGGCCCAGTGCGGCGCGCACCGGCTGGGCGGCGCCATAGAAGCAATCCAGCCATTGCCGGGAATCGGCAATGACGCCGCAGCGGAGCGTGCCAGCCAGCGCGTCGTCACGCGGACGTGCCTGGGCAGGCACCATCACAGCCAGCATCGCCGGCACAAATAACCAAAGAAAACGACGCATATACTTTTCCCCGTTGCGCTGGCGACGGGACGAGGCCACGGGTCGCTTGCGTCCCGATTGAAACAAAATAGGGGCGTGGGAGCAACCCGATGTCAAAGCTGAAAGAAGGCGGTAAACGGCGCTATTTCTGCGCTCGCTTGGAGCCGGGCTTTGCCGGATCGAAATTGATGGTCTTCATCTGGCCAGCGCTCAGTTCCTTTGCGCCTGACGGGATATCGTTGCTTTTCAGAAGGAACGCCACGATATCGGCATTGGCGGCCGCACCCAACGCGCCGGGATGGTCCAGCGGCATTGCGGCGCTGACGTAGTCGAACAGCGCATCCAGGGTCGAGCCGGACCAGTAGGGCATGAACCGGCCGATCAGCGGCGGGATTTCAAAGGTGCCTGACAGATCGGCGCCGTGGCAGCGGCCGCAATTCTGCATGTAAAGCGTGCGGCCATGTTCGGCCTGGGCGTCGGTATAGACGCCATCCCAGATCGAGATGCGGGCCTGTGCACCGCCAGCGCCCAGCGCCAAAACCAGAGCACTTGCCGCGAGAATTCTGCTCGGCCGCATGACAGGCCTCCTGTCGGAACGGTTCAGGTTGGTATCACTTGGCCATCATCGTCAATGGCGGGTGCAGCCGCGAAGGAAAAGCGGGGTTGCCACGGCGATCTTTCCTCCACAAACTGGCGACGCGGGACCGAGAAGCTGTGGGGGCTGATCATGATGACCACGCCGCGTAAAGGGAGCTGGGGCCGCAAGGCCGCCGCGCTCGCGCTTTTTCTCCTGACCGGCGCGGCAAGCGTCGAAGCGCAAAGCCCGACCCAGGCCGATATCCTGATCAAGAACGGCCATGTCGTGGACGGCACCGGCGGTCCCTGGATTCAGGCCAATATCGCCATCACCGGCGACAAGATCTCTTACGTCGGCCGCGCGCCGGTAACGGCCAAGCGGGTGATTGACGCCACCGGCAAGGTGGTCTCGCCCGGCTTCATCGACATGCATTCCCATTCTGAGTTCGGCCTGTCCCTGGACGGGCGGGGGTTGAGCAAGGTTACCCAGGGCGTCACCACCGAGGTCATGGGCGAACATCTCTCGGCCGGCCCGGTACTCGGCCCGGCGGTAGACGATCCCATGATGGTGACCCCGCCGGTCAAGCGCAGCTGGACCACCCTGGGCGGGTTCTTCGACTATCTGACCAAGAAGGGCATCGGCCCCAATGTCGCGTCCTATGTCGGGGCCGGACAAGTGCGCGCCTCGGTGATGGGATACCAGAACCGCCAGCCCACGCCGGCGGAGATGGACAAGATCAAGCAGCTGATCCGGCAAGGCATGGAGGAGGGCGCCTTCGGCCTGTCGAACGGCATGTCCTATGTGCCGAACATGTTCTTCAACACCGCCCAGCTCATCGAATTGTGCAAGGTGGCCGGCGGCTATGGCGGCATCTTCACCATCCATATCCGCAACGTCGCGCCCGGCGCCCCGCGCGATACCGGCCTGAAGGAAGCGATCGCCATCGCCAAGGGCGCCCATATCCCGGTGGAGATTTTCCATCTGGGCGCCAGCGCCGGCATGGATCCCGATGATTTTATCCGCGATGTGCAGCAGGCGCGCGCCGACGGCGTGGACATCACTGGCAATTCCTATCCTTACGAAACGGGATGGACCTACCTGACCCAGTCGCTGCCGGCCTGGGCGCAGGAAGGCGATTCCGCCGCGATCGTGGCGCGGCTGCAGAAGCCCGACAGCCGCGCCCGCATCCTGGCCGAAATGAAAGACCGGGATTTCTCGACCCTGAAGGTGGCGTCGATGAATCTGGCCTTTGACGGCAAGCTTTTGACCAAGATCGCCGCCGAGATGCATGTGACGCCGCAAGAGGCGCTGCTGAACATTCTGGTCAAAATGAAGGGCGAGGGTTTCCAGATCGGGATTCCTACCGGCAAGCGGGCCGCGATCGTCACCCAGATGCTGAACAATCCCTGGATGGACATCGGTTCGGATGGCATCGCGCTGCCGGCCGATGTGCACACTTCCTTCGGCAGCCCGCATCCGCGCTCTTTCGGCAGCAGCACCAGGCTGCTGTCCGAATATGTGCGCGAGAAGCATGTCTTCACGATCGAGGAAGCGGTTCGCAAGATGACGTCCCAGGCGGCCAACAAGCTGGGGCTGGCCGATCGCGGACTGCTGCGTCAGGGCATGAAAGCCGATGTGGTGGTGTTCGATCCCGCCACGATCAAGGACATGGCGACCTATGAAAATCCGGCCCAGTATTCAAAGGGCATCGCCTGGGTTCTGGTGAACGGTCAGGCGGTGGTTGCGAACGGCAAGCCTACCAATGCCACGCCCGGTCGGGTTTTGCGGGGTCCGGGCTACAAGCCGGGCACACCATAAAGACGGTTTGGGGGGCGCTTCATGACCAGATCAGAAAGCCGGAAGCGAGAAGACGAAATCCTGCTGCGAATGTTGAAAACGCCGCCCCAGCCGCATGACGAGATGAAAGTAAAGAACAGAGCGAATCCGAAGACGACCGAAGATCCGCAATAGGTCACGGACTCGACGGCAATCCGTCAGGACATCGGCGACGGCGTGCCGGCAGCATCGCCGGCAGAATCGGAAGACATGGCCGCGCGGATGCGATGGATCATGTGCCAGGCGGTCTTGTAGGAAACGTCCAGCATGCGAGCCAGCCGGCGCGCGGACATCGCATTCGCGCTGCTGCAAAGCAGATGGTTGGCGTAGAGCCACTTGTTCAGAGGGATGTGTGAGCGCTCATAGATGGTGCCCACTGTCACGCTGAAGGGCTTCTTGCAGGCATTGCACCAGTAGACACCAGGGCGCGTGGATTTACCTTTGAGGGCCGTTGCCTGACCCGCGACTCGGCAGTGAGCGCAAACCGGACCGTCCTGCCACAGCAGAGTCTCCAGGTGCCTGCGCGCGGCCTCGGCGCTGGTGAAACGCGCGGGTTTTGCTGTCGTCATGTGACCTAACCCCCTATGCGATATATATAAACTGCAATGACAACTACGTCATGTATACAGTGGTACCTGTAAGCCACACGCCGACGACGTTTTGTCATTTCCCCGATTAGCTGGCCGGAACGGCCGGTTACGCTCTTGTGAGCGCAAACCATGTGAGTTCAAATCTGACAATAAGGATAGGTTAAAGAGGGGGCTCTCCTATGAATTTTGGTCTTTCAAAGACGCATGCGCGTCTGGTGAGTGGTGTTGCCGTTCTGGCGCTCAGCGCTGGAACTGCCATGGCGCAAGAAGGCGTCGAGCAGGTTACGGTCACATCCACCCGCCTTCAGGCTGCGGGTTTCGATGCGCCGACGCCGACGACGGTGATTGGCGCCGCTGACCTTGCGGCCCAGGCCAAGCCCAACGTCTTCGACTCGCTGAAAGACCTGCCGGCCCTTCAAGGCTCCACGGGCGCTGCCGCCCAGGCCGGTACGACCTCGAACGGCCTGATCGGTCTGTCGGCCCTCGGTCTTCGCGCGCTGAGCCCTCTGCGCACCCTGACCCTGATGGACAACCAGCGTGTCGTCGCCGCCAACCTGAACGGTGTGGTGGACGTCAGCATGGTGCCGCAGATGCTGATCCAGCGCGTCGACATCGTGACCGGCGGTGCGTCGGCCTCCTGGGGTTCGGACGCGGTGGCCGGCGTGGTCAACTTCATCACCGACAAGAAATATGAAGGCTTCAAGGCCAACGCCCTGGCCGGCGGCACCGGCTATGGCGACATGGGCAACTTGCTGCTGCAGTTCGCAGCCGGCACCAGCTGGGGCGGTGGCCGCGGTCACGTCGAAGTCGCGGGCGAATACAGCTACAATGACGGTCTGCTGCCGCGCTATCCGCAGAACGTCTATCAACACACGGCATTGCCGGGCAACATCGACGGCCGCACGCTGTCGCGCCAGTCGGGCACGTCGAGCTACGCCACGATCGGCGCAACGCCGGCGGGCCAGCCGCAATCCTTCTACGGTCCGCTGCGCCAGCAGGTGAACTTCGCGGCCTATGGTCTGATTCAGGGCGGTGGTCCCAAGGCCTTCACCACATTTGGCGCCAACGGTCAGGCCTATCCTCTGGTTCTGGCCGGCAACTGCACCAAGTCGGCGACCGGCGCTCTCGTGGGCGGCATTAACAATTCCTGCTTCGGCACCCCCTCCAATCCGGGCGACCAGATCAATACCCACGAGTTCACACAGGGCCTGATCAACCCCCTGACGCGCGGTTCTCTCTATGGGCGCGTGTCCTTCGACCTCTCGCCCGATACGGAAATCTACGCCACCGCGATGTATTCGGGTGCGCGTACCGAGAACACCCCGGCCCAGGGCAATTCCGACAAGTCCGGCACTATCCATTGCGATAACGCCTTCCTGCCGGGCACCGGCCTGTTCGGCCAAGGTTTGACTTCGTTGGAGACGCAGGCGGCCTGCTTGGCGAATTACCCAACCGCTGCCTACAACGCGGCCCTTATGCCGCCTGGCAGCGCCGCCTTTGCGGCTCAGGCCGCCGCGGCCGGTATTCCCTTCGGCAGCAACTGGGCCAACATCCTGACCAACCAGAACATGCACATCTTCCGCCAGACCCGGCGCTTCGTGGTCGGCGGCGATGGCGGCTTCGATCTGTTCGGCAAGAACTGGCGCTGGGAGTCGTACTTCGAGCACGGCGAATCCGACACCAGCATCAAGATCTACAACATGCCGTTGTCGAACGCGCCGGTGGACCCGAGCACGGGCCTGGTCAACCAGAATCTGTCGCGCTTCAACCTGGCGCAGGACGCGGTGTATTCCACCAACGGCAACATCGTCTGCCGCAATACCATCGCCCAGTCGTTCGGTTGCGTGCCCTTCAATCCGTTCGGCTCCGATCCGATCAACTCCGGAGCGCAAGCCTATTTCGACAACCAGAACGGCATCGGCGGCAGCACCAACGGCAACAATGTCATCATGACGAACCGCCAGGAATCCTTCGCCTTCAGCGTCAACGGCTCGCCGGTTGAGCTTTGGGCGGGTCCGGTTGCGGTCGCCGCCGGTTTCGAATATCGCGAAGAGCATTATTCGCAGCGTGCCGATCCGTATGCCGCGGGCATCAGCGCCTCCACCCCGCCGACCGCAACCGAGCCCTGTACGGATCCGTTTGTGGACTGCGGCACAAGCAGCTTTGGTGCCATCGGCGCCTACAACGCCGGTAACTATCACAACGGCCGCGGCACCTACCATGTGAACGAAGCGTTCCTGGAAGTGGGCATACCCCTGCTGAATGACAATTTCTGGGGCAAGATGGATCTCGACCTTGGCGGGCGCCATGCGCGCTACTCCACGGCCGGCGACGCCAATACCTGGAAAGTCGGTCTGACCTGGGAAACGCCAATCCCGGGCATCCGCTTCCGCGCCTTGCAGTCGCGGGACATTCGCGCCCCCAACCTGTCGGAACTGTTGCCGCCGGTGCAGGGTGCGAACGGCTCGTTCAATAACGCCTTCACCAAGAACACCACGCCGCAGAACATCATCGGCGTGACGGCGGGCAACCTGAACCTGAAGCCTGAAAAGGGACAGACGACCGAGCTCGGCATCGTGTGGCAGCCGGAATTCATCCCCGGCTTCCAGGCGTCCATCGACTATTACCGTATCGCTGTGAAGGGCGCGATTATCGCCCTGAGTTCGCAGAACCTCGAAGACCAGTGCTTTGCCGAGGCTACCGGCCAGATACCGGCCGCCGGTTACTGTTCGACCGCCATCATCCGTACGGCCAACAATATCCCTCAAAGCGCTTCGAATCCTGGCGGTCCGGTCACCGGCTCCGCCATCGTTCCGAGCTCGGTGTTCGCGATCGTCGCCCAGCCCTTCAATGCCGCCAGTATCGTCACCGACGGCTTTGATCTGGAAGCTTCGTACCAGTTCGACCTGGAGGATTACGACGTTCCAGGCGCCTTTGTGCTGCGTTCGCTGATCAACCACACCAGCAAGTACATTCTGGATACCGGCATTCCGGGCACCGCGCGCTTCCAGGAAATCGTGGGCAACGTCAACCCGGGTCCCAACGGCTCGACCTATAACGGTTATGGCGGCGCCGTTCTGAACTGGAAACTGCAGGAGACTCAGAGCTACTCCAACGATGTCTGGGGCATCGACCTGACGGAGCGCTGGCTGTCGGGCGGTCTCACCACCAACCGCAACGCCATCGTCTGTCAGCCGGGCAGCTGCCCGGTGCCCACGCCGTCGCAGCCGACCATCAACTTCAACAAGGTCGACTCGATGTTCTACTTCGATGTCGGGTTGAACTGGAATTACAGCCCGAAGACCCAGTACTACATTAAGGTGGACAATCTCACGAACATCCGCGCGCCCGATGTCGGCGGCCAGGACAACAACCAGGTTCTGTACGATGTGATCGGCCGCATGTTCCGGTTCGGTGTCCGTCTCAACTACTGATCCTGGACGGTCGGAAAAACAGGGGGCCCTTCGGAAACGGAGGGCCCTTTTTCTTTGAGCCGAGGAACGGAGCAGGTGGCTGGACAAGGCTGCGGCCGCCGCCGATGCTTGCGCCGCTGCAAGCCGAAGGATCGAAATGAGCCTTGATAAAACCGGCCGGGCCGCGAGAGCCCTAATCCTGGCGCTGTCGGCGCTTCTGGTTACCTTGCCCACCCAGGCACAGCCGCAAGGCGGCGCCTACAAGGTCACAAGAGTGGACGGGCGCGCGCCGGGCCTGGTCTCCAGTGACGGCCTGCGGGCTGGCAATACGCTCTATATCGCCGCCCAGGATGGCCGGGGCAGCGACGGCAGCCTGCCGGCATCCTTCCCGCAAGAGGTCAAACAGTCTCTCGCCCATCTGCGCGAGGTCCTGCAGGCGTCAGGCATGGATATGGGCAACCTTGTGTGGGTGCAGGTCTATGTCACCAGCACCCAAGACATCGCGGCAATGAACGATGTCTATTGGAAGTCCATCGGCGCCAATCCTCCGGCCCGCACGATCCTGGTGGCAGCAAGCCTGCCGGGCGGTGCAAAGGTGCAGATCAACGCCATCGCCGTGGGCGGCAGCGCCAGGCGTCAGGTCATCACCCCGGCAGGCTGGCCCCAGGGCCGCTCCACCGATCCCGCCGGCATCCAGGTGGATGACATGCTCTATATCTCGGCCCAGAGCGGCGCCGATCCCAGAACTGGCAAGCTGCCGGCCGATTATTCGGACGAGGTGAAGCAGAGCCTGGAAAATGTCGGCGCCATCCTGAAGGCGGCCAATATGACCATGGCCAATGTGGTCTGGACCAATCCCTATATGGCCAGCCCCGAGACGCCGCAGGGCACCTCCAACGTCGTCGCCCATAACGGCCAGCTGCAACAGGCGCCGGTGACGGCCATGAACAAGGTCTATGCCAGCTATTTCGAGTTCGGCAACACGCCGGGTCGCGGCACGATCGAAGTGGCGGCTTTGCCGGCGGGCGCGCATATCGTCTTCACCGTCATTGCCGGCGCCGATCTTGCCCAGCGCAAATCCATCCGGCCGAAGAACATGCCGCCCAGCCCCACTGCCAGCCCGGGCATTCTGTACCGGGATACCTATTACATGTCCGGCAAGAGCGGGTTCATTCCGGACCAGGGGATCGTGACCCAGGATGTCGAACTGCAGCTGCGCCAGACCATGCGCAATCTGCTGGATGACCTGCAGGAAGCGGACATGGATTTCTCGGATGTGGTGCAGGCGACAGTCTATGTCCGCGATATCAAGGACCTGGACAAGGTGCAGAAGCTCTACGGCACCTTCTTCAAGGGCGCCTTGCCGGCCCGTACCAGCCTGCAGAACAGCTTCGATCAGAAGACCGCAACGGGCGAGCAGATTTCCTTTATTGCGGTGCGGCAACCAAGGCATTAAGGCGCAATCTCGCGCCTGCACCTTGTAAAGAATGCGCAAAAGCGGCAGCGCCGGCGCTTGCGGGTGTCGTGCGGCTCAAGACACATGATAAGGTAGAGACGCGAAAAGACTCTTTGAGTCAGCCACCAGGGGGATAGTGATGATCCTGGGAAAGCGTCTGCTGATCTCCACTATTTTGGTTGCCTTGCCGGCCGCCGGGCCGGCCAGCGCCGCGCCCTGGGTTCGCAGCTTTGTCGTCGGGCAGTACGAATATGCCTTCCGCTATGGCGGGCGGGCGTCCTTTGCACGTGCTGGGGAAATCGAGCCTGGTGTGGATTGCCCGCACGGCAGCACCCGCCATTTCGCCAATCCGGACCAGACGCGCAAAGCGGTGGCCCGTCAGAACTGGCGGCTGTCGCACGAGGCTGAGTGGGTCGCCGTGCCGCCGGGCCTGGATGATGTCAGATCGCCCCTGGGGACGCGCTTCAACATCTGGGTGCGCGCTCTTGCCTATCGCGCCTACAAACGCGGCATCGAGACCTATGTAAATCCCTGGGCGGCCGAGGATCCGGGCCAGCCCCAGGCCACCGGCAGCATCGGCGACGGTTTCAATCTTGACGGCAAGATCAAGCCGGCGGATTTCGTCAGCCCGGATGGCGAGAAGGGGATCGACAATAATCTCTACCGGGCCTGGGGTTGTGATGCGCCCTGGCGCGGCAACGGCAATGCGACCTTGGACCTGCGCGCCAACGACAAGATGCAGGAAGGCCTTTACACTATGGTCGTCCGCGTCTCGGGCAGCCAGGACCCGCGCAACGATGACGATGCCACACTCGAGGTCGGTTATTCGCCGGACAAGATCGTGCGGGACGCGCGCGGCGGGATCGCGGGCGACTACTCCTACCGGATCCTGAAATCGGCCCAGTACACGAAACTGAAAGCCAGGATCAAAGACGGCGTGGTGCAAAGCGAGCAGGTCGCCGAACTGCACAGCCCGCGCATCGCCTGGTTCTATGACCAGACCGGCGACGCTGATTTTCACCAGGGCCGCTTGCGTCTCAAGATCGCGGCCGATGGGCTTACCGCCACTGGCCTGATCGGCGGCTATCGCAACTGGCGCGACCTCTATGCCGAAAACACGTTCGCGCAGGACGGCGGCCAGCAAGGCGTGCGCGAGCATGAAGACCATGTCGCGCTTTACTACGCCCTGCGGCGCAATGCCGATGGCATGTACAACGACCAGACGGGCAAATATGACGGCATCTCCGCGGCCTATCGCCTGAAGCTGGCATCGGCTTTTGTCGTGGACCCCGACAAGCCGATGGACATTCCCATTCTGGTTGGCGATCTCAGACGCAAGAAAATCTTCGAGGCGATCAAGGCCAACACGATCGCAGGCGCCGCCACCCGTATCCCTCAGCCTGTGCCCGCCGGCACTGGCGAGGCCGCCTATCCCGGCATGGAGCACAGCATTGTCGAGCTTTCCAGTAAGGACTTTTTTCTCAAGACGCTGGACCGCCCGCACTATCCCGACGGGGTCGGCTCGGACAACCGGGGCGATCCGATTGATGACCAGGGGGAGCTGATAAAGGAGCCGCAGGCCAAGCCACAGCAACAGGTCAATAATGATGTGACCGCGGCGTTGAGGGCGGCGAAGGGCCCCCAGTAACCACCGGAATCAACAGAGGTTTTGGCAACCGCCCGAAAAGCGGCGGTGCGATATGGCGCAAAATATCGCGGGTCGCGACAATAACCCGCTAACAATTGGCCGGTTTAAATAGGGCCCGATGGCGGCGAAGCTTCTTCTGGCTGGGGCGGTGATTTCGGGCTTGGCGAGCCCGATCTTCATCGAGCACGCGCGCGCCGAGCCCGCGCCGGCCTGCCAGGCGCCCATCAAATATCGCATCGGCGCCATCGACCCGCGCTTCGGCATCAGCCGCGCCGATTTTCGGCGCGATGTCGAGGAAGCGGGCAAGCTCTGGGAAGGCGCCGCCGGCCGCAATCTCTTCAGCTATGATGAGAAGGGCTCGCTGGAAATCAGTCTTGTCTATGACAGCCGGCAGGAAGCGACCCAGCGGCTGATCGCCGTCCGCACCGGCGTCGTGGAAAAATTGGAGCAAGTTGACGCGATCAAAAGCAAGCTGATGCCTCTCCAGGCCAGGTTCCGGGCGCTTGACGAATCCTATTCCGCCCAGGCGGCCACCTATCGCCAGGCTCTGGGTGACCACAACAGGACCGTCACGCAATCCAATCAGATGGGCGGGGTAGCGGAAGGCGAATATCAGCGGCTGCTGAGCGAGAACCAGACATTGCGAAAGCAGGCTGAAGCGCTGGAGGCGCGAAAGCAGGAGCTGAACCGCGTGACCGCCGACATGAACGAGCTGGTCAGGGCGCATAACGCCCTCTTGGAGCGCGCCAGGGCCGAAGCAAGTTCAATAGCGGGTGCTTCCGACGCGGCGTTCGAGGAAGGCCGCTATGTCAGACTGGACAGCAACCAGCGGATCGAGATTTACCAATATCACAGCGAGGTCGGGCTGAAGATCGTCCTGTCCCACGAGCTGGGGCACGCGCTGGGGATCAAGCACAACACCAATCCGTCCGCCATCATGGCGGCGCTGATCCGGACCGAGCATCTTGCCCTCACGGCTGACGACATGAGCGGTTTGGGGGCCGCCTGCCGGCTTCACCAGCCCGCTGGCCAGGTGGCTGGAAACGGTGATTTGACGAATATTTTGGACGAGGCTCGTTGACGGGCGATATGCTGAGGCTTCCCGGGCGGGTATGAACTTGCCCCCCCGAGGAAGAGGCCCGCACCGCAATGACCTGCACAAACCTCGACGATCTCCCGGAGAAGTCGCCATTTCCGGGTTGGCGTGGAAAGTTCATCCGGTCGGCCGGCATGACGTTCGTCTATTGGGACGTTCCGGCCGGGACCGTCCTGCCCGAACATTCCCATCCGCATGAGCAGGTCGCGCACACATTCGAAGGCGAATTCGAAATTGTCGTGGATGGTGTCACCCAGGTGCTGCGGCCGGGCTCTGTCAGCATCATCCCGCCCAATGCTATGCACTCTGGCCGTGCTCTGACGGATTGCCGGATACTGGATGTCTTCTGTCCGGTGCGGGAGGATTATATCCAGTTTGAAGGGTGAGGCGCGACCGGCCGTAAGGCCGGTCAAATCGGTTCAGTGGACCGATTTGAGGGCCGAACGCGCCGAGCACAAGCGAGGCGCCGGATGAGCGCCAGCTTCTCAACTGAGATTCGGTGTCCGGTTCCTAGTGGTCCATCAGCTTTTCAAGCAATCGTTTAGGGTCTTGGATACGTGCCGCGATACCGTGATCTATCAAGCCGCGAATACAACAAGGGTCTTCAATGGCGATGCGTCGGCGAAAAAAGTCAGCTGCTGCATCGCGGTCTCCCTTGGCTACAATATCCCGAGCATCAAGGTGCAGTGATCCAATTGAAGATCTGATATCAGTCCTGTCCCACCAGAGATCTGAAAATTGGCCCAGACACCGATATTTTTTCCAGAACGCCTCGAAGCCGCAACACGCGTAGTGCAGTATGAATGCACCTTTACTCTGGCAATAAACCGTCTCGCCTGTGGCATGGGCAAATTGGTGAACATCCCAGGGACGTAATTCGCGGGACCCCAGGCTTACGGCGGACTTGCCATTTGCGTAGAAATGAAACTGGTTCGGTGGCAGCTGCGGGATTGCGCGCACGAAGGCCAGAGCCTCCGGCGTGATTTGGGGACCAAATGCAGGCGGGTATTTGAATAAGTCCACTTCCCGAAAGGCATCCGAAATGTCTATTCGTTCCGGTATGGCTTCGAAATTCGGATAGGTGACAGCATCGACCTTTCGAGGATCGATAAGGGCAAAGTGATCTGCGACCGAGATTGTGGGACAATAAAACAATTCATCGGAGTCTATGTGTAACAGCCAATCGAGCTTTGTCTGCCGTGCCAGCTCCATTGCAACACAAACGTTCAGTATCTGCCGAGCCATGACCTCGCGATCGATGAAGGCCCCATACATTGTGTATTCAGGCATCCGCGACCACGCTGTCCGAAGTGCAGAATCATGCGCAATTGCAGTGACCCTGGGATGCCCGGAGAAACGAACCAGATCCGGATCATCCGGATCGTCAAAGAAAAGAAAAAGCCGCGAAAAACCGACCGCCAGATGATAGGCGACGAAGGAGTCAATCATAGGAGCTGCGTTCCTGACCGTGCTGACAATTGCGGCGTTGGCAAGTGGATTCACGGTTGAGACTCGGATCGTTTGGCAAGATCAGCTAACCCGGCCTGACGGGTATTCGAAGACTATATCCAGTTGAAGGGTTAGAGGCGACTGGCCGGCGAATGCTTCCCAAACCCGTGACCGGCGCGATATAAACGCTGCCGGGCGTGGATGTAGTTCAATGGGTTGGGAGCGACCCAGCGAATCTGGGCGAAACAGTCCAGTGGACTGTTTCGAGCGACCAACGCCCCGAGCTTGAGCGAGGGGCCGGATGAACGACAGCTTCCCAAACCGATGAACGGCAGGATATAAAGACGCCCGGTTGCGGGTGTAGTTCAATGGTAGAACGGCAGCTTCCCAAGCTGCATACGAGGGTTCGATTCCCTTCACCCGCTCCAGCTCCTTCGCGAGGAGTGAAATCGAGCATGTTGCACCGCCGGTCCGGCCGCTCGCTTCAGCTTGCCACACTTGGCATGGTTATCACCGCGCTGATTGTGCCCGCGGTCGCCCGAGCTCAGACGAATATCACCGCCGGTGCGGCACCCGACCATCCCACCGTGACGGTTGCGGGCAAAAGCTATACGCCGCTTGGCATCCTGCAGCGGAACATGGGCACCGCCGCCGATCAAGTTGAGCCATTCCCGCCGCATCGCATTGTCGGCAACATCTATTATGTCGGCTCCAGGACTCTGAGTTCTTTCCTGATCGTCACACCGCAGGGAAACATCCTGATCAACACGATTTTCGAGGCCAATGTGCCAGCCATCGCGAAATCCGTGGCGCAACTGGGGTTCCGGTTTGCGGATGTCAAGATCATCCTGGGCAACCACGCCCATGACGATCATATGGAAGGTGACGCGCTGGCAAAGCAGATGACGGGCGCGCGCGTGGTCGTGATGGCCCAGGATGTGCCGGCGCTGGCGGCGATGAAGCCGGGCGGCAAGCGTCATCCCATCGATGAAGTGATTACCGACGGGGATACGGTGAGCCTGGGCGGTGTAACCCTGACAGCGCATCTGACTGCCGGTCACACCCCGGGCTGCACAACCTGGACCACGACCACCGCGGAGAACGGCAAGTCTTATGGCGTGGTGTTCGGCTGCAGCCTGCGTTCCCCCAATGTGATCACGCCGCAGACCGAGGCTTCGCTCAACCGATCCTTTGAAGTGGTCCGGGCTTTGCCTTGCGACGTGCCCTTAGGCGATCACCCCGCCGAGTACCGGATGCTGGAAAAGCACGCCAGGCTTCAGCCGGGTGGCCCCAATCCTTTTATCGACAAAGCAGGCTGCACCACCGAAGCCGACATCCAGGAAGCAATGTTCCACGCCATCCTAGATGAGCAGGCCACGAAGCACTGAACCACGAAAGACGAAAGCTTTGCGCTTCCCGGAATGAGCAGGCCAAGCGCCGCAGCGACGCCCCACGCCTCCACTTTCAATAAAATACCCGCCGCGAAATAAAGCCGGCGACAACCGCCGCTCTGCGATCGATTAAATCCGCCTTAGTGCTGTTTACCAGTTCCGGTTCAGCGGCAGCCGCCGGGATGCTAGGTCCTTAGCCATGGGCCAGACCATCACCTCTGCCGCGGACATGATCTCCTATGCCGGCGAACTGCGCCGTACGGCCAAGCGGGCGCCCGCGCCGGAGCTCGCCCAGAAGATGCAGCAGTCGGCCAACCAGCTGGAAAAGACCGCCATCAACCAGGTGGCCAAGGCCGCAGGCCCCCGCCTGGGTGCGCTTCTTGACAAGATGGTCTGATCCAGTTCTTGGATCGTTACCAGTGGCATCTCGCATGGGTCGCCATAACGAGCTGGAATCATTAGTGAATCTTAACGGTGTGGGAACTCGCCAAGCCCTTCTGCCGCAGGCCTGCTTGGAGTAGTTTCCAAGGGGGCGGAAAGCTATCCGTGCTATTTTAGGGGAAAGCCGTCGCTTCGCGGCTTTAAGGAGACCGGCACGCGCATGACGTGCGCCGGCTCAGGGAGAGAACAGACTTGTCCGCACGCGTCCTGGCTTTGGCCTTTCTGGCATCCGTCACCACGTCGACTTTTGCCGCCGATAAACTGACCACCGATAAACTGGCCGCCGACAAACCCGATCTTCAGGCCCAGTTCGACGGCACGGTAAAGCCGTTCGTTGGCAAATACTGCGTGGCCTGCCATTCCGGCGCCCAGCCCACGGCGCAGTTTGATCTCAAGTCTTACACCTCGCTCGATCAGGTGAAGGAAGACTTCCCGCGCTGGAATCTGCTGGCCGACCGGCTCACCGCGCATGAAATGCCGCCCAAGCAGATGAAGCAGCCTTCCGATGCCGAACGCCAGGCGATCATCGATTTCGTCCATGGCGTGCGCGCCGGGGAAATCCGCCGCCTGGGTGGCGATCCCGGCATCGTGCTGGCCCGGCGCCTGTCCAATGCGGAATATGACAACACCGTTCGCGACCTGACCGGCCAGGACATGCAGATCGCCCGCCAGTTCCCGGTCGATCCGGCCAACACCGCGGGCTTCGACAATTCCGGCGAGACCCTGACCATGTCGCCGGCGCTGCTGAACAAATATCTCGCGGGCGCCCGCCAGATCGCCGATCACATGGTGCTGACGGCCGGCGGCATCGATTTCGCGCCTTACTTCATGCGGGTGGAAAGCGACCGCGACAAATATTCGGTCCAGCGCATCATCGCTTTCTACCAGGCCCAGCCCACCAGTTTCGCCCAGTATTTTGAAGGCGCCTGGCGTTATCGCTATCGCGCGCAATTGGGCAAGCCGAAGGCCAGCCTGGCTTCCACTGCCGCGGACATGAAGCTCAGCGCCAAGTATCTGCCGATGGTCTGGGGCATTCTGCATGACAAGGACGCCATCGGTCCGGTGGCCAAGCTGCAGACCATGTGGAATGCGCTGCCCGCGCCATCCGGGCAGACGGCCAATGCCGGTCAGCTGACCGTCGAGACGCAGGCGATGGAGAATTTCGTCACCCGCATCCGCGCCCACACCGCGATGCAGTTTTCCTCGCCGATCGTGAAGGGTTTGCCGGGCCAGTCCGAGCCGCTGCACAATTGGCGCCTGCAGGAATATGCGGACAATCACCGCAAGAGCGACCCCAACGACCTGCGCGCCGACAATGAGAAGGAGCTCATCCCGGCGGCGATTCCGAAATACCCGCCGCTGCATGAAGACGCTTCGCCCCGCTGGGCGATCCTGTCGGCGCATGCGCGCTATGGTGATGCCGACCTGGTCTATCCGGCCGGCCAGAAGGCGAAGTATCAGAAGGCGTTCGACCGTTTCGCCTCCGTCTTCCCCGATACCTTCTATGTCAGCGAGCGCGGCCGCTACTGGCCCGATCAGGCGACCGACAATGGCCGTCTGCTGAATGCCGGCTATCATAATACCGGCGGCTATTATCGCGACGACACCGCCCTGATGCAGTTGATCCTGGACAAGAAGGGCCAGGACCAGCTCAATCGGCTGTGGAACGAGTTCGACTTTGTCGCGCACCAAACCGAGCGCACCTGGGTCCAGTATTACTTCAACCAGTCGGGCGAAGTGGACGGCAACATTAACGGACCGCTTTCTACTGAGTCCGGTTCCAAGCGCCCGGTTGGCCATGAAGTGACCGACCAGTTCGTGGTCTTGCAGATGCGGGACAAATATCTGGCGCGCTGGGCGCTGGACAAGGAGCACAACGATCCCGTCGCGCCCAAGGCCTTCAACTGGCATTTCGGCCTGATCAACACCACCCTGCGCAATCTGGAAAAGCAGCATATCGCGGCCGAGCCCAAGCATCTGGCCGCGCTGGTCAACTTTGCCCAGCGCGCCTATCGCCGGCCGCTGACCGCCAATGAACGCACCGATCTCTTGGCCTATTATAAGAAGCTGCGCAGCGAGGCGCGGCTCAGCCACGAGGACGCCGTGCGCGACTGTATCGTCAGCGTGCTGATGTCACCGGACTTTCTTTATCGCTTCGACATGGCGACGGCGAGCAATGCCAAGGCGTCGCTGGCCAAACCCGTTGCCTTGAAGTCGGGCCAGGCTTTCGCCGCCCAGCCTTTGTCGGATTACAGCCTGGCCAGCCGGCTCAGCTATTTCCTCTGGGCCAGCATGCCGGATGCGAAACTGCTGAAGCACGCCGCGGCCGGCGATTTGCACAAGCCCGCGGTGCTGTTGGCTGAGACGCATCGCATGCTCAAGGATCCCAAGATCAAGGGCCTTGCCACCGAGTTCACCGGCAACTGGCTGGTCTTCCGCCAGTTCGAGACCAACAACTCGGTGGACCGGATGCGCTTTCCGACCTTCAACGACGATCTGCGCGAGGCGATGTTCCAGGAGCCGGTCCATCTGGTGCAGGACAATATCCAGAACGAGCATTCGGTTCTGGATCTGCTCTATGGCAACTACACCTTCGTGAACCCGCCGCTGGCCAGGCATTACGGCATGCCCGAGGTCGACGGGGATAACGACACCTGGGTGAAGGTGGATAATGCCGACAAATATGGCCGTGGCGGCATTCTGCCGATGGCCGTGTTCATGACCGCCTATTCGCCGGGTTTGCGCACCAGCCCGGTCAAGCGCGGCAACTGGGTGGTTCAGAAGGTTCTGGGCATTCGCGTGCCGCCGCCGCCGCCGGTGGTTCCGGAACTGCCGGCCGATGAATCCAAGACCGACAAGCCGATCCGCGAGATGCTGGCCGAGCATCACAAGAATCCCTTCTGCGCCGGCTGTCACCTGCGCTTCGATTCCTTCGGCCTGGCGTTCGAAGGGTATGGTCCGGTGGGCGGCGCCCGCACCAAAGACCTGGCCGGCAGGCCGATCGATGCCTCCACCACCTATCCCGGCGGCGTCAATGGCGACGGGCTGGTGGGGCTCAAATCCTTCATCCATGACCACCGGCAGGACAATTTCATCAGCAACCTTGCCCATAAGCTGATGGCTTATGCCCTCAACCGCTCGCCACAGCTTTCCGACGAGGCGCTGGTGGACAAGATGACGACCAACCTGGTGAAGGACGGTTATAAATTCCGCGCCCTCGTGGACACCATCGTTCTCAGCCCGCAATTCCTGGACCGGCGCGTCGCCGATACGGCCACATCTGCGTCAGCCCCGGCGCCTCAGCCGGAAAAGCCGGCTCAACCCAAATTGATCAAGACCGATTTCCGGAAGGAGCATTGAAAATGTCAAAGAATGGATCTTCGCGCTCGTCTTTCCGTTCCCGCGCTTTCTCCCGCCGCGTCGTGTTGCGCGGTGCGGGCTGCACCATGGCGTTGCCCTGGCTGGACTCGGTGAACGCCCTGGCCGATCCGTCTTCGGCCGACTTCCCCAAGCGCTTCGGCGTGGTGTTCCTGGGCTGCGGCGTCAACGAGAATCACTGGAGCGCCGAAGGCAATGGCGCGGACATGAAGCTCTCCAAGACCCTGGAGCCGCTGGAGCCGATCAAGCAGAAGATCAATGTGGTGGACGGCCTGTTCGTCAAGTCGCTTACCAATCAGGGCATCCATCCCGCCCAGACCGGCAGCCTGCTTTCCGGCGAGCACATTACCAAGGGCGCCATCATCCATTCCGGCGTCAGCGTCGACCAGGTGATTGCCGGCCATGTCGGCCAGGACACGCCGCAATCCTCCATCGTGCTGGCCTGCGAGCAGCCGATGACCGGGTTCCACGAGACCAATTTCTCGCTGGCTTACAGCTCGCATCTGTCCTGGCAGACGCCGGATTCCCCGGTGCCGGTGGAAGTCTATCCGGCGCTCGCCTGGGACAATCTCTTCGACAATCGCGGCAGCCTGCTGAATGTCAGCGTGCTGGACCGCATCAACGATCAGGCCAAGTCGCTTTCCACCAAGGTCAGCATGACCGACCGTGGCAAGCTGGACGAATTCATGACCAGCGTGCGCGAAGTGGAAAAGCGCGTGCAGCTGATGCGCAAGAACATGGACGACGCCAAGGACGCCGCCAAGACCAAGAACACCTCCGTCGCGGTGATGGAGCGCCCCGCCAACGGCCTGCCGGAAGACCTGCGGGAACACGCCAAGCTGATGTGCGACATCATCGCCATCGCCTTCCAGACCAACAAGACGCGCGTGGCTTCGCTGATCATCAGCCGCGACCTGTCGGCGATGTATTATCCCTTCCTCGACGTGAAGGAAGGCCATCACGCCGCCAGCCACGACAATGCCTCGGACAATTATGAGCGCATCGCCCATTTCCACGTCGCCCAATATGCCTATCTGGCGTCAAAGCTCGACAGCATGAAGGAAGGCAACGGCACCGTGCTGGACAATAGCTGCCTCATGTTCATGTCGAACATGTTCGTGGGCAGGAAGCACGACAATTCCCGCCTGCCGCTGGTGCTGGCGGGTGGTCTGGGCGGCACCTTGCAGACCGGGCGCAGCCTGAACTACCTCAGCGACGCCGAGAACAAGCGCAATATGTGCAGCCTGTATCTGTCGCTGATGGATCGGTTCGGCGTGAAGCTGGACAAGTTCGGCGACGCCACCGAAAGGCTGGAGCGGATCTAGTCCGCATATCCCAGCGCTCGTAGAGTTTCGCCGTGCAGGCGCTCGAACAGCGCCTGCGTCTCGCCGTCCATTTCGGCGATGTTGGCTGCATCCGAGCCGCGCCGGAAGAAAACGGGGTTCAGGGCGTTGAGCTGCGCGAAGGAGACGTCGAAGGGCTTGGTCACCGGAACGCCGATGAAGTCTGAAATCGCGCGCAAGCTTTCGTCGTCCGCCGCCGCCAGCTTTTCATAGCGCACCACCAGCCGGTTTGCCCGCGGCTCCAGCGCCCAGGCCCGGACATGATGTGACCAGAGCGGGCCCATCCGCCCCGCCAGCACGTCGGCGAGTGTCACCTGATGCCCAAGCACCTGGCGCAGATAGTGAAGGTGGCTGACCGTGGCGGAGCGGCCGTCGCGAACCACATAGATGACCGGCAAGTGTTGCGCGGGCGGCAATTCATGGGTCTTCACATAGAGCCGCCGGCCATCGGTTCGGGCGCGGGTAAGGAAGCGGCCCGGATCATCGCCCACCGCCTCATGGCCTATCGCGGCGACGAGCTCGGGATCGGTGAATTCGCCATCGTGATAGACCGATTGGCTGGAAAGGCCGAAACAGTGCTTCAGGATCACGCGCAGCAGCGTGTTGCCCGAGCGGGGATAAGAAGCGAGCCAGATCATCGAGGGATCGGCTCGGTTGGCTTGTGTGGAATCGGCAACAGCCATGGCCGCGAGATTTACGGCTGTTGCCAATGACACCGATTGCCATCTTTTCGCCCGAATGTCGCAAGGCGTCGTGCCTTGCTGCGGCCGCAACAAGCCGCGTATTTCCCGATGGTTATCGGAAACGCAATGCGGGACCGGAACAAGCTGCCGCGATGGTGCGTTCCTGCTCCATACACAGGAGCACAGCCATGCGAAACACATTATTGATCACGGGATTTGCCGCGGCCTTGCTACTCGCGGGTTGCGGTACTGATACGGGTGACCGTCTGGCCAGTGGCGCGATGATTGGCGCCGCGGGTGGCGCGGCCATCGGCGCTCTTGCAGGCAATCCGGCCATGGGCGCGGCTGCCGGCGCGGTTGCCGGCGGCGTTGTCGGCGCGGCCACCGATCCCTGCACCCTCAATCTGGGCGACCCGGCCTGGAAGAACGACCGGCGCGCTTATGAACGCCGTTGCGGACATCCCTATCGCGACTGACGTCCCAAAAGGGGACAGTTAACGTAACCTGTTACTGGCATATGTCGTGAAAGGCTTGGGCTGAAACCCGGGCCTTTCCGTCATGACCATCGCCAGTGAGGGCGTACCCCCTGCGCCCCGCCTGTCCTTCCGGTTCCTTGTCGCGGCTGCTTTTGCGGCCTATGCGGCACTGGTGGCCGTGGTGTGGTGGCTGGTCGCCAGCCAGTTGCCGGACCAGCTCGCCGTCACCCTGTTCGGGCATGCGCTGCATCTCAAAAATCTGCACGACAAGATCCTGGGCAATGCCAGTCTGATCGCCGTGATCCTGCCGGCGGCGCTGTGGCTGGAATGCGCCGCGATCGGCTGGGAAAGAAGCTCGGCCCGGGCACTGCTCAGGCCCACCGCTTCGATGAAGACCGATCTGGCCTATTTTCTGCTCGACCAGGCCCATGTAACGGGCGTGATTGGACGGATCATGATGCTGGGCGCCTCGGTGATGTCCGGCGTCGCTTTAAGGGATTGGCTGGCCGCCCGTACAGGCTTTGCCGTCGATCCGTCGGGCCTGCCGCTGTGGCTGCAGGTGGTGATCTACTTCCACGTCTATTCCTTCTTCGACTATTGGGCGCATCGCCTGGGGCATACGCGCTGGTTCTGGCCGCTGCACCGCTATCATCATGCGGCGGAGGAGTTCTGCGTCATCAATGGCGCGCGTCTCCATCCGGCGGGCTTTGTCGGCATTTTCCTGCTCAATATTCCCATGCCGCTCTTGGGCGCCTCACCCGAAGTGATGATCTGGGTCAATGTCCTGACCATCGCGCTGGGTTTCGTCATCCATTCGCGCATGGAGTCCGGCTTCGGCTGGGCCGGGCGCTGGCTGGTGCAATCGCCTTTGCATCACCGGTTGCACCACAAGCTGGATATGACCACGCCCACCGGCTTTTTCAGCATGACGCCGCTGTGGGACCGGCTGTTCGGCGGCTGGAGCGAAACCGCGACGCCCAACATCGCCATCGGCGTGGATACGCCTTATCGCCACGGCCTTTGGCTGCTGCCGGACCTGCTGCGCGATTATTGCGATTTCTGGAAAGGCCTGGTCGGCCGCCGGACGATCTATCCCAGCGAACGCGCCTAGCGGCGCGCCATCTTTAAATAAGCGGCTTCCAGGTCATGGGTGAAGCCGTTGGCGTCGAATAGCGGCGTGGTTGCGATATTACGCGCCAGCTTTTCCTTCAGAGACGCCAGCCGCGCCGGATCGCGCGCCAGGCCTAAGGCCAGCGCTTCATATTCTGCCAGATTATTCGTCACCAGTTCCGGCATCCCGGTCGCCCGAAGCAGGCTGGCGGCGACGCGGCCGGCAAAAGCGTCCCCCATCACGGTCAACACCGGCAGGCCCGCCCACAATGCGTCGGTGGCCGTGGCATGCGCATTGTAGGGAAGGGTATCGAGGAACAGGTCGGCGGCGCGGTACCGGGCCAGATGCTCCGCCAGCGGAATATCGCCCGCCCAGATCAGGCGCTCGGCGCCGACGCCGTGGCTTGCTGCTTCCCGTTCCAGATTGGCGCGAACGTCCGCGGGCGCCGCCTTCAACAACAACACGCTGCCGGGTACCTGGCCCAGCAGCCGCATCCAGACCGTGAATACCGGCCGGGTGATCTTCCAGCTATTGTTGGTGCAACAGAAGACAAAACCGCTCTGCGGCAGGCCGGCTTCAGCACGCGAGGGCGTGGGGGCGATAACGCGATCCGGGTCGGCGGGAAAATAGGTGCGCGGCAAATGGATCAGCTTCTCACTGAAGAAGGGCTGGTCTTCCTCCGGCGCAACTGTCTTGTCGGCGATCAGATAATCCATGAAATCGGCGCCCGTGGTGCCGGGATAGCCCAACCATTCCACCTGAACCGGCGCAAAGCGGTGGGCGAAGATCTGAAAGCGCGACAGGCCCGTATGCCCGCCCAGATCGATGGCAATATCGATCTCCATGTCTTTCAGGCGTTGCGCGATGGCCTCATTGGTCAGCGCGGAGAAATCGTGAAAGCGGTCAAAAGAGTTTTTCAGTCTTTGGCGGATCTGGCTGTCATCGGCAGGGCCAAGCGAAATTCCGATCACCTGAAACCGCGTGCGGTCATGCTGTTCGATAATGGGGGCGAGCTGGAAGGCCACCGCATGTTCGCGGAAATCCGATGAGACATAGGCCAGCCGGATCCGGTCATGGCGGTAGGTCTCCCCGCGCCACAGGGGGGCTAAGGGTTTCGGCACCAGGACGCGCGCCGCCTCGCCGGCGCATCTCAGCTGCAGCGCCTTGTCGGGAAACATGCCCAGCAAGGCAAGAAGCGGCGCTGTCTCAAACGCTTGCTCGGGCGTGATCTGCTGGGTCCAGTCCCAATCGCACAGGGTGAGCGCCACCAAAGTGCGGTTGGTGCGGGCAGGGCTGTAGTTGGGGTCGAGCGCCAGCGCCTGATTATAGGCGGCCATGGCCTCGGTATTGCGGTTCAGGCCGGCCAGCACCACGCCGCGATTATAGTGCACGGCCGGCATGCTTGGCTGTAGCAGGGCGGCCTGGTCCAGCGAGGGCAGCGCCTCATCGAACACGCTCTTCTGCGACAGGATCACGCCACGATTGTAAAGCCCATCGAAGGCGCGCGGGTCACGCGCCAGAAGCCGGTCATACGCGACAAGGGCCTCGTCAAAACGCTGCGCCGCCATAAGGGCGCCGGCATGATGGCTGAGGGCGGTCAGGTCGGCCGGATTTGCCCGGACCGCCTTGTGCAGCAAGGTGATGGCTTCGTCATACTTGCCCTGCTGGGCTTTCAAAAAGCCCAGCATGTGCAGCGCGGGGAAATTCCCCGCCTCCGCACGCAGCACCTGGCGATAGATGTTCTCCGCCTCGGCGAAGCGGCCGGCCTGGTGCGCCGCCAGGCCTTGCTCGAACAGACGGCGCAGGTCCATGGAAATATTTACAGGTCCTTCAGCAGCCAGCGGATCGAACGCTTCTGCAATTCCAGATATTGCGGATTCCACATGGCGTGAATGGTATGGCCGACCGCGGTGAACACCACCCGGCCCTTGCCATAGTCATAGGCCCAGCCGGCAGGCGACTTGGTGCCGCGGTTCTCGTAGGTCAGGCCATCCAGATTTTCCGATTCCAGAATCACGTAACGAGGATCCTTGTCGTAATCGACATAATGCTGCTCATCATTGACGATGAAAGACTTCATGCCGGCGGTGATGGGATGAGCATTCTGGGTGGCATGCACCTGGAAGGGGCGAAGCGGCGGATGGCCGAAATAGGCCCCGCCCATCGTGTCGCGATAATTCTTCGACGACAGCGAGATGTGGCTGGAATTGTGCAGCGGATAAAAACCGCCGCCGGCCTGCACGAAATTCTTGATCGCCAGGCCCTGATCCTCGGTCATCCACATCACCGATTTGGCGGCGGGAAAATCGGACTCATTTTCCAGGTTCATCTCATAGGCATTGTAGGAATCGGGGCCCGAATAGCCGCCCGGCCAGATCATGCCGTCGCGCAGGATCAGCAGCAGCTGGTAGGGCTTGATGGACGCGGCCGACAGGCCGGCATAGTCCATGGTGTAGTCGATGGGGATGTTGAGGTCGTGAAAGACCCGGTCCAGGCTGACATGGATGTAGTCGGGGTTGTGATAGCGGTCGCCGATCAACGCCAGGGCCCGCGGCCGTGTCCCGTTCCGGGGCTGGGCCTGCGCCGGCAGCGCTGCGGCGCCCAAACCCGCCATCAGGGCGCGCCGGGACAGTTCCGGTGAGATCAGCTTCATGGCCTTCCCCTTTTTTATCGTTCTTGGTCTTTTCGGGGACGGAATAGCTATAGACGCGCCCCCGCCGGCCCGCCAATATCTATACATAAGTATAGATCAGGGCGGTCTGGCTCCGGAGGATAGAGCAGGCCGGCTGAAACGGGAAATCGCCGCATCGGACGTGAGGGATTTCGGGGGCTGTTTCGTCTTTGCTTATGCCAGGGCACGCCAAGGCCCCGGGAGGGAGAATGGAGAGTTTGGAACAAGTCATTCCCGAGGTGCCGCAAGGCCCTGGGGCTCCGCCGACCCTGCGCGCCCATGTCGTGCAGATGCTTTCGGCCGGCATTTTGTCGGGCAAATACAAGCCAGGTGACCGGCTGAACGAAAGCCAGATCGCCCGCGAGCTCAATATCAGCCGCATTCCGGTGCGCGAGGCTCTGTCCCAGCTTCAGGAGCAGGGGCTGGTGCAGAACCGCGAGCGGCGCGGCATGTTCGTCACCCACATCAATACCGAGGAAGTGCTGCAGATCAGCTCCCTGCGCCTGATCCTGGAAACCGAAGCCCTGCGCCTGGCGCGGGCCCGCATGACCCCGGAAATCCTGGCTGAGCTGGAAGCCCTGGTGGAGCAGATGGAGAATTGGAGCGGCAGCCTGCTGGATGCCCGCGCCCTGGACCTTCAGTTCCACCGCGCCCTGTGGCGGGCGTCGGGAAATCCTTATCTGGAACGCACCCTCTATGGGCTGGTCATTCCGCTCTTCGCCCACAAGACCCTGGAACATGTCACCCATGATGTCCGGCGCTGGCGCATGAGCCATCACCGCACCTTGCTGGACGCGATCACAGGCCGCTCGGGCGACGATCTTCAGGCTGTGCTGCTGACCCATCTGCGCATGTCCCATACCGAGCCCGAGCGTTATTCGGCCGCGCCCCGCAAGCCGTCTTAAAAACCTGCAATCTCGCAGTTGCGAAATGCGGCGGTGTCCTCCCCCACGCGCGCGGAGCGCGCTTGCATTGGGGGAGGTGGCCGTAGCTGGCTCTCGAGCTAGCGAAGGCCAGAGGGGGCGGTTTGTCGCTTGGCAAAAAACCATCCCGGCTCCTAAGGTGCAGCCGTCTCACGAGTTGGGACAGTCCACAGACCTTGGGGCGTAAGCGGAGGATTTAAGAAACATGACCGTCAAGACGATTTTGCTCGCCGGCGCGGTGGCGCTGGCCTTTGCCGGTACAGGCAGCGCCCAGACCGCCAGCGACTATGCCCGTTATTCGCAGTGGCCGGCGCCGCGTTCGCAAGGACAGAACGTCAACGGCATGCATATTTTCCTGTTCGCGGGCCTGAAGAGCCACGGCCCGGGCGCCCACGACTATCCCTACTTTCTGGATACCTGGTCCAAGCTTCTGACGGGCCGCGGTGCGGTGGTGGATGGTTCGCTGTCCTTCCCAAGCCAGGAGCAGCTCGACAAATCCGATGTGGTGATCATCTACAAGGGCGACGCCGGTTACATGACGCCGGAACAGCGTGCCCGCCTTCAGGCCTATGTGAAGCGCGGCGGCGGCCTGGTCACCTTCCATGACTCGCTCTGCGGTCCCGATCCCGCCGACATGGCGACCCTGGTGGGCGCCGGCAAGAAACATGGCGAGGTCAATTACACCTGGACCGCGACGCTCGATTACAATGTCGTGGACAAGGCAAATCCCATCGTCCAGGGCATGCCGGCGCAAATCTATGACGAAGCCTTCTACAAGCTGAATTTCGCGCCGGAAGTGCATCCGCTGATGACCGTCACCATGCCCGACACGCCAAGCGCGCGGCGCGGTGGTGGTGTGGGCCAGACCATTCCGCAGATGTGGACCTATGAGCACACCCTGCCGGGTGGCCAGCCGGCGCGCGCCTTTGTCTGGATGCAGGGCCATATGGTGGACAGCCTGCAGGATCCCGCGATCCAGAAGGTGCTGATGCGCGGCATCGCCTGGGCCGGCAAGAAGCCTTATGGCGAGCTTACCGATTATGTGCCGCCGCAGCGTGCGGCCCGTGCAGAATAAAGTGCGGAATTAAGGCGAAAAGAGGCATGGCGCGTCACGCGGCCATGCCTTTTTCCCATTCATCTTCCAGTCAGGTCGGGTTGGATAAAAGGGACATGCGATGAGTTCGTTGTTGAAGGGCATCACTGCAAGCGCCGCGCTGGCGCTGGTGGCCACGGCGGCAACCGCCGCCGGCACCGACTGGCCGGTCAGCGGCCACGATGCGGGCGGCCAGCGTTATTCCCCGCTCACCCAGATCAACAAATCCAATGTGGCGAATCTTCAGATCGCCTGGACCTATCACCTGACCCCGGCCGGCTATACGGGACGTCCACGTCTGGTGGAGGCGATACCGATCGTAATCGGCAACAGCATGTACATCACCTCCAGCTATGGCGAGGTCATCGCGCTCAACGCCACCACCGGCGCCGAACTGTGGAAGTACAAGCTTCCCGACAACGACACGCCGGCGGAGCGGGGCGTTGCCTATTGGAAGGGAACCAAGGGCTTTCCCGCGGCGGTTGTTTTCGGCAGCCGCATGGGCCGGCTCTATCAAGTCAACGCCAAGACCGGCGCTCTGATCGACGGCTTTGGCGAGCACGGTATCGTCAATCTCAAGACGCCCGAGGTCATGGGCACCAGCCCGAACTATCCCTACGGCCAGCCCGCTGTGCCGGTGATCTACAAGAATCTGATCATCACCGGCGCCGGCACGCCGGATGCCGCTCCCAATGTCGGAGCCAAGGGCGATACCCGTGCCTGGGACGCCAAGACCGGCAAGCTGGTCTGGACCTTTCACACCACGCCGCGCCCCGGCGAGTATGGCTATGACACCTGGGGCGGGGACAGCGCCCGCAACCGCTCCGGCGTCAATGTCTGGGGCTATTTCACGGTGGATGAGAAGCGCGGCATTCTCTACATGCCGCTGGGCGCGCCCAACAATGACCGCGTCGGCGTCGACCGGCCGGGCAACAATCTCTTCGGCTCGTCGCTGGTCGCGGTGGATGCCAATACCGGAAAATATCTCTGGCACTTCCAGGTCACCCATCACGACATCTGGGACAATGACACTCAGGATCCGCCGGTGCTGATGGACGTGCACAAGGACGGCAAGACCATTCCGGCCGTGCTGACCGTCAACAAGAATGCGCTGGTCTTTATTCTCGATCGCGTCACGGGCAAGCCGATCTATGGCGTCGAGGAACGCCCCGTGCCGCAAAGCAAGGTGCCAGGCGAAGAGACCTCTCCGACCCAGCCGTTCCCGGTGAAGCCCGAACAGCTTTCGCAAGGCAGCGTCAGCCGTGACAATCTCTACAAGGGCGAGCCGGAGCATCAGGCCTATTGCGAGAAGCTGGTCGACGACAAGCACATGGTGCTGGGCTCGACCTATCTGCCGCCGGGCTACAACGAAATCACGGTCGCGCCCCCCGGCACCCAGGGTGGGGTGAACTATTACGGCGGCAGCTTTGATCCCAAGCTGCATCTGTTCGTGGCGAACGTGAACAACCTGTTCCAGCCCATGCGGGTGGAGAAGAGGCCGGATGGGACCTTTGCCAATACCTATGGCGTGGTCCGCTTCTGGGACCCCGAGAAGAAGTTGCCCTGCGGTCCCACCCCCTGGGGCCAGCTGGTGGCCTTGAACGTCGACACGGGCGATGTGGTCTATCGCAAGACCTTAGGGGTGACCGACAGTTTCCCGGCCGGCCTGCAGGATACCGGCCGGCCCGGCCTGGGTGGAACCATTCTGACGGCCAGCGGCTTGACTTTTGTTGGGGCTACGGATGATTTCCGTTTCCGCGCTTTCGCCACAGAAACCGGCGAGAAGCTGTGGGAGGTGAAACTGAAAGCCTCGGTCACGGCCACACCGGCCACTTACAAAGGTACCGATGGCCGCCAATATGTAGCGGCATCGAACACCGGCGGGTCCCAGACCGGCTCGGTGGTCACCAATGACGAGATTATCGCCTTCGCGTTGCCGAAACACTAGTGCTGGACGGGCAGAAGAAAGAGAGACGAACGTGCGTGTATTTACCATAGCTGTGATGCTGGCGGGCCTGACGGCCCCAGCCTTCGCCGACGACGACTACAAGACCTTGCCGCAAGGCCCGGGCCGTGACGTGACGGTACGGGTCTGTTCCCAGTGCCATTCGCCGGAAGTGGCCGCCCAGCAGAGCCTGGACGCTCCGGGCTGGAAAGCCCTGGTGGACCAGATGGCCAACAATGGCGCCCAGGCCTCGGACGCGGAATTCGACACGATTTCCAAGTATCTGGCGACCGCCTTCCCGCCCAAATAGCCGCAGTTTCCCTCCGGCCCCCCTTGGGCTAAAAGCAGGCCCGATTTTCACGCCTGTCTTAACTGCCTCAAGGGAAGAACGAAGATGAAGCTGCTGCGCTATGGCCCCAAGGGTCAGGAAAAACCCGGTCTCTTGGACAAGGACGGCCAGATCCGCGACCTTTCCGGCGTGGTGAAGGACATTGACGGTAAGGTCCTGGCCGACCTCTCCGCCATCCGCGCTGCCAAGGTCGAAAGCCTGCCCGTGGTGGCTCAGGGCGTGCGCATCGCCGAACCCGTCGCCAAGGTCGGCAAGTTCCTCTGCATCGGTCTGAACTATGCGGACCATGCCAAGGAATCCAACATGCCCGAGCCGGCCGAGCCCATCATCTTCATGAAGGCCACCAGCGCCATCATCGGCCCGAACGATGACGTCTACCTGCCGCCCAACGCCAAGAAGGGCGACTGGGAAGTGGAACTGGGCGTCGTGATCGGCAAGGAATGCCGCTACGTCTCCAAGGAGAAGGCGCTGGATTATGTCGCGGGTGCCTGCGTGGTGAACGACCTGTCCGAGCGCGAATTCCAGCTCGAGCGTCTGGGCACCTGGGACAAGGGCAAGGGCTGCGACACCTTCGGCCCGTTCGGCCCGTACCTGGTTACCCTCGATGAGGTGGGTGACCTGAACAATCTCGGCCTGTGGCTGGACCTCAACGGCAAGCGCATGCAGACCGGCAACACCGCCACCCTGATCTTCGACGTGCCGACCCTGATCTCCTATGTCAGCCAGTTCATGAGCCTGCAGCCGGGCGATGTGATCTCCACCGGCACCCCGCCAGGCGTGGGTCTGGGCATGAAGCCGCCGCTGTTCCTGAAGGAAGGCGATGTGATGGAGCTGGGCATCGACAAGCTCGGCAGCCAGAAGCAAACGGTGTATCGGACCAAGATTTAGCTTGGAATGTCATGGCCCGGCTTGACCGGGCCATCCAGTGCGCGAAGCGCCACTAAAAGGATGGATGGCCGGCTCAGGGCTGGCCATGACAAGGTGAGATACAAAAAAGGCGCCGGAGAAATCCGGCGCCTTTTCCTTTTGCGTCGCACGAAGACTAATGGTTATCGCGCGGGATGCCCTTGGTCTGATCGATGCGCTGATACTTGACCGCATTCTCCAGCACCATGCCGGTGCCCATCTGGCCGACATGTTCGCGCTGGATTTCCTGCCAGGGCGTCTGCGAGGCCGGATACTTGTAGCCGCCGGCGGCTTCCAGTTCCTTCCTGCGCTTTGCAATCTCGTCCTCGGGCAGCAGCATGTTGGCCGTGCCTTTCTTGAGATCGATGCGGACTCGGTCGCCGCTCCTGAGCAGCGCCAGGCCGCCGCCCACCGCCGCTTCCGGCGAGGCGTTGAGGATGGAGGGCGAGCCCGAGGTACCGGACTGGCGGCCATCGCCCACGCAAGGCAGCGCATTGATGCCGGCCTTCAGCAGCGAGGCGGGCGGACGCATGTTCACCACTTCGGCGGCGCCGGGATAACCCACGGGGCTTTCCAGCACAGTGGGATCCGAAGCTTGGAATTCACGTGACTTGAAGTCGCGGC
>JADMIO011475747.1_pt1 | contig 74656 bp, 71 predicted proteins | sample 8958161 | NCBI WGS metagenome assembly JADMIO01 (sample SAMN16585339, study PRJNA669376) | soil metagenome | isolation source: Crop rotation soil | place: USA: Cullars Rotation, Alabama | collected 2011 | reverse complement strand
CGCGACAACTTGTCCACGTGGAATTCTAAGCTTAGGATCCCAATGTGCTGGAAAGAACCTGGGGTTCCGGGTCGCGGCCCAGGGGTAATGGGGTGCGGTGGTCATCGGGGCTCGTTGGGTCAGGCTACGCGCTCGAGCGCAGCCACGGGATAGATTTGTACCGAGCCCGGGTGAGCCTCGGACTCGACGGCATAGCCTTCGGGGGTCAGTTTCGTGGAGTACCAGCCTACGACCCGACCCTGCCAGGCGGCGCCGGATTTCTTGCGCACGCGATCTCCCAGGCCGAACGCGGCGCGCGGCGGGAGCGCAAACTGGCCCGCAACCGGGGTCCTGGCTTCATTGCTGCTTTGGTCCATGCCTGGCCTTTCCTGTGAATGTCCTGGGTAATCCGTTTCCGAATCAGCGCGCGCGCCGGTAGTGCATGGCGACCGCGCCATTGCGGAGCGGCTTCGCCGAAACCAGCTCGAGCCGTCGCGTGCCGGGCAGCCCGCCTTCGAGGAGGGTCGGGCCGTGGCCAGCGATCCTGGGGTGGACGAGCAGCTTGTACTCGTCGATCAGGTCCAAGCGGTCCAGCTCGGTCGCGAGCTTGCCGCTGCCGAGGAGCACGCCGTGCGGGGTCGCGTCCTTGAGCTCCTGCACGCCCGCGCGCAGGTTGCCGGCGATGTGGTGGCTGTTGGTCCAGGGGAAGTGCTTTCGCGTCGAGGACACCACGTACTTCGGCTTGGCCTCCAGCTTGACCGCCCACTCGCGCAACGCCGGCGGCGCCTCCACGTCGCCGCGGGCCACCGCCGGCCAGTAGCCCTCCATCATCTCGTAGGTGACGCGGCCCCACAGCATCGCCCCGCCCTCGTCCATGAGGCGGGTGAAGAAGGCGTGCGTCTCGTCGTCGGCGATTCCTTCCCGGTGGTCGACGCAGCCGTCCAGGGTGACGTTGAGGCTGAAGGTCAGGAGTCCCATGGTGTCTTCCGTTCGGGATGCGCCAGGGGACGCGATGAGCAATGGACGTTGGTCAACAACCGACGGTCAGTCATTGCGGAGTGACCACTCTTTACTATTCTCTTCATTACGCATTACAGAAGACCAGGGTTGCTCTGCCATACCGCCCACGTGAGCACCGAAGCAAAGCTTACCCACAAGAGGTAGGGCACCAACAGCAGCGCAGCCAAGCGACTGGTACCCCAGAAGGCCACTACGGTGGCCACGATCAGCGTCAGTAGGACCAAGACCTCCACTGCGGCCAGCGCGCCCCGATGCCAGGCAAAAAACAACCACGACCAAAGCCCATTGGCCGCAAGCTGCGCGCCAAACAAGCCCAACGCCGTGGCCTTGAAACCGGTCGACCGCCACACAAGCCACGCGGCGACCCCCATGAGCGCATACAGCGCCGACCACACGGGACCGAATACCCAAGCGGGCGGCGCCCACGACGGCTTGCTCAACTGTGCATAGAACGACGCCGCATCAACGGAGGCAACGGCTCCCACCGCACCTGCGGCGAACGCAGCCAACAGCCACCCAATCAAGCCAACCAATTGCGATGACAGGGTGCGCGGCGTCATTCGAAGAAAGACCTAACGTCGTGGTGAACGGCGGGCCGCAGCGATGATCCTTGCGTTGGCACAGTGATTCGCGGCCCGTCCGTTCCGCCTGGAGTTGGAGCGTAAAAGGCTCAATGCGCTTCCTTGGCGAGGCGGTCATCACGCTCGCGCAGCAGCCAGTAGACCACGCCGAGCACAAGGGTCGCTCCAGCCAGCGCCGCAATGGTGCTTGCCGAGGTGGCGCTGGAATCGAGAATGACGAACTTGCGACTCAACGCAATCAGCGCGATGAGCACCACGGTCTTGACCTGGATGATGCTCGAGTGCCGAAAAGCAACGCGAACAATCGAATGCTTGAATTCCATGGCGATGAGCAGCGTCATGATCATGCCAAAGACCGCCTGAAAGATGTCATGTTCCAGTGGATCTATCGCGCCACTTAGCAACAGCGGCACGATGCGGATGACCAGTTGCACGAGCGCCAGGGCGATGACCATAGAGATCACGAGACTCAGAACAATCGCAACAATTTGCTCGAAGCGCTCGTAAACGGACATGATCGGCCAATGCTGACGTGTTTCTGCAAAGAACTTCCGCGGCGCTTGGCGTTTGTTTTCCATTTTGTCGCTCCGTTTTTGCCTTGCGCTCTAACGTACCTGCTGAGGCACGCTTATTAAGGCGCGCCAGCGCCGTATGAAAAGCGTCGTACTCGTGCTTGAGTTAAGAGACCATTTAAGTCGATGTACGGCTCAATGATCGCGGTATATGCGTAAACCCAACGCTAATCGATAAATGAAACCTGTGGAAGCAGTCCCAGACGCGGTAGACGTGGGGCTCGATAGAGTATTTCGGGACTTCAACCATAACGGGCGGCACCGGAGTGTTAGACCTAAACGCCTGCAAGAGTGAAAGTGCCCTTTCCTCTTCAGACGTTCGAGCTCCAGGATCACGGAGGGGTGGTTTCACCTGCGCGATAGGCAGGATGACGACCTTGCGACCGGCTTTTTGTAACACCTCGAACGATTGACTAGACGGGACAAACTCAGCCATGGCAGCTTTGACCATGAGTTTCTGTCCTTCTGCTTGGTAGGGTGGCTGCAATGATCTCTGACGTTCGCGCTAACCGGCGCGCGCGGTCTTTGCGCGCGTCCGGGTTGAGCGTGCAGTTAGGCCTTTCGTCACCACTTTTCGCAGTTCATCGTTGATTCGAGTTTGATAGCCGCTACCTTGGGCTTTGAAGAAAGCCAGTACGTCCGCATCGAGGCGCACAGTAGTAAGCACTTTGGTCGGAGCCTTCTGCGGCCCGCGACCGCGCTTGAGTACGGGTGGCCCGAGCATTTCCTCGGACCAAGGCGGGTTATCCGGATCGATGCGCTTATTTGAAGTGGTCTTTGGCGATTTCAAAGTAGTAGCGTGCTTCATGTTTTTCCGCCTTGCGTAAGGAAATAATGTGAGGCCCCTTGCGGCGATCGACATACACCAGCACCACCGTCGCTCCGTGAAGTAGACCGAAAGTCACTAGGCGCTTCTCGCCGTAGTCCTGGCGGACGTCTTCGCGGGTGATCGTGAAGTTGTCCCAAATTGCATCGCACTCGGCGAAATCGAGTCCGTGGCTCTCGATATTGCTAAGACGCTTTGCTTCGTCCCAAGAGATCACGATTATATTGTAGTTACAAAATACTCACTACGCAAGGACGTTGATCGAAAGGCCTAACGTCTTGGTCAGCGGCGCCGATAGGCGTCTGCCGCACCTAAAGTTATGCCTCCTTACTCAGCTGCTCTCTTTGCGAGCGCCTGCGTGACTTCGGTGAGGCGCTTCAGAAGATCGTCCTTCCCGCCAATTGAGTGTCGATCTTTTAGATATTCACCGGTGTTGTAGGTGAGCCAGACGTTGCCATTGGAGTCCTCCCAGGCAAGCGCCTTAAGCGGAAGGTCGATAGCGACAATCGGTGTTGACGGAAGCAGTGGCGGCAAAATGCCTCCGCGCCCAAATATCAGTAATTGGTTTGGCCGGACGTTTCCACCATTTGCCGCTGCCAAGGGTTGAAAGTCCACGCGAGTGAAGATTTGAAATTTCTCAGCCTTCGCCGCCGCTTCAAATCGGTCGATGGTTTCCGGCACGGGATACTTACTAGGCACCGTCACAAGTCCGCTATCCGCGATGGCGGAGGTCGAAACAGCCGTCATAAGCGCGAGAGACAGGAGCAAGGATTTCATCGGAGGATCTCCTTTTCGGGTCGAGCGCAACGGAAGGCATAACGTTCGCGTTGAGCGGCGCGCCGCCACGGACACCTGCCAAACGCGCGCTGCTTATCGGCGCGTCCGTTCTCCAACGCATAGTTAGGGATCATTCCGCGCTCTATAAGAGAATTTGTCCACTGGATGTGTGAGCATCTGGTGACACTTGATCTGTTCCAAATTGTTCACGCAATCGTTTCGCAACGTCCCGATACAAAGATATCGTTTCTACCGGAAATTGGCTGCCGCCAACTGCAAATGCCACCGCTACATTGTTGGAAAAACTCTTCGGAAAGCTGATATATAAAGCTTGGTCGGAGACCAATTGGAAAAAACGTCGTGTACCGGGGTCGCTAACTGAATTTGGTGCGGGAAACACTTCGATCAGCTTTTCGCTTGTCAATGCGATCACAATTTTCTCTGCGATTTGAAAATGGTCCGACGTACCGGGCGAAACATTTATCCGGGCGGTAACTACCGGTATGCACGATGTGCAACAAAGGCCAACGGCAATCACTAGCGATGCAACAAGTACCCGAGAAAGAAAGCGATTCTTCATTTGGCGCTGCGTTTACTTGAGCCCTAACGCACCGCCTGAGGCGCGCGAGCGAAGGCGCGATAGCGACGGGCGAATAGCGTCGCGCTCGTGGCCGAGTTAGGACTCATAAGCTGTCGTCTCGCTCAAACGTAAATTCCGGGGCGCCCGTACTCCATTGATATTCGGCGTCCTTGTGGAAGTGGTACCCGCTCTCAAAGCGCCCCAACCCAAGTTCGGCCGACACTCGTGCTAGGTGCAACCATCCTTCGCTATTTGCGCGGATTAGAAAGCCGCCCTCAGCGTCGACTTCCATTCGGACCTTTGCTGGAGCCTCTGCATCGGTGTTTATCGACAGTGAACCCTCAGCAGATTCATCAGTGAACTCATGCACAAAGCGAAGTCGGGCCATGGATGAGTCCTAACTAGTATTGGTTGACATTTTTAGTTGACAAATTTAGTTGACACTCAAGTTTGTCAACTAATCCGCCCCGCACCTTTTGGCCCATACCGTCATCCTCCTCGCTGTTCAATACGTTATGCCTGCTTCTACCAAATCACAACACCTCCACGGGCATGCCGGATCAAGAAATTCCTACACCGCCTTCGCCGGCGCCCAGGCGCCTGCTCGATTCGGTGCGCGACGTGATCCGCCTGAAGCACTACAGCCTGCGCACCGAGGAAACGTACGTCCACTGGATCAGGCGATTCATTTACTTCCACGGCAAGCGGCATCCGAGGGAACTGGGCGGGTCGGAGGTCACGGCTTTCCTGAATCACCTCGTGGCGAGCCGGGATGTCGCGGCGGCGACGCAGAACCAGGCCTTGGCTCCTGTTCCTCTACCGGGAGGTGCTCGCGACGCCGCTTGCATGGCTGGACGGGGTGGAGCGGGCGAAGCGGCCGGCGCGCGTGCCGACGGTGCTCAGCAGGGCCGAGGTGTCTGCGTTGCTGTCGGGGATGACGGGCACGAAGTGGCTGATGGCCGCGCTCCTGTACGGCGCCGGGCTGCGGCTGCGTGAATGCCTGACGCTCCGGGTGAAGGACGTGGACTTCGACTACCGGCAGGTCGTGGTCCGGCAGGGCAAGGGTGGGAAGGACCGCCGGACTCTCCTCCCGGCGCAGGTGATCGGGCCCTTGCAGTCGCATCTTGAGCGCGTCCGCGCATTGCACGCCAGGGACCTCGATGCGGGATATGGGGAGGTCGAGCTGCCGCATGCGCTGGACCGGAAGTACCCGAACGCGGGACGCCAATGGGGCTGGCAGTTCGCTTTTCCGTCGCACAAGTTCTCGGCCGATCCGCGCAGCGGCGTGATCCGGCGCCACCACGTCTACGAGAACTACGTCATCCGGGGCGTGAAACTGGCTGCGGTGCGGGCGAGGATCGTGAAGCCGGTGAGCTGCCACACGCTGCGGCACTCGTTCGCCACGCACCTGCTGGAGGACGGGTACGACATCCGCACGGTGCAGGAACTGCTTGGCCACGCGAGCGTCGAGACGACGATGATCTACACCCACGTCATGAACAAGGGCGGGCGCGGTGTCCGGAGCCCGCTTGACGAGGTGGGTGGCAGCAATTTAGCCCGGGAGCCGCGCCAATCCTAGGGCTTAGGGAAAACTTGGCAGCATTGGATTCAGCCGCCGCGCCTACGCCCGCATCGCCTCCAGCATCTTCTCGTCCAATATCGCCACCGCCCGCGTCCACCCGGCCGAAGCCCCGCGGATCTTGTGCGGGAAGCACGACACGATGAACCCGTCGGCCGGCAGCGCCTCGAGGTTGTGCAGCTTCTCGAGGTGGCAATAGCCGATGTCGCGGCCGGCCTTGTGGCCCTCCCAGATCAGGCTCGCGTCGCCGGTGGCCTTGTACTTCTCCGCGGTGTGGACGAAAGGCGCGTCCCAGCTCCACGCGTCGGTGCCCGTCAGGCGCACGCCGCGCTCGAGCAGGAACATTGTCGCGTCGTAGCCCATGCCGCATCCGGCGCTCACGTAGTCGTCGTGCCCGTAGCGCGAGCCGGCGCGCGTGTTGACCACTACGATCTCGAGCGGCTTCAGCTCGTGGCGGATGCGCTCGAGCTCGTTCTCCACGTCGTCGGCGGTGACGACGTAGCCGTCGGGCCGGTCGCGGAAGTCGAGCTTGACGCCGGGCTGGAAGCACCAGTCGAGGTCGACTTCGTCGATCGCAATCGCGCGCTCTCCGCCATTCATCGTCGGGTGGAAGTGCCACGGCGCGTCGAGGTGCGTGCCGTTGTGGGTGATCAGCTCGACCTTCTCGACCGCCCAGGCGGCGCCGTCGGGCAGGTCTTCCTTCTTCAGCCCCGGGAAGAACGGCGCCATTTGCCCGAAGGTGGCGTTGTGGTCCATGTAGGTGATCTTCGGGCCGAAGGGCGGCGGGTCGGAGATCACGTCGTTCTCGAGGTAGATCGACAGGTCGATGATCCTGCGGGCCATGCGAAGGCTCCCTTCAGCTCACGAAGCGCGGCACGAACCCGGCGCCCTTGTGCTCGATATGGCAGGCGAAGGGCGCGCCGAAATGCGCCGGCATCAGCAGCGCGCCGCCCGCGCATTCCTCGAGCACCTTGCGGCGGCTCGTGCGCGCGTTCTCGGCGTGGGCGCAGGCGAAGCTGTTCCAGTGCGGCCGATACACCTGCAGCGCGTGGTGCAGGATGTCGCCGCAGAACACCGCGCGCTCGCCCTGGGACTCGAACTTGATCTTGATGGTGCCCGGGGTGTGGCCGGGCGCGGGTTCCACCGACAGGTGCTCGTCGAGCGCCACGGCGCCCGACACCATCTGCGCGAGGCCCGCGTCGATCACCGGCAGCACCGAGTCGCGGAACGAGCCGAGGTTGGCCGGCGCCTTTTCCGCATCGAGGTCGATCGCGAGGTAGTGGTTGTAGTCCTCGCGGCTGAACACGTAGCGCGCGTTCGGGAAGGTCGGCACCCACTGGCCGTTCTCCAGCCGCGTGTTCCAGCCCACGTGGTCGACGTGCAGGTGGGTGCACATCACCATGTCGATGTCCTCGGGCTTCACGCCGGCGGCGGCCAGGCGCGCGAGGTAGGGCCGGTCCTGCAGGTGCCACAAAGGCCGCGCGGCGCGTGGCTTGTGGTTGCCCACGCAGGTGTCGATCAGGATGCGCTTGCCCCCTACCGTGAGGAGCCAGCTGTGGATGCTGAGCTTGAGGAAGCCGGTGGCCGGGTCGTAATGCTCCGGGGCCAGCCAGCTGCGATGCTCGTCGAGCACGGCCGGGTCCCAGTCGGGGAAGAACTTCACCGCGTTGAAATTGGGCTCGTAGCTTTCCTCGATGCGCGCGGCGGTGGCCGCGCCGATCTTCAGCTGGGTCATGGGCTGGGGTCCGGGAAACGGCAAATTTGGCCGTCCTCGAAGTATGCCGCCGCGGGCGAGGCAGCGGTAGCGGGGGGCTACGCGAGCAGGTCGAGCGGCGCCGCCGATCCCGGCATTGCGGGGAAAACCTCCGAGAGCTTCGCGTCCGGCAGCCGCATGTGGCGCTCGCACACCTGAGCGAGCACCGTCCGGAAGTCGGTGACCACCTTGAGGTCGCGGTTCTCGTGCAGTTCGGCGAGGCCCGGCCATTCGCCATGCAGCTTCCCGCCGGCCACCCTGCCGCCCATGAGCCACATCACGTTGCCGTGGCCGTGGTCGGTGCCGCCGTTGCCGTTCTGCGCAACCGCGCGGCCGAATTCGGAAATCACCACGATCGTCGTGTCCGCATACACCGGGCCGAGCCCCTGCGCGAGCGCCGCCATGCCCTGCGCGAACGGCGAAAGGAGGTTGGCCAGCTGCCCGCGCGCGCCGCCCTGGTTGGCGTGCGTGTCCCAGCCGCCGACCGCGAGGAAGCCGAACTGCACCCGCGGGTCGTGGCGCATCAGTGCCGCCAGGCGCCCCGCATCGCCCACGAAGACCTGCGCGGGCGGGGCGCCGTTGTTCGCGGCCTGCATCGCCGCTTCGGCCCGGCCCATTTTCGCTTCGGACAACGCTGCATTGACGCCGCTGCGCGATTCGGCGTGCTCCTCGAAGGCCGCGCCCATTTTGGCGTCGCCCTTGTAGACCGCGGCGAACAGCTGGTGCACGCCAGGGCGGTCGAGCGCGCTCGGCGCCGTCGCGGCGTTGCCCGAGGCGAGCGTGGCGACCCGCTGCGAGCCGAGGAAGATGCGCGGGGTGGTCTCGCCCACGCTGATCGCGCGGTTCGGCGCAGCGCGCAGCTCCGCATCCGCGGGCAGCGCGCCCACCAGCCGGTTGAGCCACCCGTCGCGCACGGCCTTGCTGCCGGGCGCGCCGGACTCGATGTTGTCCTGGCCTGCGAAGTGGGAGCGCGTCGCGTGCGGCGACCCGGACGCATGCACGAAGGCGAGGCTCTTCTGTTGCCAAAAGGGCAGCATCGGGGCGAGCGAAGGGTGGAGGCCGAAGCGGCCGTCGAGATCGAGGGCCCCGCCGGGCTCGCCGGGTTTTGCGATCGCGATCCGCGGGCGCAGCCGGTAATAGCTTTCCTCGACGTAGGGAACGACGATGTTGAGGCCGTCGGCCGCGCCGCGCTGGAACACCACGACCAGGCGGCGGTTCGCCGCAGCGCCGTCGGCCGAAGTCGCCGCCCAGGCGCCCGGCCCGAGCACGATCGTTCCCGCGCCGGCGGTGGAAAAAGCGTGGAGGAATTTCCTGCGGTCCATGGTCTTTCTCCTTGCGCCGCTCAGCGGCGCATGAAATCGGGGCTGCCCAGGACGAGGGCGCTGCGCAGGCCCTCGGGCTGCGCGGCGGCGATGCGCTCGCGGTTGTCCGCGGAAATCCCCGCGCCCACGGTCGCCAGCAGGGCGGTGAAATCGACGGGACGGGCGGGTTCCGGCGCAGGCTGCATCGCATTCCCCGAGACCTGCATCGCGCGCCCCGCGTTTACGGCGTAAGGGTCGTTGGCGAGGCGCTCGTCGACGATCCGTCCGAGCGCGTTGCGGCCCATCCCGACCGCGGTCGCGAAATCGATCCGCTGCGCGAGCGCCCCGGCGTTGAACCAGGCCTCGGCGGTGTTCTTGTAGCCGTCCGGCGTCGGGCAGCCGTAGAGCGGCATGCCAAGGCGGCGCATCGTCGCGAGCAGGGGCTGCACATTGTTCACCCTGACGTCGGCCGCGCGCACCGTGGACACGACGTAGTGGTAGGGCGTCTTGAACTTGGCGCCGATCGTCGCGGGGTCGCGGAATTCGGGACTCGCGAAGAGGACGCCGAGGACGCTGCGGATGTCGCCGCCGCTCGCCGCGAATTGCCTTGCCACCCTGTCCACCAGCGCGGGCGGCGGGTTGTCGGCGACGAAAAACTGCGCAAGCTTGAAAGCGAGGTGGCGGGCGGTGGACGGGTGGGAGGCAAGGACGTCGAGGGCGCGCTCGCCTTCGGCAACGCCGGCGTTTTCCACGGTACGGCCCAGCCAGGTCTTGGTCCCGGCATCGTGACGGCCCTCCTCGAACACGAAGGTCGGCCCGCGGCCCGCGAAGCGCGGCTGGAAAGTCCAGCCCGTCAGCATGCGCGCAAGCTCGGTGACGTCGTTCTGCGTATAGCCGCCGTCGACCCCGAGCGTGTGCAGCTCCATCAGCTCGCGCGCGTAGTTTTCGTTGAGGCCGGAAATCTCGAACGGTGCGCCGTTGACGTTCCTGCGCGGGCCCTGGGTCGGCGCGGACGAGAGCCAGTTGTCGAGGTAGAACAGCATTGCCGGATGCTTCGCGGTCGCGCCGAGCAGGTCGCGGAAGCGTCCCAGCGCGTGCGGCCGGATTGCCTCGCGCTCGTAGTCCTCGACCAGCACGCGCACCAGGCCCTTGCCCATCGCGACGTTGAAGTGGTTGAACCAGAACTCCACCATCGCCTCCTCGAGTTGCCGGGGGCTTTCGATCGCGCGGTGCAGGCGCTGCTCGGCGAAATCCACCGCGAGCTTGCGGTAAAGCGCATTGCGTTCGGCAATTGCGCCGCCCGGCGCGCCGCCGGAGCCGTCCTTGGTTGCGGCGAGCGCAACTCGGCGGTAAGTGGTGATCAGGTCGGCCTGCGAGAGGCGCTCCTGCGAGAACGCTTCGATCCGCTGCGCGAGCGATTCGGGCAGCGCGATCTTCTCGGGGCGCAGTTGCTCTTCGATGTAGCGGTCGATGCCGATGCGGCTGACCCGCTCGACGTCGCCCGGGCGCGGCCCGTAGCCGAGCCGGTTGAGGACGTGGAGCGCTTCGGTTGCGTTGGCCGGCGCGTCCCGCGCGGTTTGCGCCGCGGCCGGCAGGGCGATGCAAGCCAACGCAAGCGCGATTCCAAGAGTTCGCAAGCTCATCGGGACGTCCTCCTCGGTGAATGGTAGCCCGATTCCCGACCTGGGTTGGATGTGCCCAAGTAACGTTTTGTATCAGCCGGGGCGAGCGTCTATCCGCGGATTAGAATCCGCCGACTGGTTTCGGGAGGACCATGGGCGCCATAGCAGGAGTGCGGAATTTCGCGGGACTCGCCATCGCGGGTTTTGCCGGCTGCGTGCTTGCCCAGGCGCCGGCTGCGCGTCCCGACCTGAACGGCGTGTGGCAGGTCCTCAACACCGCCAACTACGACCTCGAGCCCCACGCCGCGCGCGCTGCAATGGCGCTGCGCCCCGGGCGCCATGGGCCGGTCCCCGCGAGGGAGGTGCTTGCGCTCGGCGCGGTCGGCGCCGTGCCAGCGGGACTCGGAGTGGTCGAGGGCGGCCCGATCCCGTACAAGCCCGGGATGCTTACGCGCAAGTCAGAGAACCAGGCGAAGTGGCTCGAGCGCGACCCGGAAATCAAGTGCTACCTGCCCGGCGTGCCGCGCGCGAACTACATGCCTTTCCCGTTCCAGATCTTCCAGAGCGAGCGGGCGCTGCTCTTCGTGTACGAGTACGCGGGGGCGACGCGCAACATCCTCTTCACCGATCCGGGGCCGCCGCCGGTGGACTCGTGGATGGGGCAGTCGGTCGGGCGCTGGGAGGGCGACTCGCTGGTGGTCGAAGTCACCGGGCAGAACGACGGCACGTGGTTCGATCGCGCGGGCAATTTCCACTCGGACCGCATGAAGGTGACCGAGCGCTACACCCCCGAGGGGCCGAACCATATCCGCTACGAGGCGACCATCGACGACCCAGAGACTTTTACGCGGCCGTGGAAGATCTCGATGACGCTCTATCGCCGCGTCGGGCCCGATGCGCGGCTGCAGCAGTTCAAGTGCGTCGAGTTCGTGGAGGAACTCCTGTACGGGCACCTGCGCAAGGAGCCGCTCAAGTGAAGCTAAATGGGGCCAGGCTCGATTTACGCGGCGTATTCCTGGCGGCGCTGGCATTGCCGCTCTGTGCCTTCGGAGCCGACTACAAGGCGCCGCGCACCTCCTTCGGCGATCCCGACCTGCAGGGTTTGTGGACCAACGCCTCGATCACCACGCTCGAGCGGCCGATGGCGATCAGCCGCACCGTCGTCACGCCGGAGCAGGCGGAGGCGATCGAGCGCGCGGTCAACTCGCGCATGGCCTCCGACCGCCGGCCCACGGCGAGCGGCACCGGCGCGCCCCCGGCCGGAGGCGAAGTGCGCGGCTACAACACGTTCTGGCTCGACCTGGGCTCCAAGCTCGCCACCGTCAAGGGCGAGATCCGCACGGCCTGGGTGGTCGACCCGCCGGACGGACGGGTGCCCTATACGTCCTGGGCCACGAGCGAGATGCGCTCGCTGGTGACCGGCCGGTTGTTCGACGATCCCGAGCAGCGGTCGCTCGGCGAGCGCTGCATCATCGGCTACGGCTCAACCGGCGGGCCGCCGATGCTCAACGTGCTCTACAACAACCACTACCAGATCGTGCAGTCGCCCGGCTTCGTCGTGATCGTGGTCGAGATGAACCACGACGCGCGCATCATCCGCCTAAGCGGCACGCACGCGCCGGCTTCCATGAAGACCTGGCTCGGCGATTCGGTCGGGCGGTGGGAAGGCGACACGCTGGTGGTCGAGACGACGAACATGCACCCGTTGCAGTCGTATACCGCGGGTACGCGCCACCGGCTGTTCGTTCCGTCGGACGCGAAGGTCATTGAGCGGTTCACGCGCGTAAGCGAGGCCGAGATCCTGTACCAGTTCACCGTCGAGCACCCGCGCGCCTATACGCAGGCCTGGCGCGGCGAGATGCCGATGCGCGCGGCCAAGGGGCCGATGTACGAGTACGCCTGCCACGAGGGCAACAAGTCGATGGAAGGCATCCTGCGCGGCGCGCGCTACGAGGAGAGGCAAAGGAGGGGCGGGCAATGAGGCGCCTTGTCGTTGGTCCCGCGGCGGCGCTGCTCCTCGCGATCCCCCTGACCGCGACTTCGCCCGGCGCGTCGGCGCACCATGCGTTTGCAGCAGAGTTTGACGCGAACACCCCGGTGCTCCTGCGCGGCAAAGTGTCGCGCATCGAGTGGATCAACCCGCACGCCTGGGTCCACATCGTGGTCGAGGAGGCCGGCAAGCCTGCGCGAACCTGGGCGGTCGAAGGCGGCACCCCGAACACGCTATTGCGAGCCGGCATCAACCGGGACACGCTGAAGATCGGCACCGAAATCGTCGTGCGCGGCTACCAGAGCAAGGACCACGAGTGCACGCCGGTGTGCAAGGCCAACGGGCGCGACATGACTTTCCCCGACGGGCGCAAGGTGTTCATGGGTTCGAGCGGCACGGGAGCACCGCGCGATGGTGCGGATCCGACGGAGCCGCCGGCGTCGAAGTAGGAGAAGAGAACGCGGTAGCGCCCTACTTGCCGGGGATGCCCCCGACTCTCATGGTCCCTCCGGCGACGGCCTCGAGCAATCGGTCCGGAAGCTCGCCGCTGGTCTTCATCTCATTCCACACTTTGATGCCTTCCTCGCTGGAGAAAGTGAACCCATGCCGGCCCGCGAGGTCGACCAGGTCGACGTTCGACTTGCCGGAAAGAATTTGCGTCACGAGCGCGCCGAGTTCGGCGTCACTGTTGGTCTTCTGGATGAATCCGTGAACGGCTTCGACTGACATTGCGGCTCCCCATTCGCTTTTTGGCAACCCGGATAATATAGCGCAGCTCCTGGCGAATTCCGACCCCGGGCCGCAAGGCTCGCGCCGCCGGCTCAGATGAAATTGAAGTCGACCCGCACCTGCTTGCCCAGGCCATCGGGCCTGCGGATCGGCTTGATGGCGGTCAGGTCCGCAATCATCTCCTCCACGACGTTTCTCTGGTGCCGGATGATCTTCTGCACCTCGACCGGATCCTTGTTGGGAAACAGCCGGTCCGGCAGGTCGACCGTGATGACCTCGGCTTCCCAATCCCCGCGGTAGCCGTAGTCGGCGCTGTTGTAGGCGAGCTGGGAAAAGAAGAAGAACGAGCCGATGAAATAGGGCCGGACGTGGGTCGGGTCTTCCCACGCGGCATCGGACGTCCCATAGGGCACCAGCACCCGCATTGCGGCCCCCGGTTTCGCCACTCGCCAGGCCTCCTCCATGAAGAAGAGCGGGTTCTTCACGTGCTCGAGGACGTGGCTGCAGTAGAGCTCGTCGAAGCTGTCGTCCGGGAACGGCCAGCGCTTCTCGAGGTCGGCGACGATCGCCCCGTCGTGCGGCGCAATGTCGACGTTGGTCCACTCGGCACCCTCGAACACGTTCCTGCCGCATCCCACGTTGAGCTTCTTCAAGATGGCTGCCTCGTCAGATCCTGCCGCTACGAAAACCCGATCCACCGCCCCGCTGCGGCGACGGTGAGCCATAGCGCGATCGATAGTAGCGCCATCGCGCGCGTCATTGCGCCGATCTGCGGATCGCGGCGGGCGAGCGGGTTGCGCACCGCGAACGTGAACGCCAGCACCGCGGCCAGCGCGCCCATCTTCACCCAGTACGCTTCCTTGCCGTAGAGCTTGAGCGCTTCCGAAAGCGCGAGCGGCACGCCGGTCGAGACCATCACCAGCACCGCGCCGATGAGCCACGGCCGCGTCTGCCGCTCCAGCACCGAGAGCGGTTGGCTGCGAAGGCCCACGCCGAGCAATCGCAGGTCGAGCATCAGCACAGCGCCGCCGAGCAGCGCAAGGCCGAGCAGGTGCGCCGCTTCGACCACGGGGAAAAGCCACACCGACTGGCGGACCGCCTCGCCGATCGAAGACTGCTCGAGCCGCTCGAACAAGCCCTGGAGATTCATTTCACGTAATCCGCGCACTGTGCCAGCCATCCTACCCACGCCGGCTGGGCGCGATCGCAGTCGGCCCAGTTGTACGCAATCATGCGGCCGGCCACGATGACGAGCGACCAGGCGCCAAGCGACACCGCGGCGCAGATCCTCGCGCCAGCCGGTGGGACCGTCATCGTGTCCCAGCGCTCGCGGTCGCGCTGGACCCGGTAGTGGAAGATCCAGACGTTCACGAAGGCCACGACCATCAACAGCACTTTCGCGCGGAACCACACGCTATGGAAGGTCCGCACCGGGATCGCGTAGAAGAGCAGCAGTCCGGTGATCGCCATGACGATGAATCCGGCGACGGTCCACGGCAGGATCTTGGCGGTCATCTCGGAAACCGGCGTCGAGTCGAACGCGCGCCCGAGCAGGCGCAGGTCCACCATCGCGATCGTGCCGACGAAGAGCATGATCCCGAGCACGTGCGCCGACTCGACGAGTGGGTAGGCGTAGAGCGACTCGCGCAACGCGATGCTGCCTTCGGTCCCGGCGAGCCACTGGGCCATGCGCGGCAGGTCCATCCGGCGCCCCTACTTGTAGCCGAGCACGTACTTCATGTGGCAGGCGCGGCAGGCGAGGTAGATGCGCCCGCCGGTGTCGAACACCGCTTTCTCGTCCTTGGCCTGGGCCGCCTTCATCCCTGCCGCGGCGGCGTTGCCGAGCTCTTCGGAGAACTTGAGCCACGTGTCCTGGTCGCGCGCGCGGCCCGGCAGCATAAGGAGGTTGCTGCCTTCAATGACGGTGGCCGCCGCATTGGCCGCCGCTTCCCAGCCCTCCTTGGTCGTGGGCGCGCGGCTTTTTTCGCCTTCGGCGGTAATGATCGTCCCCGAGGAGGCCCAGAAGACATCGGCCGCGGGATCGATGACGTGCTCCATGAGCTCCTTCATGGACAGCAGGTTCTTTGGCGCCGCCGGTGCCGGAGGCGGCTCGGGAGCACAGGCGGCGAGCAGCGCAAGGCAGGCGATCACGCCCGGCTTCATGGATCGACAAAGGGTCCGATCTTCGCGCGCGCATACGCCGGGCGCGCCTGGATGGACGCCCACCACCCGGCCACGCGCGGGTGGAACTTCGCGGTCACCTGCTCCGGCGCGATCTCCTCGTCGATGCGCTTCACGAACGGCACCACGGCGATGTCGGCGATCGTGTAGCGCTTGCCCGCGAGCCACGCGTTCGCCTTGAGCGTGTTTTCCATGCGATCGAGCAGCTCGACCAGCTTGCCGCGGGCCGTGGCGCGTTCCTCTTCGGTGTAAGGCCGCCGCGCGACGCGCAGCCACGCTTCCTGCCTTTCCTTGCTGGGGATCTTCTTCAGGTGGGCGGCGAGCTCCTCGTCGGTCCACTTCTCGGCGACCTTCTGCAGCGAGTGGCGCCAGTTGAAGATGATGAGGTTGCCGATCCGCTCGTCAACGTGCCGCACCCAGTTGCGCATCGACGCGCGGTCGTAGGCGTTGTCCGGGCTGAGCGGCGGCTCGGGGAACACTTCGTCCAGGTACTCGCAGATCGTGCCGCTCTCGTACAGCGGGCGGCCGTCGTGGATCAGCGCCGGGATCACGCCGTTGGGGTTGATCTTGAGGTACTCCGGCGAGTGGTGCTCCATGGCCTCCAGGTTGACCACGTGGCCTTCGTAGGAGAGGCCCTTTTCTTCGAGGCACAGGCGCACGCGGCGCGATGCGCTGGAGCGCCAGGCGTGGTGGAGTACGAGCATTCGACTGCCTCCCTTTGCTTTACGGATACTTCCCGGCCATTTCCGGAGCCCACCCGCCGCCCAGCGCCTTCATGAGGTCGACGCTCGAAGTGAGCCGCAGCTGCCGGTTGCGCACGAAAGCGAGCTCGGCGTCGTTGGCCGTGCGCTGCGCGTCGAGCACTTCGAGGTAGGCGGAGTAGCCGGACTCGTAGCGCAGCTTGGCCAGGCGCAGCGTGCGGCGCGCCGAGTCGAGCCGCGCCTTGTAGTCCTCTTCCGCGGCGGCCGAGAGTTGCGCGTTCGACAACGCGTCGGCCACTTCGCGGAACCCCGTCTCGATCGACTTCTGGTACGTCGCGATCGCCTGGTGCTGGCGGGCGATGGCCGCGTCGGTGCGCGCCTCGAGCCGGCCCCAGTCGAAGATCGGCAGGGCAAGCGCGAAGCCGAGCGACCAGATCGCCGAGCTGCCCTGGACAAGCGACGACAGCGCCTTGCTTTCCCATCCGTCGGCCCCGGTGAGCGAAATCGTCGGGAGCATGGCCGCTTTCGCCACGCCGATCTGCGCGTTGGCGCTGATCAGGGCCTGCTCGGCCTGCTGGATGTCGGGGCGCCGCTCGATCAGGCTCGAGGGCAGCCCGGCGGGCGGCAGCGGCGGCACCGGCAGGGCCATCAGGTCGGCTGCCGGCAATGCGATGTCGAGCTGCCCGGTCAGCGTGCCCAGCTGGTGCTCGGCCAGGGCGCGCTGGCGCCGGAGGTCCTTGAGCGTCGCGGCGCTGTCCAGGCGCGCGGACTCGGCCTGGCCGAGGTCGAGGTCCGAGGCGACGCCGCCGCGCGCGCGATTGCGCACGTAGGTGAGCGCCTCGTCGCGGCTCGCAAGCGTCGCGCGCGTCGCTTCGATCTGGGCGTCGAGCGAGCGCAGCGAAAAGTACGCCTGCGCGGTGAGGCCGGCGAGCGACAGGGCCACCACGTCCCTGGCGTAGCGCGTGCCGAGCGCCTGCGCGCGCACCGCCTCGATGCCGCGCCGGAGCTTGCCCCAGAAATCGAGCTCGAACGAGGTGCTCACGGCCAGGCGCACGTTGTTGCGTACCACCGGGACCGTGGCCGGGATCGGCGTGGCCTGGGTGGTGCTGATGCGCGAGCGCGTCGGCACCGCGTTGAGGTCGACCTGCGGCAGGAAGCTCGCGCTGGCCTCGCGCAGGTTCGCGTCGGCCTCCTCGATGCGCGCCACGGCGAGCCGCACGTCGCTGTTGCGCTCGAACGCGGACGCGACGAGCTGGTTCAGGCGGGCGTCGCCGTACAGCGTCCACCAGTCGGCGCGCACCGGCGCGCCGGCTTCGGCCGCCGCGCCCGGGTATGCGCGCGGCAAATCGTACGAAGGCCGCTCGTAGTTGGGTCCGACGGGTGCGCACGCGGCCACGAACGCCGCGGCAAGGGCGGCCAGGCGAGCCCGCATCACGGCTTTGCCTTTTTTCGCGACAGCAGCACGAAGAAGAGCGGGATGAACAGCGTGGCGATGAAGGTCGCCGCGATCATGCCGCCGAACACCCCGGTGCCCATCGATCGCCGCGCAGCCGCGCCCGCGCCGGTGGCGACCACGAGCGGAACCACGCCGAGCACGAAGGCGAGCGAGGTCATCACGATCGGCCGGAAGCGCAGGCGCGCCGCCTCGATCGCGGCGTCGACCGGGCTCAGGCCCTCGGCTTCCTTCTGCGCTGCGAACTCGACGATCAGGATCGCGTTCTTCGCCGCCAGGCCGATCAGCGTCACCAGGCCGATCTGGAAATAGATGTCGTTGCTCATGCCGCGCAGGAGCACCGCGGCCAGCGCGCCGAGCACCGCGAAGGGCACCGAGAGCAGCACCGCGAGGGGCAGCGACCAGCGCTCGTACTGCGCGGCGAGGATCAGGAACACCATGATCAGCGCAAAGCCGAACGCGAACGTGGAGGCGCGGCCGACGCGCTTTTCCTGGAACGCCTGCCCGGCCCACTCGAGCGCATAGCCCGGCGGCAGCACCCTGGTCGCGACCTCCTCGACCGCCGCAATCGCCTGGCCGGAACTGACGCCGGGCGCGCCGTTGCCCAGCAGCTTGGCGGCCACGAAGCCGTTGAAGCGGTCCAGCTGCTCGGCGCCGACCGTGTTGCGGACCGTGATCATGCTTTTCAACGGCAGCATTTCGTTGCTCGTGGTGGAACGCACGTAGATCGCGCCGAGGTCCTCGGGCTTGAGCCGGTAGGCGGCCTCGGCCTGGATCTGTACGCGGTAGGTGCGGCCGAACTTGTTGAAGTCGTTCACGTACAGCGCGCCCATCGTCCCCTGCAGTGCGTCGAACACGTCGGTCAGCGGCACGCCGAGCGAAAGCACCTTTTCGCGGTCGACCTCGACGAAGAGCTGCGGCGTGGCCGGGCGGAAGAAGCTGTTGATCCCGGTGAGCTCGCTGCGCTTCCTCAACTCGGCGCTGAAATCCTGCAGCACGGCGGCGAGCTTCTTGGGATCGCTGTCGGCGCGGTTCTGCACGTAGGCTTCGAAGCCGGCCGCGGTGCCCAGCCCCCGGATCGGCGGCGGGTTGAACAGGATCGCCATGCCTTCGCGCATCGGCGCGGTGTTCTTCGCGGTCGAGGCGATCAGGTCATACGACGTGATCGGCCGCTCGTCCCAGGGCTTCATCGTGATGAACATCGTGCCGGCGTTGGTCTTGTTGCCGCCGCCGATGAGGTCGAAGCCGGTGATCGAGAACACGTGCTCCACCGATGGGTTCTGCAGCAGCGTTTCCTGCACACCCCTTCCGAAGCGCCCGGTGCGTCCCAGCGTCGCGCCGTCGGGAAGCACGAGGGCGCCGTAGACGAACCCCATGTCCTCCGACGGCACGAAGCTGCCGGGGACCGTGCGCAGGAGCCACACCGAGCCCCCGATCGTTGCGGCGAAGAGGAGCAGCGCGATCACGGAGTGCTTCAGCACCCACTTCACGCCGCCGAGGTAGCGCGCCGAAAGCCAGGCGAAGCTGCGGTTGAACGGCCGGAAGATCGGCGACTCCTTGTGCGAGGGCTTGAGGAGCAGGGCGCAAAGCGCGGGCGTGAGCGTGAGCGCGACCGTGCCCGAGATCACCACCGAGATCGTCACCGTGACCGCGAACTGCTGGTACAGGCGCCCGGCGATGCCGCCGAGGAATGCGACCGGGACGAACACCGCGCACAGGACGAGCACGATCGCCACGACGGCGCCGGAGACTTCGCGCATCGCCTCGATCGCCGCGTCGCGCGGCGACAGGCCGTCCTCGGCCATCAATCGTTCCACGTTCTCGAGCACCACGATCGCGTCGTCCACCACGATGCCGATTGCGAGCACCATCGCGAAGAGGGTCAGCGTATTGATCGAGAACCCGAAGATGTACAGGCCCGCGAACGCGCCGATCAGCGACACCGGCACCGCGATGATCGGGATCAGCGTGGCGCGCCAGTTCTGCAGGAACACGAACACCACGAGGAGCACCAGGACCGCGGCGATCAGGAGCGTGTGGATCACCTCGTTGATCGAGGCGACCACGAAGCGCGTGGTGTCGAAAGGCACGAACCAGGTGATGCCCTGCGGAAAGCCCTTGGACACTTCCTCCATCTTGGCGCGCACCGCGTCGGCGACCTTGAGCGCGTTCGCACCTGATTGCAGGAAGATTGCGGTGCCGATGGTGGGCTTCCCGTCCACGGTCACGAACTGGTCGTAGGTCTGCGCTCCCAGTTCCAGGCGGGCGACATCCTTCACCCGCAGCACGCCGCCCGGCCCGGTGGAGCGCAGGATGATGTTGCCGAACTCTTCCGGCTCGACCATGCGGCCCTGCGCAGTGACCGTGAACACCAGCGACTGGGACTCGGGTGCGGGCTCCTGGCCGATCTTGCCCGCGGCGTACTGCGCGTTCTGCGCGCGGATCGCGTTCGCCACGTCGGTGGTGGTGACGCCGAGCTGCGCCATGCGGTCGGGCTTGAGCCACACGCGCATCGAGTAGTCGCGCGCGCCGAAGATCGTCGCGTCGGCCACGCCGGGCACGCGGCGCAGCTGGTCGAGCACGTTGACCGTGATGTAGTTGGAGATGAAGAGCGTGTCGTAGCGCGGGTCGGTCGAGCTCACCGCCACCGCCATCAGGATGTCGGTCGAGCGCTTCTGCACCACCACGCCCGTGCGCCGCACGTCGTCGGGCAGGCGCGGCAGCGCGATCTGCACCCGGTTGTTGACCTGGATGACCGCGTTGTTGATGTCGGTGCCGACCTCGAACGTGCCGGTGATCGTCAGCGTGCCGTTCGAGGCCGACGACGAGTTGAAATAAAGGAGTCCTTCGACGCCGGACAGCTGCTCCTCGATCGGCGCGGCCACCGTGCGAGCGAGCGTCTCGGCGCTTGCGCCGGGATAGTTGGCGGTGATCGTGACCGTGGGCGGCGCGATTTCCGGGTACTGCGCCACCGGCAGCACGCCCGAGGCCACCAGGCCGGCGAGCGTGATGACGATCGAGATGACCGCGGCAAAGATCGGCCGGCTGATGAAAAAGCGCGACATGCCCGGATTACTTCTTTGCAGCGTCGGCCGGGGCGGCCGCAGCGGGCGCCGCCGCTGCAGGCACCGCAGCCGTCACCGGCGTGCCGGGCCGGATCTTGAGCAGGTTGTCCGCGATGACCCGGTCGCCGGGGTTGAGGCCGCCGAGGATCATCCAGTCGGTCCCCACCCAGCTGCCGAGCGTGACCGGGCGCAACGCCGCCTTGCCGTCGGCGCCGACTACGAAGACGAGCGCGCCCTTCTCGGTCTGCAGCACCGCCGGCTGGGGCACGAGGAACACGTTCTCGCGCTCGCCCGCGACCAGCTGCACGCGCACGAACTGGCCGGGCAGCAATTGCTGGCGCGGGTTGTCGAATTCGGCGCGCAGCTGCTGGGTGGCCAGGCGCGGGTCGATTTGCGTCGCAGTGAAATTCAGGCGCCCGCGGCCGGCGTACGGCGTGCCGTCGGGCAGGACGAGCTTCAGTTCGGTGCCCGCGCCGCGCGACAGTCGCCCGCCGGGAAGCTTGGCGAGATCCGACTCCGAAAGGCTGAAGCGCACCCAGATCGGGTTGACCTGGTAGATCGAGGTCAGCAGGCTGTCGGCGCCGGTCGAGATGAGGCTGCCTTCAGACTTCGTCGCGCGCCCGGTCACGCCGGAGACCGGGGCGGTCACCAGCGTGTACGAGAGGTTCAGCTCGGCCTGCTTCACGTTGGCTTCGGCCGCCTGCTGGGTGGCGACCGAGAGCTTCGAGGTCGACGTGGCGTCGTCGTATTCCTTCTGACTGATGGCGCGCTCGGCGGCGAGCGACTTGAGGCGGGTCGCTTCGCGGTTGGCCTGCTCGCCTCGCGCGCGCTCCTGCGCGAGCTGGGCGCGCGCCTGCGCGAGCGCGATCTCGTATGGCGCCGGGTCGATGCGGAACAGCGGCGCGCCGGCGCCCACGACGTCGCCTTCGTTGAACAACCTCTTCAGCAGGATCCCGCCGACGCGCGCGCGGACCTCGACTTCCTTGGAGCCTTCGACCTGCCCGACCACGTCGAGGCGCACGGGGACGCGCTGCGGCTGCACCTGGACGACGCGCGCCTGCACGGGGGGCGGGGCTGCCGGCGCGGAGGAGGCCGGCGCCGGGGCGCTGGGTCCGCAGGCCGATACAAGAAGCGCAACGCACGGCGCGCATGCGAAAAATCGAGTCTGCATAGAGGATCCAGTCAGGCGGACTGCGGGGGACTGTCAATCATTGTACTTCGCGCATCCGGGGGCCTGCCGGCCGATCCTCCCCGGAGTGTAAATGGGTTGTAATGCGCGGTTGTAATGCGCGGTTGTAATGCGGAGTTGTAGCGCGGGCGCTAGTCCTGCGAATAGGGCCGGGACACGGTGAGGCGGACGGTGAGGTCGGACTGGATCGCGATGCGCACCAGCGCCTCGAGGCTGAATGCCTGCGCGGTGCCGTTCTGCAGCTGGTGCAGGCGCGAGCGCGACAGGCCCAGGTATTCGGCCATCTCGCCCTTCTTCATGTCGAAGTGCTTGAGGCGCGCCCGGATTGCGGCGAGGGTCTGCTTGCGCAAGGCGAGGACGGGATCGGCGGCCATGAGGGCTCTCCAGGGCGGAATGTACCGGTAACGATACACGAATTGGCCGGAGAGGCGCGCCGGTGCTGGGGTTCCGAACCCAAAAGTTGCGGATTGCGGGTTCCGGCAGGGAGGCCCGGGCGACCGGGGGCGAAATGGTCCGTCGGAACCATGTAACGAATCTGGACTTCCAATGTGCCGCAACGTACAGTCCACGCGTTTGCACCGTCACCCCGGACTGCGACCCGATGCCACTTTCACTGAAAGTATTCGCCCGCACCGCCGCGGGCACCGAGTTCCTGAGCGAGTGCGTCCTCGAAGGCGACCGCGTGACCGTGGGGCGCAGCAAGACATGCACGCTGTGCCTTGACGACCCGGAAATGGTCCTGTCGCGGGTTCATGCGGAGCTGGAAAAGATCGAGGTCGGCTACCGGCTCAAGGTGGCGTCGAAGAATTCCCCGATGCTGGTCAACGGGAAGACCCTTGCGCCCGGCAGCGAGCAGGAAGTTCGCACCGGCGATACGCTGACGCTCGACATCTACGAGCTTGAGATCACCAATACCGGCGACCCCGAGTTCGACCCGGAGGCGACGCGGGTATCCACCAAGCCGCTGCGCCCTGCAGCGGAACCGCGGGTCGGCCTGCAGCGTTTCGAGCCTCCAGCCGCCCACGCACCCGCCGCGACCGTCTCCGCCCCGGCCGTCGCTGCCCAATCCGCCGAACTGTCTGCCGGACGGTTGCTGGCCGGCCGGTTCCGCATCGAAGAGCAGATCGGCGCCGGCAGCCTGGGGACCGTGTACCGCGCGCGCGATGAGCTGCGCGGGGAGGAGATCGCGCTCAAGGTCATGTCGCCTGCGCTCCTCGCCTCGGAGGAAGCCAGGCAGCGGTTTGCCTACGAAGCGAAGATCGCGATCACGCTCGCGCACCCGAACATCGTCGACACGTATGACCTGCAGGCGGGTGGCGCAAACGTGTTCCTGAGCATGGAGCTCCTGCGCGGGCAGACGCTGCGCTCGGCGATGGACCAGAGAAAGCGCGTGGGCCAGCCCTGGAGCGAGCCCGAAGCGCTGGAAGTGATCCGCCAGATCTGCGAGGCGCTGACCTATGCGCACCAGTTCACCGTGCACCGGGACCTGCGGCCCGAGAACGTCTGGCTGAGCCAGGCCGGCGTGGTCAAGCTGATGGACTTCGGCATCGCGCGCGGGATTGCAGGCAGCCGGATCGGCCATTCGAGCGGATTACCCGACCCGTACATGGCCCCCGAGCAGGCGGCCGGGTTCGGCGAGGCCGACCATCGCGCAGACCAGTACGCGGCCGGCGCCATTCTTTACGAGATGCTCACCGGGCGCGCCCCGAGCGCCCGCAGCGGGTCGCTCGGCACGCTGCGCGCCGACGTGAGTCCGGGCGTGTCTGCAGCGGTGGACAAGGCGATGTCACCCAGGGCCGATGATCGCTTCGGCAGCGACGCGCTGTTTTTTGCAGCGTTGCGGGGGGCGGGGTTGCCGAGCGTGCGCGCAACGACTGCCGTGGCCGGTGCGCCGCCAACGAGCATTGTCCCGTTGCGCTCCGGGATGGGGAAGCGGATCGGCGTTGGCGCGGTGGCGGTCGCCGGCGTTGCGGCGGCGGCGTTCTTCCTCTGGCCGATGCTCGAAGGGGTCGGGGCGGATACCGAAAAGACCGCGAAGGCCGAGCAGAAGGTCGCGCTGCTCGACGGCGAGGCGAGGTCGCTCATCAAGCTCGTGGAGAGCGACCGGCGCGAGCTGAAGGAGTCGGTCGCCGGGTCCAGCCGCGAAGTCGAGCGGCTCGAAGAACAGGTTCGCTCGGCGCAAAGCACCCAGGCGCGCGCGCCGCTGGACGCCGCGTTGCGCGAGGCGCGCCTCTCGGCCAGGCAGATGGTCGCGCTCGAAAACAAGCTGCGTGACCAGGCCGAGGGGCCCGCCGGCCTGCCCAAGGCCGAGGGCAACCTCAAGGCGGCGGCGACCGCAGCCAAGGGCAAGGACAAGGCCGAGGCCATCCGGCTGCTGGAAGAAACCGTCACGTCGCTCACCCGGATCCGCTCGGAAATCGCCGCGGACCGGAAAACCGCGCTCGCCGAGCAGATGCATCGCCGCGAATCGCTGCAGGCCGCGGAGTCCAATGCGCTGAAGGAAGGCGAAGCCCGCACGAAGGCCGAGAACGATGCGCGTGTAGCCAGCGCACGTGCCGCGAGCGAAGCGCGCGCGAGGGCCGAAACGGAAGCCGCGGCACGCACCCGGGCCGAAAACGAGGCGCGCTCGAGGGCGGAAGCCGAGGCGCAGGCCCGGGCCGAAAACGATGCGCGCGCCAGGGCCGAGGCCGACGCGAGGACGAGGGCGCAAATGGAAGCGCGCGCCCGGGCCGAGGCCGACGCAAGGGACCGGGCGGAAAGGGCGGAGAACGAAGCGCGAGCGAGGGCCGAAGCGCAGGCGCGTGCGCAGGCCGAAGCCCAGGCACGCGCGCAGGCCGAGGCCGAAAGGCGCGCGCAGGCCGCAGCCGACCAGCGCGCGAAGGAAGAAAGGGACCAGAGGAACGTGGAGCAGGTGTTCCGGATCATCCAGCGAATCGCCCGTTAGCGCGCAAGCCCTGGGCTACGCCTAGATGCCGGTTTCGCTGAAGATCTCCGCCCGCACCGCGAACGGCACGCAATTCCTTGGCGAGCGCGTGCTGGAAGGCGACCGCCTGACGATCGGCCGCAGCAAGGAGTGCTCGCTCAGCCTCGACGATCCGGAGATGCGCTTGTCGCGCGTCCACGCGGAGCTCGTCAGGGGCGGCGCCGGCTACCGGCTCAAGGTCGCGTCGAAGAATGCGCCGGTGCTGGTCAACGGGCGCGAGCACGCGCCCGGCAGCGAGCTCCAGGTCCGCACCGGCGATGTACTCGGACTGGATGTCTACGACCTCGAGATCATGGGTACCGGCGAAACCCGGGAGGATCCCGAGGCAACGCGCGTCAGGGCTGCACCGGTGCGGCCTTCGCAGGCGGTTCGGGAGACGGCGAAGCGAATCGAGCCCGGGCCCGGTGCCGTGGTGCCGATCGCCGGTCCGGCAAGCCAGGTGCTGGCCGGGCGCTACCAGCTCGAAGCGCAGATCGGCGCGAGCGGCACGGGCAAAATTTACCGCGCGCACGATCGCCAGCTCGCCGAGGATGTCTCGGTCAAGCTGATGGCGCCTGAGCTGCTCGCCTCGAACCAGGCGCGGCAGCGGTTCATCACCGAGACCAGGACTGCGTTCCGGCTGCGTCATCCGTCGATCGTCACCGTACGCGATGTCCAGACCGACGGGGACCAGCTGTTCCTCGTCATGGAGCCGCTGGCCGGGCAGACGCTGCGCGCGGTCATGGAGGAGCGCAAGCACTCCGCGCGCGTCTGGAGCGAAGCCGAGGCGCTGGCGGTCGTGCGGTCGCTGGCCGAGGCGCTCGGGTATGCGCACCTATCCGCCGTGCATCGCGCCGTCAACCCGGAGAACGTCTGGCTGGGCGGGGACGGCTCGGTGAAGCTGATGGGGTTCGAAGTCGGTGCGGGACTCTCCGCGAACCGGATGAACAAGACAGGGGCGGGCTCGCTCGGGTACCTCGCGCCGGAACAGCTTGCCGGTGCGCAGGCGGACCATCGCGCCGACCAGTACGCCCTCGGGGTCCTGTTCTACGAGTTGCTGACCGGGCGCGTCCCGGCCGGGCGGATCGAACCGCTGGGCTCGGTCCGCGCGGATGTAAGCAGCGGCATTTCCGGAGCGGTGGACAAGGCGCTTGCGGTGAGTCCTGCGGGGCGCTTCGCCACGGATGCGTTGTTTCTTGCTGCGCTGGGCGCGCCTGGACAGAACATGGCGCCCGTCGAAGCGCCCGTTCCGGTGGCCACGCCGGGCTCCGGTCGCGGCAAGTGGCTCGGGCTCGGGATCGGTGCCGTCGCGATCGCGGGAGTGGTGGCGTTTTTCCTCCTGGGGCCGGATCTCAAGAGCCTCATGCCGGACCGCGAAGCACAGAAAAAAGAGGAAGAGAAGATCGCGCTTCTCGACGACAAGGCGAGAAAGCTGATGACGCAGCTCGAGGACGACCGGCGCGAGTTGAAGGAGGTCGTGGCGACCTCCAACCGGGAAGTCGAGCGGCTCGAAGGGCTGGCCAGGGCCGCGCAATCCAGCCAGGCTCGTGCGCCGATCGATGCGGCGCTGCGCGAGGCGCGCAATACGGCCGGTCGGAACGCAGCGGTGGAGGCCAGGCTGCGCGAGCAGATGGAAGGCCCGGACGGGCTGCCCAAGGCCGAAGGAAACCTGAACGCAGCGGTGCTGGCGGCAAAGAGGAAGGACAGGGCGGAGGCGACCAGGCTGCTCGAGGAGACGGTGGGGGCGCTCACGAAGATTCGCGCCGGGAGCACGGCCGACCTCAAGGCCGCGCGGGCCGCGCAGGAACAACGCCAGAACGAACCCCAGGCCGCCGAGGCTGCAAGCCAGGGAGCGCAAGTTACGCGCGGAGCAAAGATGCTGCGCGTGCTCTGCGAAGAAGGTGACAAAGGGGCCGACATCTCGATCAACGGGACGTTCAAGGGCGAATGCCCGGTGGACATCCTTGTGGGCGCGGGGCCGATGCGGCTTCGGGTGGTCAAGAAAGGCGGTGCAGGGGGTGAGCGGGTCTTCGAGCAGGACGTACGAATGGGCGATGAAAAATTGAAGATCGTCCAGGCCCTCTTGTCCGCGCCGCGGAACAAGTCTGGGAAATCACGGTGATGAGGCTCGTTACTTTTACCTATGCGAAACGCTGACGCGATTCATCTTGCACTCGCAGTGGCCGCCGGCCTTCTTGCGAGCTCATCTGTGCTGGCCCAAGGCTCCGTGTTGCGCGTACTTTGTGCGGAAAGCGACAAGGGAGCGGAGATCTCGGTCAACGGCACAGTCAAAGGTGCCTGCCCGCGCGACATCCAGGTCGAAGCGGGAACGGTCAAGCTGCGGGTAGTTAGCAGGAAGTCCGCAAACGCCCCCGAACGCGTTTACGAACAGACCATCCGCATGGGCGACGGGACGCTGAAAACGGTCGAGGCGGTGCTGGCTGCGCCACGATCGACGAAACCATGACCTACTACGCCATTGCGGACGGCAGGAGGCGGCGATGCGACTGAAAGTGGCGATAGGGCTCGCAATCTTTCTGGGCCTTTCGGTGCCTGGACTTGGCCTCGCGCAGAGTTACGTGCTTCCAGGCGGAGTCACCAACGCCACCGACCGTGCGCACTGCAAGGCCCTCGAAAAGCAATGGGAGGGTCCGATAAGGCAAATGGAACAGCAAATGCATGCCCAACACGAGATCTGCCTGAAGGGTTCGGACTGCAAGAATTCCGGCTCAGGGTACCGCGGGCACTGCACGTGCGCGGCCTGCGAAACCCTGCATGCCGGTCCGGTGAAGGTCAAGAAGGTTCGGGATGACCAGTTGCGATCCTGCGAGGCCCAGGTGCAGGCATTCGACAGGCTGCGAGCCGCCCAGCGCGCCGAAACCGAGCGCCAGATGCGCGAGCAGGCTGAGTTGAAGCGGGAGCGCGAAAAGGCAGAGGCCGACCGCGTGCGCGCGGCACAGCAGAAGGCGGAGCAGGTATTGCGTGCCGAAGCGGACGCCAAGCGGAAGGACGATGCCGAGCGAGCTGCATTTTCTTCGCGATCGCAGGGACAGTACCCCTCTGCCGGTACAGCGGCACCAGTAAATCGCCCGCAACCCACGACCGTAGTTCGCCCACCACCGCCCGCCGCCACTCCGTCTCCTCCCGCAATCGTAAGTGGAATGGTCGAGGCAGGAAGGACTGTCGCACGCGTACGTGACCAGGCGAACAACGTATCGAACACGGCTCGGGACGTCGACAATGGCTCGTATTTTGGACGCCAGCAGCAACGCGCCCGAGAGCAATTCGAACGAGAAGTACAGAACCGGATCATTGACGGAAGCAGTCCACCTGGCCTCAGGGGTGGATCCAGCTACGGCCGAGACGCAGAAGTCGAGCGATCACTTAGGGAGCTTCGAGAAGGGACGCCAAACAATCCCAATCCTGTCATCAATTCGATTCAAACTTTCAACAACCGCGTGATCGATTCCCGGACCGCCGACATCATTGGGGTAAATATCAACAACGGGCGATTGGTAGACACGCTGAACGCGGAGGTAAATAACACCGATGTGGATTCGAACTCCTCATCGTCTTCGCCCTCGCGAGGGGGCGGCGGATATTCCGGCGGATATTCCAGCGGATCGGCGTCTCCTGGGAGTGGGGGATCGTCCAATGGGCGGCCGCCGGTCCCTGGAGTGGGTGGTGGTTCGTCGCGCGAGACTTCTTCGTCGCCATCAAGGCTTCCACCGGCCGCTCCAGTGGGGGCACCGCGCCCAGCACCGCCCCAGGCCGAGCGGGAAGCCGCGGAGCGAAAAAGGCGCGCAGAAGCGAATTCGCGCGTCCCTCAACCAACGGCGATGAGCGATCTGGTCGCGCTGGCCGACAACGCGGACAGGCTGCAGAAGCCCGCCCCTCGAACCGGCAGCTCTGACCAAGCCGACAATTACCGCGCAGGGGATCGCCCAGCTTCCAGCACTCAGATACCCCGCGCTCCCGCGTCAGGAGCGGAAGTACGGGATTCGTCCCCCGCTTCCCCACCGGTGGCCGACACGACTGCCGCGCGGCAATCGAGCGAGTTGGCAAGCCTGGCGGCCTTGTCCGATGACGCAAACAAGAAACAGAAGCAGGCGTTTCGCGACGCAATCGACCGGGCCAGCAAATGCCCGGATATCAACTGCGCGAACGCCGCGCTCAGGGAAGCCGCGATGCTCCAGAGCGATCTCAGCGACAAGAATGTGCTCGATGAAAGCCGCGCAAAAGCAAACGCCCGGACCTACCGGCAGGCCACGGGCAGATAGCGGGCGATGACTAGCGCAGTCCTTTTGCAGCGGGAAGCGGCGCCGGCTTCTCGCTCTCCCGCAAAAGCGGATACCGCGTTTCATTCCCGGCAGCCTTCGTGATGCTGAAAGTGACCTCGATCGGCTCGGTCGGGCAGCACCCGGCATCCTTGCTACCCCATCGCAACCCGCGCACCACGATCCGGCCCGCGCTGATCCTTGCCGTTTCCCAGTCCAGGGTTCGCGCCCAGCGCGTGCCGACTTGAGCGCTGGCCACCATGCGGTAGGGACGCTCTTTCGAAACGGGCGTGCTGCGCCCCTCGCCTTGCGCAAAGACCGCGATGTATTCCTCGTGCCCGTTCATCAGGTCGACCCCGCTCAGCGTGAAGAACGCGACGGCGTCCCGGCTGTTCGGCTTGAACAGCGGACCGAAAACTACACGGCGCGATTTGCGATCGAAGTGCCCGAACCCGTCGGTGTAGAGCGCGACGAGCTTGTCGATTTCGGCATGGATCGTGCCGGCCGGGTCGGCGTGCGCGCTGGGAGCGACCAAGAGGCAGAGGAGTAGAAGGAGTTTTTTCATCGCTTGGCTGCCTGATGATGTGACGCATTGTGCGCTCATTCGATTGAGACGCGACGAGCGGGGGATAACAAGAAATGAGGGCGAAAATATTCAGAGGCCTGGCGCTGGTCCTTGCCATGGGAGCGGTCGCGATCCTCGCCGCCGCCTGGTACGACGAAGCCCCGGACGCCGAGCTCCACCGGCAATGGGTGAGTCGTCCCCCGGTTGCCGACGCAGACAACCTCTTCATGGCGCTGATCGGCGCCGACCGGGTGTCGGCTGAGGCGCCGCATGTCACCGGCCGCCGCATTTTCGACAATCCGGCAGACGACAGCATTGCGCGCCTCCAGTTTACGGAAGACAACCGCGATTTTGTCGGCGGGGTGCGCACCGAGTGCCGCGCAATCCCGGCGGAGGAGTCCGTGTCCTGCCTCTTCAGGCGCCTGCCGCCGGAGCGAATCCGCGAACCGGAAAAGCGCATGGTGGAGAACTACCTCGCGCTGCGCCGCTACCCAGCCTACCGAAGCGAAATCCGCGCCGACGGCAGCCCGCTTTCGGCGGGGGGGCTCCTGACCCTGCACACGGCTTACCTGGCGACCCGCCTGGCAGTGGAGCGCGTGGATGCGCTGGACGTGCAGGACCTGGTCGCCGACACGCTCTTCCTGCGCGAGTCGATGGCGGCCGTCGACTCGCTTCTTGCGCACATCATTGGCACCGTCGTGCTGGAACGCAACTATCGATTGATTGCCGAAGGCATCGAGGCAGGCAACGTCGCGCAGGCCGCAGCCCTGGGTGCGGCGTTGCAGCCGTGGCCGGAAAAGGCGCTCGACCTCAGGCGCGACCTGGCCTACCAGTATGCTTCGGACCGCGTCCTGTACTCCGTCTACCGGAAGGAGCTCTCCCGGGACGAGGATCCGATGAAGGATTATTCGGCGATGACGGATCTCCCCTCGCCGTTTGCCGAGCCCGGCTTGCAGCGGCGAATCAAGGCGCTCTGGCTCAAGCCCGAAATGACCAGCAAGGCGATGCTGGCCTTGTCGCGTGAATCGCTCGGCCTTCCCGATTCGCGCAAACCGCCGGGCGCAATCGACAAGCTGCTGAATGCAACGGCAGGGGAGATCTGGGGGCCTTCGGGCCCCACCGGGTCCTGGAACGACTACCTTTCACGGATGTCCGACCTGGACCATTTTGTCCGCCTGATCGCACTTGTCGGCACCCTGGCGGGACGCAAGGAATTCGATCCGGCGCAAGTGGCCGCCGAGTGGAATTCGAAGCTCGCTGCGCAAGCGCAATCCTATCGGCTGGGCTGGGATGAAAAGCAGTCGGCCTTTTCGTTCGATCCGCAGTCCGCAATGTGGCGCAGCAGGGCAAAGACGTCCGGCCATGGCGTGCTGGTGCGCGTGCCGCCCTATCTTGTGCAGGAGGTCGATGCGTGGCGCGGCATCACTGCGCGCTGCCGGGGTGAGCGCTGCGAGCTCCTCAACAAGGATCGCGCTCCCATCGCGGCCCGGTCGAAATCGCGGCTTCCGGGCAACCTGGGTCCGTTCCTGGCCGTGGACGAAGTCAAGCCGGGGAAGTACGTGGGTATCAGCGCCCTTGAGCAGGATCGCCAAGGCACTTGGATCGAAAGACGAATCAGGGTGAGGGCGGCAAATGTCCAGTAAAAAAGGAACCCCGCAGGGCCAACAGCGCGACGCGCCCGAAGCCGAACCGGACATCTCCGAGCCGGTCGGCATGATTACCTCGATGGGGGCGGTCGACGTCCTGAAATCGGCGTTCGGCGGCACCCTCGCGCTCGCCGCGGTCGTCTTCCTCGAGTACGGCATGGTCTCGGGGATGCTGGATACGCCGAAGGCCGTGAGCGACAAGTTCGTCGACCAGTGGACGGTGACGATCCTCGCGGTTTCGTTCGGCGTGTCGTTCCTGGTCGTGGTTTTCGGCTGGGGTGCGTGGGTCCGGGTGATCCGCTTCCTGGTCGCGAAATACGGGGCCGAGCGGTTCGACCGGACGGCCGGCCTGCGCAAGGCCGGCGTCATGGTCCTCTTGATGATGGTGGGGCTTGGAATCCTGGCGCTCGTGCACTTGCTGCAAAAGCTCGGCTTCTGATCCTCAGGTCAGCATCCGCGGCCGTCCAGGCGCATTGCAAGGTCGGTTGCGCGCTCGATGCGTTCCCCGTGGCCGGGATGCATCGACAGGAACGCGTTTTCGCCCGGGCCGCCGCCGTGCGTGCGGATCACGCGCATGGTGCGCGCCGAGCCGCAGGGGCTGAACCCCGCGGCGACCGCCCACTCCATGCCCTTGATGTCGGCCTCGCGTTCTTCGTAGCGCGAAAAGGACGTGTTGACGGTGAGGATGCCGGCGATCGCGGCCGAATCGCCCATCGTGAGCTGGTTGCGTGCCTGCCTCGCGGCCTCGTGGCCGTAATGCAGGTGGGCGGCTTCGTGGCCGATCGTGGTTGCAAGCGCATCCCGGTCGTCCCCGATCGCCGCAAGCAACGGCAGCGAGAGGGCGATCTGCCGCACGCCACCGGCGTGGATCGAGTAGGCATTCATTTCATCGTTGTCGACCAGGGCGATTTGCGCGGCGATCGCGCTTTGCTCGCGGATCTTGCGCGCGACTTCGTGGAGGTTCCGCGCATGCCCGGCCGTGATCATGACAACCGACCCGTCCCTGCGGACAAAGGGACCTCCGGAGCGAATTGCTTCGGTCCACCACTTTTCGTCGGGCGTCCAAGCCGTTTCCGGGAGGATCGGCGGCGCGAGCGCACAGCCCGCAAGGAGGAGCACGGCAGCGGCAAGAATGGCCAGGCCGGTGTTCTCCCTCGAGCGCAGTCTCGCCATCAACCACCCCCTGCAATGTGCCGCCCGGCAATATACCCGAACGTCATCGCCGGCCCGATCGTGATGCCCGCCCCCGGATACTTGCCGCCCATGACGCTCGCCTGGTCGTTGCCCACCGCGTAGAGGCCCGGCACGGGACGCTCGTTGACATCGAGCACCCGGGCGTGCGCGTCGGTCGAAAGGCCGATGAAGGTGCCGAGGTCCCCCGGCACGAGACGCACCGCGTAGAACGGCGCGGTGGCGATCGGGGCAATGTTCGGGTTCGGCTTGTGCAGCGGATCGCCGCCGAAGCGGTGGTACGCGTTGGTGCCCTTGCCGAAATCCGGGTCCTCGCCGCGCGATGCGAACTCGTTGTGGCGCGCGAGCGTGCGCTCGAATCCTGCGGAGTCGATGCCGAGCTTGCGGGCGAGCTCGGACGGCGTACCGGCGCGCACAAGGTAACCCGAGCGGATGTGATTGCCGAGCGGCATCGGCGCCGGCGGCACGACGCCCAGTCCATACCTGCGGATCGCGCGGTGGTCGCACACCAGCCAGGCCTCAACTACGTCGTCCCCCTCGCAGGCGGCGAAGAGGCGTTGCACGAAATCGTGGTACGACTCGGCCTCGTTGGCGAAGCGCCGCCCGCGCCGGTCCACCGCGATGTAACCCGGCTTGCAGCGGTCGATGAAGTGCGGGTAGGGCACCGTCGACCCGTCGGCCTGCGGCACGAGGGACACCGGCGTCCAGGCCGCCGCCTGGTCCTGCTCGACATGCATCACGCCGCCCACCTCGCGTGCGGCGCGCGCGCCGTCGCCGGTGTTGCCGGGTGGCGCGAGCGGCTGGTGGTTCTTGCCGGCGGCGACATGGCGGTAGTGGCGGGATCGCATTTCCGCACTGGCCGGAAAGCCTCCGCTCGCGAGCACGACGCCGCGCCGGGCGACGACGTCGACCTCTTTTCCCTCATGCATCACGATGGCGCCGGTGACGCGATCGCCGGATTGCGTGAGGCGCAGGAGCGGGCTCTCCAGCCAGAGCGCAACGTCCTTCTCGAACGCGCTCTTCGCCATGCGAGCGATCAGCGCATTGCCGTTAGCGATGCGCGTGCCGCGCGGATAGCCCAGGCGGTCGTACGCATAGCGCAGGAGAAGCTTCGCCACGTGCCAGGCCGAGGCGCCCGAGCGGCTGAAGTTGAGCAGGTGCGGGATGTCGTCGCGGCTCACCGACATCCCGCCGAAAAGCATCATGGTGCGGATCGGGGGGCGCAATTTGCGGAACCGGTCGCCGAGCTCGCGGCCGTCATAGGGCAGGGGTAACAGCGATCGACCGCCCTGCGAGGCGCCGGGCAACTCCGGGTGGTAGTCGGACCACGAGGGCATCAGGAGGTAGCGCACATGCGTCTCGCGCTCGAAGAACGCGAGCATCGGCGCGGCATTCGCGACAAAGGCCTCGGCCTTGGGCCGGTCGAGGAAGGCGCCGACCTCGGACTCGAGATAGCGCATCGTCTCGGCGGGCGAGTCAGGCAGTCCGGCGGCTACGCAAGCCTCGCTCATCGGGATCCACACCACGCCGGCCGAATACGCAGTGGTGCCGCCGAAGAGCGGCTCCTTCTCCACCATCAGCACATCGAGGCCCGCGTGCGCCGCGGTGATCGCCGCAGAGAACCCGCCGGCCCCGCTGCCGGCAACGAGCACGTCGCATTCGTGGCGATCCGTCATGCCGCCTTCCCCTCGGTCAGCGCCCCAGCATCCCGATGATTTCCTGCGCGGTGACCACGTCGGCGTACTTGTGCGCAATGTCGAAAAGGTTCACCGCGTGCGAGGTCGGCGAGCGGTCGTACACGCAGTCCTCGGCGACGAGCACCTTGTAGTTGTACGCATTGGCGTCGACCGCGCTGCCGCGCACGCAGCCGCTGGTGGTGCAGCCGGTGATCACCACCGAATCCACGCCCATCTGCACGAGGTGGGCTGCCAGCGGCGTGCCGAAGAAGGCGCTCGCCTGGTTCTTGGGCAACTGCAGGTCGCCCGGCTCCGGGGCGATCTCCTTGACGAAATCGTAGCCGCGCAGCGGCACGCTCATGAGGCCGGTCATCTTGGCGGTGAAGGCGCCTTCGTGATGCCTGCCCTTCGGTGCGACATAGGGATAGATCACCGGCAAACCGCGCTTGCGAAACTCCGCGATCAGCAGCGCGATGCCGGGGATCGCGCGCCAGCCGGCCTCGCCGCAGCTCGTGCCGAACTCCTTCATCGATTCGAGGATCGGCTTGGGCGACTCGCCCATGCTGCGGTACTGCACGTCGATCACGAGCAGCGCGGCGCGCTTGCCCATGCCGCTGCTTCCGCCGAGGCCCGCCTTGCGATACACCTCGATTTCAGATTCGGGGACGATGCCGTCCCAGGGGCGCCTGGCCAACTGTGTTCTCCTTCGTTCTAAATCGCATGATAGCGCGCATATAATCGCGGGCCCCGGCCCACACACCAAGGAATCCGCGCATGAGCGCAAGCCGCAAGACGCCCCGCGCGACGAAGCCGATCCGCGAGGACGCCGACGTCCTGCGCAGCGGCCAGGCGCTGCTGGTGTACTTCGGCCTGTCGGGCGACGGCGGCGACAACGGCGCCGGCGGCCGCACCGACGCGGCCATCATCATCCGCAACCGGATCCTCGACCTGACGCTGCCGCCGGGCAGCCGGATCGACGACCGCCTGCTGATGGACCGCTTCAACATGGGCCGCACGCCGGCGCGCGAGGCGTTCAACCGGCTGGCGTCCGAAGGGCTGATCATCATCCACCGTAACCGGGGCGCGTTCGTGCGGCCGCTGGACATCGTGCACATCCGGCAGTTCTTCGACGCCTACATCGCCTCCGAGCGGGTGGTCGGCTACTACTGCCACCTCGACGACCCGACGCTCGAGCGCGACCTCGCCGCGATCCAGCGCGAGTACCTGGCTGCGTACTCGAAGAAGCGGTTCCAGGAGATGACCCACCTGAACGCGCGCCTGCACGGGCGCATCGCGGTGGCCACGCGCAACGAGTACGTCGCCGAGAACGCGCTCCGGCTCTACAACCACGCGCGCCGGCTGTCGTATTTCGTGAGCCTGCTCGAGCAGGACTTCATCCAGGACCTGCACGAGACGCAGGCCATGATCCGCGCCGACCACGAGGACATCATTGCGACGGTGCGCAGGAAGGCGACAGGCAAGATGGTCGACATCCTCTCGCGCCATGCCAGCATGTTCCACAGCCGCATCATGCGCGTGATCTCGAAGACCCGGGGCGGGGGCTCGCCGCTGCCGGTGCCGTTGGAGAGTGGGCGCGCCGCCGCTGCAGGCAAGCGCGCAGCCGTGGGGAAGTCGCGCCGCGCCTAGGAGCGGTTCAGAGCACTTCGCCGTCGCCATGCACCGCGTCCAGGTACCGGTTGACGCGATGGTGGATGATCGACTCGAGCTCGTGCATCGGGCCGCGGATGAAGTAGCGCGAGCCGAGGCCTTTCTGCATCGCGCGCACGAGGTCGTTGTCCTCGCCGGCGAACTTGCGCACGAACTTGGCCAGGATCGCCACCTTGTCGGCGAAGGCCGGAGCCCCGACAAACGACTTGGGCAGGCACGTCCAGCCGGTAACGCGCGTGCGGTCGACCCCGATGGGATACGCGACGAAAGGCTGCACCAGGTCGGCGCGCGCGAAGAGGTAGAAATTCGGCCGCAGGAAAGCCGAGAAGGCGAAGAACTTGCCTTTCGGGTGATCGGCCAGCCAGGGCGCGGGCCCGAACAGCAGTTCCGCATCCGGGGCCATCGTCCCGCTCACGTATTCCTTGTACCAGCCATATTTCGTGTAGACGATCTCGGCCAGCGCCTTCTCGGGGCTGTAGGTCTTGCCGCCGAAGCTGCCGCGGTGGATCACCTCGACGTGGTAGACGTCGGCCAGGTTCTCGGGCACCAGCTTCCAGTTGCAGTCGAGCTCGTAGGTAAACGTGTCGACGAGGACTGTGTCTTCCGGGTGCACGTAGGCGACCGCCTTGCGGTAGTCGTCCGCGTCGAGGTAGTCCTCCAGCGGAGGCGCCTTGGGGTCGAAATTGATGAACACGAAGCCGCCCCAGGTACCGAGCCTGAGCGGGGGCAGCTGCCGGCCGCTCGGGTCCTGGATCTTGATACCGCGCGGGCGCGAGGGCGACACGAGCGCCCCGTCGAGGTCATAGGCCCACGAGTGGTAGGGGCAAAGGAACTCCTTGGCGTTGCCCTCGCCGATGGCGACTGCGACGCCGCGATGCCGGCAGACGTTGGAGAACGCCTTGAGCTCGCCGGCCTTGTTGCGGCAGACGACGACCGGCTCGCCGACGATTTCCATCGCGCGGTAGTCGCCCGGGTTCGGCCACTCCTCGACCCGGCCGACGATCAGCCAGTCCCTGAAGAAGAGCTTCTCCTTTTCAAGCGCGAGGATCTCGGGCGAGGTGTAGTAGTGGGCGGGCAGGTGGGTCGCCTCGGAACGGGGGGCCCGGGTCGCGCCCAGCTGCAGTGCATCGCCCGACGGTTCCAATGCGGAAATCGAATGGTTGGCGCCCATGGTTTTGGCCTCGTTTCGTATATTATCTGTCGACGATTTATTATATGCTCAGTCCGTTCGGCCAGTCCAAGGCAGTCCAATTTCGTCCCGGGGAAACCACATGAAAGATTTCAGGCACGTCCTTACGCTCCTGTCCGCAGCTGCACTGTTCGCGCTTTCCGGCCCTGCCGCGGCCCAGGCGTACAAGCTCGGCGCGGTCCTGTCGATCACCGGCGGCGCGTCGTTCATCGGCGAGGACCAGCGCAGCACGCTCGAGCTCATGACCGAGCAGCTGAACGCCAGGGGCGGCATCAACGGCCGCAAGGTCGAGACGATCATCTACGACGACGCCTCCGACCCGACCAAGGCGGTGGCGGCCCTGCGCCGGCTGCACGAGCAGGACAACGTGACCGCGGTCATCGGCGGCGGGATCAGCGGCAACGTGCTCGCGATGATCCCCTTCACCGAGAAAGCCCGCGTCCCGCAGCTCGCGCCCGCGGCCAGCGGCAAGATCTCGCAGCCGCCCAAGGAGTGGGTGTTCCAGTACTGCAACACCGACGTGCAGTCGATCGCGCTCGCGCTCCAGTTCCTCAAGGGCCGCAAGATCAGCAAGATCGCGATGCTGGCCGATTCGACCGGCTACGGCGTGAGCGGCAAGGAAGAGCTCGAGCGCCAGGCCGCGCCGGGCAAGGGATTCGACGTCGTGGCCTGGGAAACCTTCGGCCCGGCCGACACCGACATGACGGCGCAGCTCGCACGCATCAAGGCCGCCGGCGCGCGCGCAGTCATCGTGTGGAACGCCACGCCGGCCAGCGCGATCATCGTCAAGAACGCGCGCCAGATCGGCCTGGACGCGGTCCAGATCCACTCCACCGCGTTCCAGAGCACGCGCATGATCCAGCTTTCGGGCGAGGCGATCGAAGGCGTGTTCATCACCGGCTATAAGCTCGCGGTCATCGACCAGATCCCCAACAGCGACCCGCAGAAGAAGCTGATCCTCGACTACCGCGATTCGTTCAAGAAGAAGTTCGGCAAGGAACCCAGCCCGTTCGGCGCGCTCGTCTACGACGCGTTCTCTGCGGTGACCTCGATCATGGCCAAGGTGGGCGACGACAAGGACAAGATTCGCGCGGGCCTGGAGAACCTCAAGGGGCACCTTGGCGCGGCGGGCATCTACACCACGTCGCCTGCCGACCACAACGGGTTCCTCGTGGACAGCATGCGCATGCTCGTGGTGGAGAAGGCCGCGTTCAAGCTCGCGCCGAAGTAAGCGCCGCAAAGGCAAAGTGTCGAATTACGTAGGCAGGGCGGTAGGGCGCAAGGAGGACGCGCGCCTGCTGCGCGGCGAGGGACGTTTTGTCGGCGACCTCGCCCAGCCCGGGATGCTCGAGGCGGCCGTGCTGCGCAGTTCGGTCGCGCACGGCCGGATCGTCGGCATCGACACCTCCAAGGCCCGCGCGTTACCCGGTGTGGCTGCCGTCTACACCGCCGCAGACCTCGGTGACGTCGACAGCATCCCGACCACCATCATCCCCAAGCCCGAGCTGGTCCGGTTCTTCCAGAAGCCGCTGGCGCAAAAGAAGGTCCGCTACGTAGGCGAGCCCCTGGCGATCGTGATTGCGGCCAATCGCTACCTCGCCGAGGACGCCCTCGAGCTGATCGACGTCGACATCGAATCGCTGGATGCCTTCATCGACGCGCGGAAGGCCCTGGATTCGGGGAATTCAATCCTCCACGAGCCGGCTGAGAGCAACGTCGCCGACCAGTTCGGCGGAGGCCGGGGCGACATCGAGCGCGCAATGAAGGAGGCACCGCACCGGCTCAAGGCGTCTTTCGCCACCAACCGCCACACCGGCGTGCCGATGGAAACGCGCGGACTGCTGGCTTCGCATGACAAGGCCACCGGGCTGCTCACGGTCTGGGGCCCGACCAAGATGATCCACCGCACGCGCCAGGTGCTTGCGGGCCTGCTCAAGGTGCCGGAGGAGAGCATCCGCTACGTCGAGCCCGACGTCGGCGGCGGCTTCGGGTTCCGCGGCGAGTTCTTTCCCGAGGATTTCCTCGTGCCATGGGCAGCAATGCGCCTTGGCAAGCCCGTGCGCTGGATCGAGGACCGCCAGGAGCATTTCATGGCGACGAACCACTCGCGCCAGCAATGGCACGACGTGGAAATCGGTTTCGCGCCGGACGGCCGGTTCCTCGCGTTCCGCGACCGGGTCATGATGGACATGGGCGCGTACATCCGCCCCAACGGCCTGGTGGCGCCGACGCACACCGTCTCGAGCCTGCCGGGGCCGTACCATTTCCCTGCGTTCGAATTCGAGCTTCACTGCGTGCTGACCAACAAGACGCCGCACGGCTCTTACCGCGGCCCGGGAATGTACGAGGCCTGCTTCGTCAGGGAACGCATGGTCGACATGGTCGCGGCAAAGCTCGCCATGGACCCGGCGGAAATCCGCCGCATCAACATGATCGGCCCGGAGGAGATGCCCTTCGCGGTCGGCACCTACGAATACGGCCACGAGGTGGTCTACGACGGCGGCGACTATCGCACGGCCCTGGCCAGGGCGCTCGCCGAGATCGATTACGAAGGCTCGCGCGCGATGCAGGCCCGAGAAAGGAAGAACGGGCGCTATTTCGGCATTGGATTCGCCTCCTACTGCGAGCCTTCCGGGCTTGGCGGTTGGGAGTGGGCGCGGGTGGCGGTCGAGGACACCGGGCGGGTCACGGTCTATACCGGCACCGCGTCGATCGGCCAGGGCGTGGACACCACGCTGGCGCAGGTCTGCGCGGATGCGCTCGGGGCGGCCTTCGACGAAGTGACGGTGAGTCGCGGCGATACCTCGGTGATCCCCACCGGCGTGGGCGCCTGGGGAAGCCGCGCCGCGGTCATGGGCGGAAGCGCAGTGCACGTCGCCTCGCGCGAGCTGCGCGAGAAAATCCTCACGCTCGCGGCGTGGCGGCTCGAGGCGCCGCGCGAAAAGCTGGTGTTCGACGAAGGCCGCATCCACGTCGATGGGCAGCCGGAGCTGTCGATGACGCTCGAGCAGGTCGCGCGCACCGTGGCCGCCGGCCCGCCGCTGCCGCCCGGCCTCGAGGGCGGCCTCACGGTCACCCACACTTTCCGCCAGTCCGAAACCACCTATGCCTTCGGCAGCGCCGCGGCGCTGGTCGAGGTCGACGCCGCGACCGGCGCGACCACGGTGCTCAAGTACGTGATCGCCTCGGATATCGGCCGCCCGATCAACCCGCAGATCGTGGAGGGCCAGCTGGTCGGCGCAATGGCGCAGGGCGTCGGCGGCGCGCTGATGGAAGAGCTGGTCTTCGACGAGCACGGCCAGCTGCTGACCACGACGTTCATGGACTACCTCCTGCCCACCGCCAGCGAATTGCCGCGCGAGGTCGTCGTGCGCCTGCTCGACGATTGCCCCTCCAAATTGAATCCGCTCGGCGCCAAGGGCGCGGGCGAGGGCGGCATCGTTCCGGCCGCCGCGGTCATTTCCAATGCGGTGGCCGATGCGCTCTCGCCGTTCGGCGTCGAAATCACGAGCCTGCCGCTGACTCACAACAAGCTGCGCTCGTTGCTGCGTGGGAAGACCGCGCAATGAAGCCGGCCGCCTTCGACTATTTCGCGCCGGAGTCGCTCGACGAAGCGGTTGCATTGCTGGGCAGGCACAGCGCGCGCGCCAAGCTTCTCGCCGGCGGCCAGAGCTTCGTGCCGATGGCGAATTTCCGCGTATTGCGGCCGGAGGTGGTGATCGACCTGAACCGCATCGCCGCGCTCGGGTTCATTGCCGAGCGCGACGGCGGCGTCGTCATCGGCGCCATGACGCGTCACCGTGCCGTCGAGCGATCGGACCTCGTACGCGCGCGCTGTCCCCTGATCGCCCATGCGGTGCCCAATATCGGCCATGCGGTGATCCGCAACCGCGGCACCATCGGCGGCAGCCTTTCGCATTCGGACCCTGCGGCGGAGTGGCCCGTGGTTGCGATTGCGCTGGGGGCGACGATGGTCGTGCGCAGCACACGCGGCGAGCGGCTGATTGCGGCGGCGGATTTCTTCGTCGGCCTGCTGAGCACCGCACTCGCCGAAGACGATCTCCTCACCGAGATCCGGTTCCCGGCCGCGCCTGCCAGAACCGGCGCTGAATTCGTCGAGATCAGCCGGCGGCATGGGGACTTCGCGCTGGTCTCTGTCGGGGCGCAGGTCTCGTTGTCGGCGTCTGGTGCAATCGAAGACGTCCGCCTCGCGCTTGGCGGGGTGGGCCCGTTTCCGTTCGATGCCCGGACGCAGGCCAGGCGCCTCGTCGGCTCCAAGCCCCAGGAGAGCGATTTCGAGGCGGTGGGCCAAGCGATTGCCGGGGCGCTCGAGCCGCCGAACGATTTGCACGCCTCCGCCGAGTACCGCAAGGAAGTGGCCGCGGTGCTGGTCGTGCGCGCGCTGCGCACGGCGTTCGCCCGCGCAAAGGAAACTGCATGAGCGAAAGGACGATCCGCCTGAAGGTCAACGGCAAGGCGTACGAGGGCAGCACCGAGCCGCGTCGCAGCCTTGCCGATTTCCTGCGCGACACCCTCGGCCTGAAGGGCACCCATATCGGCTGCGAGCAGGGCGTGTGCGGGGCGTGCACGATCCACATGAATGGCGTAGCGGTACGCTCCTGCCTGCTGTATGCGGTGCAGGCCGAAGGCGCCGAGATCCGCACCGTCGAAGGCCTTGCGGACGGGAAGACGCTGCACCCGCTTCAGCAGGCGTTCCACGAGGCGCATGCGCTGCAGTGCGGGTTCTGCACGCCGGGGTTCCTCATGAGCCTGACCGCATTCCTGCAGGACACCCCGGACCCGACCGACGATGAAATCCGCGAGGCCCTGAGCGGCAACCTGTGCCGCTGCACCGGCTACGTGAGCATCCACGAAGCCGTAAAATCCGCGGCCAAGGTGATAAGGGATAAAAAGGCCGGGTCTTGACCAAGTTCGACCTGCTGCTGCAGTTCGTATTCTCCGGCCTCATGGTCGGCAGCATCTATGCACTGATCGCGCTGGGCTTCACCATCGTCTACACCGCCACGGAGGCGATCAATTTCGCGCAGGGCGAATTCGTGATGCTCGGCGGAATGACTGCGGTGGCGCTTTTCGGCGCAGGCCTGCCGCTTGGCGTCGCCTTTGCGGGCGCGGTGTTCATCGTCACCCTCATCGGATTGCTGCTCGAGAGGCTCACCCTTGCGCCCCTTCGCAACGTCACGCTCACCAACATGATCATCATCACCATCGGCGGCTCGATCTTCCTCAAGGGCTCCGCGATGATGGTCTGGGGCAAGGATGCCGCCGGGCTGCCCTCGTTTTCGGGCGACACGCCGATCCGCGTGCTCGGGGCAAGTTTCCTGCCGCAGGCGCTCTGGATCATCGGGACCGCGATGGTCGTCGTCGTGCTGGTGCAGGCGTTCTTCGCCCGCACGACCACCGGGCAGGCGATGCGCGCGGTGGCCGCAAACCGGTTCGCCGCCACGCTGGTCGGCATCAACGTCAAGGCGATGACTGCCTATTCGTTCGCGCTGGCGGCGGCCGTGGGGGCGGTGGCGGGCGTAATCATCACTCCCGTGGCGCTCACGCAGTTCGATCGCGGCACGCTGCTCGGGCTCAAGGGATTCAGCGCCGCGGTCCTCGGTGGCATGGGCAGCAGCCCCGGCGCGGTGGTGGGCGGACTGTTGCTCGGCGTGCTCGAATCGCTCGGCGGGGGATTCGTCTCCTCCGCGTACAAGGACGCCATCGCGTTCATCCTGCTGATCGTCGTGCTGCTGGTGCGGCCACAGGGAATCCTGGGTGCGCCGGCGCGGCGCCGCGCGTGACATGAGCAGGATCAAGTCTTCGGCCGACAGCCTCCCGCACCGGAGGGCGCTGGCGGTTTTCATGGGCCTGGTGGCGCTGCTGCCGCTCGTGCTGCCGTCCAAGTACTACGTCAGCGTGCTGGTCCTCGCGGGGATCTTCGTGATGCTCGCGCTCGGGCTGAACCTGGTCATGGGCTATACCGGGCAGGTGTCGCTCGGCCATGCGGGGTTCTATGGCCTCGGGGCCTATGCATCTGGCGTGCTCACGACAAAGTACGGGTTCAACCCGTGGCTGGCGATGCTCGCGGCACTCTTCATCTGTGCGATCGCCAGCGGCCTGATCGGCGCCGCGGCACTGAGGCTGCAGGGCTATTACCTCAGCATGGCGACGCTGGGGTTCGGGATCATCCTCTACATCCTGTTCGTCGAGCTCGCGTGGCTGACCGGCGGGCCGTCGGGCCTCACGGGGATCCCGGAATTCCGGATCGGCACACTGAAAATCAACAGCGACATCCCGTACTACTACCTGGTCTGGACGGTGGTCGGGCTCATGCTCCTCTTCGCCTTCCACCTGGTCGATTCGCGTGTCGGCCGGTCGCTGCGCGCAATCCAGGGCGACGAGACGGCGGCCGCGCTGGTGGGCGTGAACACCTGGGCGACCAAGGTGCAGGTGTTCGTCATCGGCGCCTGCATGGCGTCGCTCGCCGGCAGCCTTTACGCGCACTACGTGACCGTGCTGACCCCGGAAACCTTCGGCTTCATGCTGTCGATCGAGATCGTCGTGATGGTCATCGTCGGCGGCTCGGGCAGCATCTGGGGCGGCCTGCTCGGCGCGATCCTGCTCACGCTCCTTCCCGAATACCTGCGCGTGATGAAGGACTACGACGTGCTGATCTACGGCGCGATCGTCATCCTCGTGGTGATGTTCCTGCCGCGCGGCATCGGCGGCGGGATCGAGTACCGGCTGCGGCAGCGGATGCTCGCCAGGCGCGCGGGCTGACGATGAGCGAGGCCCTTCTCGAAGTTCGCGAGCTGCGCAAGGCGTTCGGCGGCCTCAAGGCCGTCGACGGGGTGAGCTTCGGCGTCCCGCGCGGCTCCATCAAGGCGATCATCGGCCCGAACGGCGCCGGAAAGACTACGCTGATCAACCTGGTCACCGGCCTGGAGCGCCCGAATTCCGGCGAGGTCCGGTTCGGCGGGCAGCGCATCGACACGCTCCAGCCTTACCGGATCGTGCGCCTGGGGGCGGCGCGGACGTTCCAGAACCTGAAGCTCTTCGCCGACATGTCGGTGCTCGAAAACGTCATGGCCGGGCGGCACAGCCGCACCCACGCGGGCCTGGCTTCGGCGATCCTGAGGACCGGCGGCTCGCGCGCCGAGGAAGCAAGGATCCAGGCGGACGCAGAACGCCTGCTGGGTGACGTTGGCCTGACTGCGCATGCCTACGATCGCGCCGGTGACCTGCCGTTCGGCAAGCAGCGCCTGCTGGAGATCGCGCGGGCGCTCGCCACCGAGCCCAGGCTTCTGCTGCTCGACGAGCCGGCGGCGGGGCTGAATTCGGCGGAGGCCGCCGGGCTGGGCAGCTTCATCCGCAGGATCCGCGACGGGGGCGTCACCGTCCTGCTGGTCGAGCATCACATGGAGCTCATCATGGACATCTCGGACGAGATCCTCGTCCTCAATTTCGGGCAGGCCCTTGCAGAGGGCACGCCTGACCGGATCAAGAACGACCCGGCCGTGATCGCGGCCTACCTGGGCGATGAATCCAGTCTTGCTGAAGATTTCCGGGCTTAGGAGCCGCTACGGCGGGATCCTCGCGCTCAAGGGCGTGGATCTCGAGGTGCGCCGCGGCGAGCTGGTGAGCGTCATCGGCGCCAACGGGGCCGGCAAGACGACGCTGCTCAAGTCCATCCTCGGCATGGTGGACCGCGAGGCTGTGGGCATGACGCTCGATGGCGAGGATCTCTCGCGCCTTTCGCCCCTGGACATCGTGCGCAAGGGCATCGCGCTCGTGCCGGAAGGGCGGCAGGTGTTCGGGCCAATGAGCGTCGAGGAGAACCTCTTCATGGGCGCCTACCTCGTGCGCGACGCGAAACTTGCGCGGGAACGGCTCGAGACGGTTTACGCGCTCTTCCCGGTGCTCAAGGAGCGCTCGCGGCAGCTGGCCGAGACCCTCTCCGGGGGCGAGCAGCAGATGCTGGCGGTGGGGCGGGCGCTGATGGGCAACCCTCGCCTCCTGCTCGTGGACGAGTTGTCGCTCGGTCTCGCGCCGATCGTGGTGCACGAGCTGTATCGCAAATTGATGGCGCTGCACCGCGAGGGGATGACCATTGTGATCGTCGAGCAGAACGCCCGGCTGGCGCTGCAGGCGTGCGACCGCGCCTATGTGCTGAGCACCGGCCAAGTGGTGCTCGAAGGCAAGGCTTCCGAGTTGATGGAAAATGAAACCGTGCGCAAGGCCTACTTAGGATGAAACTGCGAGGCTAGGCCCGCATTCAAGGAGACCAAAGGACCATGGACGCTGAACTTCTCTCGCTCTTCAGGAAAGAGCTCGAGCTGTGCAAGGTGCACGAGGGCGAGGTGCTCGCCGTGCTGAGCGCGGGCAATGAAAAGCCCGAGTATGCGCAGGCCTTCCTGGTCGCCGCGCAGGGCCTGGGCGCGACCGCGCTTCACGTCAACGTCGCCCGCACCCAGCCGATCGTCGCGGGCGTGCAGGGCCGCCACCCCCTGGCCGGCAACCAGCCCGCGATCGACACGCTGAAGAAGTGCGACATCGTCATCGACCTCATGGGGCTGCTGTTCTCGAAGGAGCAGGCCGAGATCCAGGCCGGCGGCGCCCGCGTATTGCGGGTCATGGAAACCGTCGACGTGCTCAAGCAGATGTTTCCCACCGAGGACCTGCGCCGCCGCGTCGAGTACGAGAAGAACCTGCTGGAATCCTCGAAGGAGCTGCGCTTCACCTCGGCCGGCGGCACCGACATCACCTACAAGCTCTCCCAGTACCCGGTGATCTCCGAGTACGGCTATACGTGCGAGCCCGGCCGCTGGGACCATTTCCCCTCGGGCTTCTCTTTCACGCAGGGCAATGACGGCGCGATCGAAGGCACCGTGGTGCTCATGCCCGGCGACATCTTTGCGGCATTCAAGCGCTACCTGCAGTCGCCGGTGAAGCTCACGGTGAAGAAAGGCTACGTGACCGACATCGATGGCGACGGGCTGGACGCCTCACTGATGCGCAACTACGTCGAGAGCTTCAACGACCCGCGCGGCTATGCCGTCTCGCACATCGGCTGGGGCCTCAACGAGCGCGCCAACTGGCACCACTTCGCCGCGACCCGCAACCTCGGCGCCGAGCACGTCATGAACGCGCTCTCGTTCTACGGCAACGTGCTGTTCTCCACCGGCCCGAATACCGAGGTGGGTGGCGACAACGACACGCCCTGCCACATGGACCTGCCGATGCGCGGCTGCAGCCTGTGGGTCGACAACGTGCAGGTGCTTGATGCCGGCAAGGTTGTGCACCCGGAGATGAAAGCCCCAGGCCGCTAGGTGGTGATGTACCGGTACCGGCACAAAAACAGCCGGAGAGCCGCGCCAGTGCTGGGGTTTGTGAACCGAAAGTCCGGGAATCGGTCAAACGCCGAGGTAGCGGTGCCATAGCCCGTGGTCCGCGTCGAGCTCGCCCGAGGTGCCCTGCCACGCGACCCGGCCGCGCTCGATGATGGTGTGGCGGTCGGCGAGGCGGATCAGCCGCTCGACATACTTGTCGATCACGAGGATCGTCTGGCCGGCCTGGCGCAGCCGCGCGAGGCAGGCCCAGATCTCCTCGCGGATCAGCGGCGCAAGGCCTTCGGTGGCTTCGTCGAGGATCATCAGGTAAGGGTTGGTGACCAGGGCCCGGCCGATCGCGAGCATCTGCTGCTCGCCCCCGGAAAGCTGGTTGCCCATGTTGCCTGCGCGCTCGGCCAGGCGCGGGAAGAGGCCGAACACCTTGTCCACGGTCCAGGGGTCGCGGCTGCCGTTGCGGTTGCCGGCGAATGCAGCGAGGTTCTCGCGGACCGTGAGGTTCGGGAAGATCTGGCGGCCTTCGGGAACCAGTGCCACGCCCGCGCGGCCGATCGTGTCGGGCGTTGCGCGCTCGATGCGCTGTCCGCGCAGCTCGATCGCCCCGCCGCTGGCCGGCGTGAGCCCCATGATCGAGCGCACCGTGGTGGTCTTGCCCATGCCGTTGCGCCCGAGCAGCGTGGCGACTTCGCCGGCGCGGATCTCCAGGTCGATGCCGAACAGCACCTGGCTCTGGCCGTAGGCGGTCTGCAGCCCTTCGATCCGCAGCAGCGCTTGGCTCATGCGCCCACCTCGTCGCCGAGATACGCGCGCTTCACTTCCGCATTCGTCCGGATCTCGCCCGGCCTGCCGGTGGCGATGACCGTCCCGTTGACCAGCACCGAAATGCGGTCCGCGAGCTGGAATACCGCGTCCATGTCGTGCTCGACCAGGAGCATCGACACGCTCTGCCGCAGGCGGTGGATGAGGCCGATCATGCGCTGCGACTCGTCAGGGCCCATGCCCGCCATCGGCTCGTCCAGGAGGAGCAGCTTGGGCCGGGTGGCGAGCGCGAGGCCCACTTCGAGGCTGCGCTGCTCGGCATGCGCGAGGCTCCCGGCGATGGCATCCAGCCGGTCCTGGAGGCCGACCTCGGCTGCAACGGCGCGGGCTTCGTCGTCGAGCGCGGTTTCCCGTGCCACCGGCCGCCAGAACGAGAAGCTCGACCCGCTCCTTGCCTGCACCGACAGGGCGAGGTTCTGCAGCACGCTCAGGCGCCGGAAGATGCTGGTGACCTGGTAGCTGCGCGCAAGGCCCGCCGCGACGCGAGCATGCTGGGGTTGGGCGGTGATATCCGCGCCCGCAAAGGCGATGCGTCCGGCGTCCGGCGCAAGGCTGCCGGAAATCTGCGCGATCAGCGTCGTCTTGCCGGCGCCGTTCGGGCCGATCAGGGCGTGGATTTCGCCGCTGGCTACTTCGAGCGACACGCCATCGGTGGCCACCACGCCGCCGAAGCGCTTTTGCAGGCCCTCGATGCGGAGCAGCGGCTCAGCCATGCTTCTTCCCGCGACCGAAGAGCCCGGCGATGCCTTGCGGCGCATACAGCACGACTACGAGCAGGAATACGCCGACCGCGAGGAGCGAATGCTGCTGGTAGTTCGGGTACAACGCGGCCAGCCAGCCGATCTTGTGGTTGGCCAGGAGCTCTTCCAGCCCGAGCAGGCCGATCGCGCCGATGATCCCGCCGTAGAGGTGGCCGACGCCGCCGAGGATCACCATGATCATGAGCTTGCCGGACTCGGTCCAGTGCAGGATGCCCGGGTTCACGTAGCTGTTCTGGTTGGCGAGCAGTGCGCCGGCGAGGCCGCCCAGGGCGCCGGCGATCACGAAGGCCGCCAGCTTGAAGCGGAACGTGGGATAGCCGATGGCCTCCATGCGCGTTTCGTTCTCGCGGATCGCCTGGATCACGCGCCCGAAGCGCGCGTTGACCAGCCGCGAGACGAGGTACACCGCGGCGACGAGGATCGCGAGCACGACGTAAAAGAACGTGACGTCGTCCTTGAGGTCCAGGCCGAATCCGGCAGTGGCGCGCTGCGTGAGCGTGAGCCCTTCGTCGCCGCCATACGCCTTCATCGAAATCGTGAGGTAGTAGATCATCTGCGCGAAGGCGAGGGTGATCATGATGAAGTACACGCCACGCGTCCTGAGCGACATCGCCCCGATCGCGAGGGCGAAGAGGCTCGATACGATCATCGCCAGCGGCCACCCGAGGCACGCGCTCGGCATGCCCTCGACGATCATCACCGAGGCCGTGTAGGCGCCCGCGCCCACGAAGGCGGCGTGGCCGAAGGAAATCATCCCGCCGTAGCCGAGCACGAGGTTGAGGCTGGTGGCGGCCAGCGCATAGATCAGGATGCGGCTTGCCATCGTCACGTAGTACACCTGGTCGAGGGAGCGCATGGCCAGCGGGAACGCCACCGCGAGGATGAGCACGACAATGACGAGGGCGCGATGCATCGCCTAGCCCCGCGCCGGGAAGAGGCCCTGCGGGCGCCAGAACAGCACGCCGGCCATGAGCACGTAGATGAGGATCGACGCGATCGCCGGGCCGGCCGCGCTGGCGAACGCCGGGCTGAGGACCTCGCGCAGGATCGCGGGCATGAAGGCGCGGCCCATCGTGTCGACCATGCCCACGAGGATCGAGCCCACCAGCGCGCCGCGGATCGAGCCGATGCCGCCGATGACGATCACCACGAAGGCGAGGATCAGGATGTTCTCGCCCATGCCGACCTGCACCGCGAAGATCGGCCCGAGCATCGCGCCGGCGATGGCGCACAGCGCGGCGCCGAATCCGAACACGAGCGTGAAGAGCCGCTTGATGTTCACGCCCATCGCCAGCGCCATCTCGCGGTTCGACGCTCCGGCGCGCACGAGCATGCCGATTCGCGTTTTCGCAACGACGACATAGAGAATCACCGCGACTGCAAGCCCGACGCCGATGATCAGGAGGCGATACGCCGAGTACGGCATTCCGGGGAGGAGCTGCACCGGGCCGGCGAGGGCTTCGGGGGCGGACAAGGGCATGTCGGAGCCCCAGATCATGCGCACCACTTCGTTGATGATGAGGATCAGCGCAAACGTGGCGAGCACCTGCGAGAGGTGGTCGCGCGCGTACAACGTGCGCAGGATCGTCACCTCCAGCGCCATGCCGACCGCCGCGGTGGCGGGAATCGTGAGCAGCACGCCCAGCGTGAACGACCCGGTGGCCTGCACCAGCGTGGCCGCGAGGAAGGCGCCGACCATGTAGAGCGATCCGTGGGCGAGGTTGATCATGTCCATGATGCCGAACACGAGCGTGAGCCCGGCCGCGAGCAGGAACAGCATCAGCCCGAACTGCAGGCCGTTCAGCGACTGCTCGAGGATCAGCGTGAAGGTCATGGCTTAAACGAAAAGGGCGGAGCCGAAGCCCCGCCCTTGGCTGAGCTGGAGATCGGGCTTACTTCATGCCGCATTCTTGGACATAGGCGTCGCCGTGGTCCTTGAAGACGGTCGAGAGCGTCTTGTTCACCAGGCGCCCCTTCGAATCCTTGCCGACCACGCGCAGGTAGTAGTTCTGGATCGGGTACTGGTTGGTGTTGAGCTTGAACGGCCCGTGGGTGGACTCGAACTTGGCCCCCTTGAGCGCTTTGCGCAGCGCTTCCTTGTCCTCGACCTTGCCCTTGAGGCTCTTCACGGCGGCGTCGATCATGAGGTAGGTGTCGTAGCCCTGCGCAGCGAACACCGAAGGCAGGCGCTTGTACTCTTTCTCGAATTCCGCAACGAATTTCTTGTTGGTCGGATTGTCGATGTCCAGCGCCCAGTGCGAGGTGTCAAAGAGGCCCAGCATCGCCTCGCCCACCGGGCGGATCACGTCCTGGTCGGAGCCGAACCCCGGGGTGATCAGCTGGATGTCCTTCGACAGGCCCGCGCCGACGAACTGCTTGATGAAGTTGATGCCCATGCCGCCGGGCAGGAAGATGTAGAGCGCATCGGGCTTCGCCGCGCGCACCTGGGCGAGCTCGGCCGAGTAGTCGAGCTGGCCGAGCTTGGTGTAGACCTCCTCGGCCACCTTGCCCTTGTAGTAGCGCTTGAACCCGGCGAGCGAATCCTTGCCGGCCTGGTAGTTCGGGGCGATCAGGTAGGTACTCTTGTAGCCCTTGTCGGTGGCGTGCTTGCCGGCGGCCTCGTGGAAGGCGTCGTTCGGCCACGAGGTTGCAAAAAACCACGGATTGCACTGCTTGCCGGCCAGGGGCGAGGGCGCCGCGTTGGGGCTCACGTACGGGATCTTCGCGTTGAAGGCATCCGGCGCGGCGGCGAGCATGATGTTCGAGAACACGATGCCGGTGAGGATGTCGACCTTGTCGAGCCGCACGTACTTCTCGGCGAGCTGCTTGCCGACTTCGGGCTTGAACTGGTCGTCGCCGACCAGCAGGTCGACCGGCAATCCGCCGGCTTTTCCGCCATTGAGCTTGAGGCCGAGGTTGAAGGCATCGCGGATGTCCACGCCGATCGCGGCACTCGGACCGGAGAGCGTGGAGATGAAGCCGATCTTGACCTTGTCGGCGGCCGTTGCGGTTCCGGCCAGGAACAGCGAAGCGGCAACGGCAAAAGTGGCGGCAATTTGCTTGCGCATGGTTTTCTCCCTCGTAAAACGCCATTCTACTTCAGCCCTGTGGAAGGATAGAATGGTTCAAATGCGACAGACCAGTGCATCGCGCCCTTTCGTGGCGCATGAAGCGGGCGGCCCCATCGACGCAGCGTGGGTCAAGGCGCGCGCCAAGGCGCTCGGCGCCGACCTCGTCGGCGTCGCCAGCGCGAAAACCCTGAACGCCTTTCCCCCCGACCCGCGCTGGCCGCAGACGCCGGAGCGCATCTCGCCGTACTGCAAGAGCGTCATCGTCGTCGTCCAGCGCATTCCTGCCGGCGCGTTCCGGTGCAAGACCAATACGCCGGTGCAGTACCTCGACATGCTCATCCTGCGCAAGATGGACAAGGTCGCTTTTCGCCTTGCCGAGGAGCTCGAGCGCCGGGGGCACCCCAGCCTGGTCACTGCTGCGCAGGAAACCGAATGGACCTACAAGCGCGCGAGCTACGGGCGGCTGTCGACGCGGCACCTCGGGGTCGAGGCGGGGCTTGGCACGCTCGGGCTGGAAGTGAACATCCTCACGCCTGAATTCGGACCGCGCGTCTACCTCACCGGCATCCTGACCGAGCTCGAGCTGGAGGCCGACGAGCCGATCCGCGAGCAGGTCTGCATCGGGGAGTCGTGCAGCCGGTGCCTGCATTCCTGCCCGGCCGACGCGGTGCTGCAATGGGGAATCGACAAGCGGAAGTGCGCCACCGAGGCGCAGGAATTCGGTTTCGCTTCGATGGTCGGAATCTTCGATCGCATGTTCGCCAGCCCCGAAACGACGCGCGACGCATTCCGCTCGCGCGACTTCTTCGGGTTCTGGCAGGGCCTGCTGAGGGTGGTGGGGTCGTTCGGCGACTGCCCGCGGTGCCTCGCCGTTTGCCCGGTCGGCAACGACTACCACGCGCACCTGGCGGACATCCAGAAAGTGATTCCCGAGAAGACCCCGGAAAAGGTCGCGCTGGCGAAGCAATACAAGGTGAAGCGCGCTGCGCACGAGACGGGCGCACCCGAAGCGGCCTTGCCCGGCTTGTCGGAATGGAATGAGCGCTGGGTCGGGCCGGAAGGCTACAAGGGGATGGTCGCCAAGCAGATGCAGCAGTTCAAGAGAGAGCAGGAGGAGCGCAGGCTGGAGCAAGAGCAGCGCGACGCGGATGAAGCAAAGACGAAGGCCTGAGACCGCATGCTGACAACGTTCAAGAAGCCGCTCAGCGCGGCCGACATCAAGGCCAAGGCGCTCGAGCTGGGCGCGGACCTCGTGGGCATCGCCGATGGCGCGGTGCTGAACGCAAACCCGCCCGACCCGGCGAACCCAAAACGGCCTTCGGACATCACCGACCTCGACGCGGACCGCGTGATAGTCCTTGCGCGGCGGCTGAACCATGGCGTGGCACGCATCCTGCCCTGGGGCGACCGGCACAAGTACTACAACGACGAGCTGACTCTGACCATGCTCGAGGAGACCTCGCTCGAGCTGGTGCTCTGGCTGGAGGACTGCGGCTACCCGGCGGTCATCGTGCCGCCGACCCACGTCGACCCCTGGCGCTACCAGGGCGATCCCAACGAGCACCAGACCACGCTGCTGTCCCTGCCGCACGCAGCGGTCGAGGCCGGGCTGGGCACCTTGGGCCTGAACCTGCAGTTGCTCACCCCGGAATTCGGGCCGCGGGTCATCCTGACCGCAGTGCTGGTCTCGGTGGATGTGGAATGCGATACGCGCAAGGAGGAAGCCTTGTGCCTTGGGCCGAGTTGCGGGCGCTGCCTGCAGGCCTGCCCGGGCGACACCGTGAAGCACTGGGACCGGGACTGGGAAACCTGCGATACCTATCGCTCGCCCTACGGCTTCAAGAAGCTCACCGGCCAGATCGACGCGATCATGCAGGCCGCGACCGCCAAGGAAAAAGGCGAGCTCCTGCGCTCGGAAACCTCCTTCAACCTGTGGCAGAGCATCCTGCGCGGCTCGGGCGCGATCACCGGCTGCCGGCGCTGCGCCGACGTGTGCCCGGTGGGGACCGACTACGCGAAGCTGCTCGAGGACGCGCTCGACAAGATTCCCGAAAGCACGGCGGGCAAGGACGCGCGCCTGCAGGCGATGCACGAAGACGAGAAGGCAGCCAGGCCCTCGGAGCCTTACGAGGCGTCCAGGCGCTGGATCGGCGAGCGGGTTTACCTCTACAAGAAGGGCTGAAGATGCCGTTGTCGCTGCCGAAATCGCGAAGCGAAATCGCCGCCCTGCAGTCCCGGCGCAAGGTCGTGGCCCTGGAGCAGGCGAAGCGCGCCCCGTTTTTCCGCGGCAAGCTCGACCACGTGAATGCGGCGAAGCTCGACGACCCGGACGAGTGGCGCAAGATCCCGATCCTGGACAAGGACATGCTGCGCGGCATGACCGACGCGCAGTTCTATTCGGACTTTTGCGTCAGGCCCGAAGACGGGATTGCGGAGTACTGGCGCTCGGGCGGCTCCACCGGGAAGCCGCTCTTCTACCCGCGCAGCCCTACGGACATCCGCTACGGGCTCCTCTCGTTCCGCCGCACGCTGGACATCTCGGGCTGCACCAAAGGCGACTCGGCGCACGTGTCGTTCCCGTTGGGCATCCACCCGGTGGGCCAGATTTTCGCGCGCTGCGCGGCCGACGCCGGGATCGCGGTCAACTGGGCGGGCGCCGGCAACAGCACGCCCTCGGCGATCCAGCTCGAGCTGATCCGGAGCCTGAAGCCGACGGTGTGGATGGGCATGTCGAGCTATGGGCTCCACCTCGCGAACCTGGCAGATGCGCGGAGCATCGACCTGGCCGAGTGCAGCGTGAAGACCATCCTCTGTTCGGCCGAGCCGCTGTCGGAGGCCAAGCGCGCCAAGATCGGCCGGAGCTGGGGCGCGCGCGTGTTCGACAATTTCGGCATGACCGAGGCCGGCATGATGGGCGGCGAGGACGGCGGCCCGGACGGCTTTCGCATCTGGACCGACATGTACCTTATCGAAGTGCTCGACCCGGTGACTTTTGCGCCGGTTAAAGAGGGCGAAACCGGCGCCCTGGTGACCACGCCGCTGTGGACCAACAACGCGACGCCTTTCCTGCGCTGGAACTCGGGCGACCTCGTGGTCTATTCGGAGGCGGACGACGGCGCAGGCCCGTTTTCGGTGTTCCCGAAGATTCGCCACACCCACCGCACAACGGGTTTTTTCAAGGTGAGCGGAGTCAACGTCAACCACCCGGAGTTCGAGGACTTCATCTTCCAGAACGTCGAGGTCAACGACTTCAAGTGCGAGCTGGTGACCGCCGGCGCCAGGGACCTCCTGCGCGTGTCGATCGAGGTGCGCCGCGGTGCGAATGCCCAAGCCGTCGCGGAAGTCCTGGTGCGCGGGGTCAAGGACACCTTCGAGGTCACCCCGGAGCTGGTGATCCTCGAGACCGGCACGCTCGCGCGAGAGTTCGAATCGAGCGTCAAGGCGCCGCGCTTTACCGACAGCCGGCAGTAGCCGCCCGCAGGTCAGCGGGGCGCGGCCCCCTTCGAGCGCAATGCCGCTTCGTACAGCGGCATTACGCGCGGCAGGTTGAGCTCGATATCGCGGATGCGGCTGGCGTGCGCCGGGTGCGTCGAGAGGAACTGCGGCGGCTGCGACTTGCCCGACCCGCCGAGTTTCGACATCTTGCGCCAGACCTCGGCGGCGGCGCGCGGATCGAACCCGGCGCGCGCGGCGAGCTCCATGCCGACCAGGTCCGCGTCGGTTTCGTGCTGGCGCGAAAACGGCAGGGTCACCGCGAGGTCCGCCGCCTGCGAGAGCACCGAGGCGGACGCGTGCCCGAGATTCAGCACCGCGGCGGCGACGCTCACGCCGACGCTCTTCAGCACCTGCTCGGACATGCGCGCCCGGCCGTGCTCGAGCAGGGCATGCGCCACCTCGTGACCCATGATCACGGCGACCTCGTCGTCGGTGAGCTGCAGGGCGCTGATGATCCCGGAGAAGAACGCGATCTTGCCTCCCGGCATGCAGAAGGCGTTGATCGAGCGCGAGCTGATGAGGTTGACCTCCCAGCGCCAGCGCTTGGAATCCTCGTTGAACCGCGCGGCCGGGGGGATCAGCGTCCGGGCGATCCGGCGCAGCCTTTCGAGCTGGGCCGCGTCGGCGTTGAGCGCGTTCTTCTGCGCCGCGGCGCGCATCATCTGGGCGTACTGCTGCGCGGAAGAATTCTCGACCGTGGATTTGGGCAGGAGCAGCAACCTGCTTTTCTTTACGTCGACGCCTTCGCCCGGCGTGGCGTCGGCCGCAATTGCCGGCCCGAGGACGGAAAGCGACAAGGCGAGCGCGAGGAGGTATTGCTTCATAGCGAGTCGAAATGCTGTGCCATGCGCTTGCGCATCGCGGCGTCCGGCAACTGCCCCGTGCCTGCGGCCAGGTTGTCGAGCATGTGCTCGGGCTTCCCGGTGCCGGGGATCACGCAGGTGACGGCGGGATGCGAGACGATCCACTTGAGGAAGAATTGCGCCCAGGTGGTTGCGCCGAACTCGGCCGCCCATGCGGGTACCGGCTTGCCGCGCACCTTACGGAACATCGCACCCTCGGCAAACGGGCGGTTAATGATGACCGCAGCCTTCTTCTCGGCCGCCAGAGGCAGCAGGCGGCGCTCGGAATCGCGCTCGGCCAGCGAATAGTTGACCTGGAGGAAATCGTAGCGGCCGGTCTTCAGCCAGCGCTCCACATCGTCGTAGGCGGATGCCGCGTAGTGGGTGATCCCAATGTAGCGCACGCGCTGTTTGGCCTTCCAGTCTTCGAGTGTCTTCGTATGCACGGCCACGTCCACGAGGTTATGGACCTGCATGAGGTCCATGCGCGACACGCGCAGGCGCCTGAAAGACAGGTCCATCTGGCGCACGCCTTCGCTCGCGCCCTCGGTCCAGACCTTGGTGGCGACGAAAAGTTTCCCGGCAAGGCCGGCCTCGGCCATGAGGTCTCCGGTGACCGATTCGCTCGTGCCGTACATCGGCGAGCTGTCGATGACGCGGCCGCCGTTACTGGCAAAGACCGTGAGCACTTCCTTGAGCGCCCCGCGCGCAGCCTTGTCGCTGCCGACGTCGAACGTCTGCCAGGTGCCTACGCCGATGACCGGCAGGCGCTCGCCCGTCGCGGGAACGGTGCGCTCGATCAGACTCCCCGGCGCGGCGGCGACTGCAGGTTTCACGGTCGCCAAAGCGGCAAGGCCTGCCGCGGTAAAGAGCGCCTTGCGGCGTGTCGGATCCATGCGCGCATTCTAGTCCGCGCCGTCGCGCAGGCTGGCGTGCTTGCGCCCGAGGTAGAGGCTGACCGCGGTCCAGCCGAGGGCGACCGGCACCATGGCAAAGGAGACGGCCGAGAGCGACATCCCGAACGACGACCGCAACGCGCCGAACACCCAGCTGGCGGTGGTGTCGCCCCCGCGATAGATCACCGTGTCGATGAAATTCTTCGCCTTGTACTTGTCCTCGCGCGGGACGACGGTGAACAGCGTCTCGCGCATCGGCTTGGAAATCGCAAATTCCCCGACGCGCCTGGCCACGCCGAACACCACGAGCACGGCAAGCACCGGCGCGGCGCCAAGCACGAGGAAACCGGCGACCGACAGCAAAGGCATGAGGGCCAACATCCAGCCGACCCCCAGCATCGCAACGAGGCGGGGAAACACGAGGATCTGCATGAGCAGGGTGAGCGAATTGACCGTGAGGTCGACCGAGGCGAACAGCTGCGTGCGGGCCGCCGCCTCGGGCACTTCGCGGCCGACGATCTCCACCTGCTGGAAGTACAGCGTGGTCGAGAGCAGCGAGTAGCACAACAGCCATGCGCACACGCCAAGCAGGTAGGGCGATCCTGCGACCGCGCGGATGCCCGCTAGGACGGAGCCTCCGATGGGCTGCTCCGCGTCGCCGGCGTGCGCCGGCCGGGGGTTTGCGCGCGCCCAGCGGGCAAGGCCGATGACGCAGGCAATGGCGACGGCGAGAAATCCCGCGGACACCAGCAGCAGGTTCGGCGTGCCGAGGCTCTGTACGGCAAGCGTGGTCAGCGCCGGGCCGGCAATCGCCCCGAGGCTGCCGCCGGCGGCGATCGCACCGTACAGGCGCTCGGCCTGGGCGCTCGACCAGAGATCGGCCATGAAGCTCCAGAAGACCGAAACCACGAACAGGTTGTAGACGCTCACCCAGACGAAGAACACCGGCGCAATCGCCGTGGTCGGCACTCCAACCTGCATCGCGGCGTAAAAGCCTGCGAGGTTGAGCGCGAAGAACCCGTAGACCGCGGGGAGGAGCTGCGCGCGCGGCAGGCGCGCGCAAAGCCAGCCGAAGAGGGGGACCAGCATGAGCATTACGGCAAATATCGCGGAAAAGAGCAACGGCAGGCCGGCGCTGCCGATGGCCACCGCCATGGTGTCCCGCACCGGTCGCAGGACGTAGTAGCCCGCCAGCAGGCAGAAGAAATAGGCAAACGATCCGGCGAGCGCGGGCCATTCGTGACGCTCGGCGGGAATCGGGCGCAGCATCGGGGCAGGGAAGGAGGGAAAGGCCCGATGGTATATTAGGCACGCAGCCCCGCCGCGAAGGAAAAACAGGGAGAAAGCCATGGGCACGGGAGGATGGATTTTTCTTGGCGTCGTTGTCGCCGGTGCAGTCTGGGCGATCGCGATCTACAACGGGTTGGTCGCGCTCAGGAACCGGTTCAAGAACGGCTTCGCGCAGATCGACGTCCAGCTCAAGCGCCGCTACGACCTGATCCCGAACCTCGTCGAGGTCGCCAAGGGCTACATGGCCCACGAGAAGGGCACGCTCGAAGCCGTGATCGCCGCGCGCAATGGCGCTGCTACTGCCGCGCAACGGGCGGCCGCCGATCCGGCCGACGCCCAGGCCATCCAGGGCCTTGCAACTGCGGAAGCAGGATTGTCGGGCGCACTGGGCAAGCTGTTCGCGCTGGCCGAGGCCTATCCCGACCTCAAGGCGAACCAGAACATGATGGCGGTGCAGGAAGAACTCACCAGCACCGAGAACAAGATCGCCTTCGCGCGCCAGGCCTATAACGACTCGGTCATGACCTACAACACCAAGCGCGAAAGCTTCCCGGACAACATCTTCGCCGGGATGTTCGGCTTCAAGGAGGCCGAGCTCTTGCAGGCGACAGAGAGCGCCGAGGAGCGCCAGGCCGTGAAGGTCAAGTTCTAGCCGGCCGCCACCAGCCCGAACGCGGCTCGAAGTCGCGATGGATTTTTTCCAGCACCAGGACGCGGCGCGCAGGAACACGCGCGTGATGGTGGGCCTGTACCTGCTTGCGGTTGTCGGCGTGGTGATCGCGGTGGACATCGTCATCGCGGCCGTGTACCTGAATGTCGCGAGCTTCTCGATGCAGCCCGGCGCGGGACCGATTGCAGTCTGGCTCTCGGTTCCCAAGGGAGTCTATATCGGCGGGGCGATCGCCACGCTGGCGGTAATCTTCACGGCGAGCCTCGTCCAGATCCTGCAGCTGCGGGACGGCGGGAGCGCGGTGGCCGAAATGGCCGGCGCGCGCGCGATCAGCCCGGACACCCGGGACCCGCTCGAAAAGCGCCTGCTGAATGTAGTCGAGGAAATGGCGATCGCCTCCGGCGTCCGGGTGCCGACCGCATACGTCATGGACGGGGAGCGCGGCATCAACGCGTTCGCTGCCGGGTACGACGTGAGCAACGCGGTGGTCGCGGTTACCCGAGGCACGCTCGAGACGCTCAGCCGCGACGAGCTGCAGGGCGTGGTCGGGCACGAGTTCAGCCACATCCTGAACGGCGACATGTGGCTGAACATCAAGATGATCGGCGTGCTCTCAGGGATCGTGTTCATCGGCGGCATCGGCGGATTCCTGATGCGCAACGCCCCGCGGAGCGAGGATGGCAAGGTCACCGCGGCCCTGTTCGCGCTCGGGATGGTGCTTTTCATCATCGGCTATACCGGCATGTTCTTCGCGCGCCTCATCAAGGCAGCGGTGTCGCGGCAGCGGGAATTCCTCGCCGACGCCTCCTCGGTGCAGTTCACTCGCAACCCCGATGGAATTGCCGGGGCGCTGGACCAGATCCAGGCCTCGGGCCGCGGCGCCCTGATCGACAATCGCCACGCCGAGGACATGAGCCACATGTATTTCGGGCAGGGGATCTCGGTCTGGATGTCGGGGCTCTTCGACACCCACCCGCCGCTTGACGAGCGCATCGCGCGGGTGCGGCCGGGCTTTCATGCCACCCGGTACCGGCAGGCGAGGTCAAGCGCTGCGCCGACGCCCGGCGGCGAAATCGGCACCGGGTTCGGCGCGGTCGCCGGCTTTGCGGGCGCAGGCGCCGGGTCGGGCGCAGGCGCCGGCGTTGCGTCCGCCGCGCCTGCCGCCGACGGGCAACGCGCAAGCGACATCGGCAATGCATGGGGACGCTCGGCCACCGAGAGCGCAAAGATGGTTGGGACGCTCGACCCCGGCAAAGTCGATTTTGCCGGGCGCCTGCTGGCAAGTATTTCGCAGGATCTGCGCGCGGCGATGAAGGAGGTCGAGGGCGCAAGCGCCGTATTGGCGGCGACATTGCTGGCCCCGAAAGCAGAAGTCATGGCCGGGCAGGTGGCCGCGTTGCGCACCGCCGGCCTTGGGGCGATAGCCGAACGCGCAGCGGCGTTGATGCCGCATGTCCTGCGACTGGGCCGTGGCTTCGACCTCATGGTGATCGACCTGTGCCTGCCTGCAATCAAGGCCGGGACGGAGGAGGAAAAAAATAGGGTGGTCGCTGCGCTCGAAGCCGTGATCCACGCGGACCGGCGCGTGTCGCTGCACGAATTCGTGGTCCTGACCCTGGTGAAGACGCAGCTCGCGCCGCGCCCCAGGCCCGGCGCAGTGAAGTACAAACCCCTGGCCGCCCTGAAAGACGAAGTCGTGCTGGCGCTCTCCCTGGTGGCCTTTGCCGGCCGCAAGCCCGGCCCTGACCCCGCGCTCGATCGAGAGGTCGAGGAAGCTTTTGTGGCAGGCGCCAAGGTGGCAGGCTTGCCGGGCGCACAACTGCTGCCAAAAGGGCAATTCTCGCTCGAGGCGGCCGGCCGGGCGCTCAATGAACTGATGTCGGTTGCGCCTCTGGCCAAGGCCGTGCTGATCAAGGCCCTGTTCGCGGTGGTGACGGCCGACGGGACCATCCGCCTCATGGAAGCCGAGCTCATGCGCCTGATCGGGGCGATCCTTGAATGCCCGCTGCCTCCGCTGATCGACGAGGTCGACCCGGCCACGCTTGCGGCCTGAATTGCGCCGAGCGCCTCGCGGCCATCGGCTAGAATGCGCACCTCGATGAGCGCAGCGCAGCCGATCGTTTCCAGCAGCACCAGGTCCGGACCAAACGCTGCCGCGCTCGCCGCGGCGCTCGTCCCGGCGATTTCCGGCGAAGTGCGTTTCGATGCCGGCAGCCGCGCGGCCTACAGCGCGGACGCTTCCAATTACCGCCAGATCCCGATCGGGGTCGTGCTTCCAAGGACCTTCGACGATGTAGTCGCGGCCGTGCGCATCTGCCGCGAATATGGGGTCCCGCTCCTGCCGCGCGGTGGCGGGACTTCGCAGTCCGGCCAGTGCGTCAACGTGGCCGTCGTCCTGGATTTCTCGAAGTACCTGGGGAACGTGGTTTCGATCGATGCTGCCGCGCGCACCGCCCTCGTGCAGCCGGGCACGGTCTGCGATGCGCTCAAGTCCGCGGCCGAGGCACACGGCCTGACGTTCGGCCCCGACCCGGCGACCCACAGCCGCTGCACGCTGGGCGGGATGATCGGCAACAACTCCTGCGGCGCGCATTCGGTGATGGCGGGCAAGACGGTCGAGAACATCGAGGCCCTCGAAGTCCTCACCTACGATGGCGCCCGCTTCTGGACCGGGCCGACTTCGGATTCCGAGCTCGAGGCCATCATCGCGAAAGGAGGCAGGCAGGGCGAGATCTACGCGAGGCTCAAGGGGTTGCGCGACAAGCATGCGGACCTCATTCGGGCCAGGTTCCCCAAGATCAAGCGCCGTGTATCCGGATACAACCTCGACCAGCTGTTGCCGGAAAACGGCTTCAACGTCGCGCGCGCCCTCGTTGGCAGCGAAGGCACCTGCGCGCTGACCTTGCAGGCGGTCGCCCGGCTGGTGACGAACCCGCGCGCACGCGTGCTGCTGATCCTCGGCTTTCCGGACATCTATGCCGCAGGGGACATCGTTCCGGTGGTGCTTCAGTCCGGGCCGATTGCGTGCGAAGGGCTCGATTACAAGATCATCGGCGGCCTGCGCGAGCGGCGGCTGAAGCTGGGCGACATCGCCCTGCTGCCCGAGGGCACCGCCTGGCTGATGATCGAATTCGGGGCCGACTCGAAGGAGGCGGCGGCGGCGCAGGCCCGCGCGCTCATGGAGGCGGTTGCGGGCCGCGACCCGAAGCCGAGCGCATGGCTGATCGAGGACAAGCCGACCATCGAGCGCATGTGGACGATCCGGGAAACCGGCGCCTCGGCTACGGCGCTTGCGCTCGGGTCGACCGGGTCGGAGCGCGGGCCCGACCCGGTTGTCGGATGGGAGGACGCGGCGGTCGATCCACTGCGGCTGGGAGACTACCTGCGCGAATTCCAGGCGCTGGTCGACGCGTGCGGCTACAAGACTTCGCTCTACGGGCACTTCGGCGACGGCTGCATCCACGCGAGGATCACCTTCGACCTGCGCAGCGTGGAGGGGCTCGCCAAATGGCGCGAATTCCTGACCAGTGCGGCGGCCCTGGTGGTGAAATACGGCGGGTCGCTGTCGGGCGAGCATGGCGACGGGCAGGCCAAGGCGGAGTTCCTTCCCGCCATGTACGGCGAGGAATTGATGGCCGTGTTCCGCGAGTTCAAGGCGATCTGGGACCCGCAGAACAGGATGAACCCGGGCAAGCTGGTCAGCGCCGAAGGCCGGGTGTATGCGGCGCACGAAAACCTGCGCCAAGGCCCTGCCTACAAGCCGGTCACTTTTGCGACACGCTTCTCCTTCAGGAGCGAGGTGGGCGACGGGTTCACCCGCGCGACCGAGCATTGCGTGGGCATGGGCAAATGCCGCGCAGCCTCCGGCGGGACGATGTGCCCGAGCTATCGCGCCACCGGGGAGGAGCGTTATTCGACGCGCGGGCGCTCCAGGCTCCTGTTCGAGATGCTCCAGGGTGAGGTGCTGAAAGACGGCTGGCAAAGCGAAGAGGTCCGCGAAGCGCTCGACTGGTGCCTGGCCTGCAAGGGCTGCAAGAGCGATTGCCCGACCCACACCGACATGGCGACCTACAAGGCCGAGTTCCTCTCGCACTACTACGAGCAGCATTCGCGGCCCCGGCAGGCGTGGTCCATGGGGCGGATCGGCGAGTGGGCGCCCTTGGCGGCGCGGTTTCCGCGCGTGGCCAATTTCTTCACCCAGTCCGCGGTCTTCGCCCCGGCGGCCAAGAGCGTCAGCGGGATCGCCCAGGGGCGCACGATGCCGGCCTTTGCGCGGCACACGTTCCGCGACCAGTTCAACGAACTGCACCTGCGCCGCCGCAATCCGGCGCAGGCCCGGTCGGTGCGCCAAGGCGATCCTGTGATCCTGTGGGCGGATACTTTCAGCAACTTCTTCCGGCCGGAAACCGCGATTGCCGCGGTGGATGTTCTCGAGGCCGCCGGTTGCCGCGTAAGCCTGCCGCCGGAGAGGCTGTGCTGCGGCCGGCCCTACTACGATTTCGGGATGCTCGACGCCGCCAAAGCTTCGCTGGAGCGGATCCTGCAGTCCCTCGGCGCATCGATCTACAGCGGCACCCCGGTCGTCGGGTTGGAGCCGAGCTGCGTGGCCGTGTTCCGCGACGAGCTGGTGAACCTATTCCCGGACGACGAGCGCGCCGCGCGGCTCGCGAAGCAGACCTACACGCTGGCCGAGTACCTGGAACGTGTCGAATGGCGTCCCGCCGCGGCGCACGGCGCGCGAGGATCGCGCGCCCTCGTGCATGGGCACTGCCACCAGAAAGCAGTGCTCGGCATGCAGCCCGAATTGCGGCTGCTGGCTGCGGCCGGCTACGAGGTCGATGCGCCGGATTCGGGCTGCTGCGGCATGGCCGGCTCGTTCGGGTTCAAGCCGGAGCACTACGCGGCGTCGCTCAAGATCGGGGAGAGCGTGCTGATGCCGGCAGTGCGCGCCGCTTCGAACGAGACGACGATCGTCGCCAACGGCTTTTCATGCCGCGAGCAGATCGAGCAGATGAGCGGGCGCAAGACGCTCCACCTGGCCGAAGTCCTCGCCGCGACGCTCGATGGGAGTTAGGGCCTCCGTCGTTTTCGGCGCGTTGATGCTCGCGGCCGCCGGATCATGGGCCCAGGGAACGCCGCCCACGTCCGAAGAGCGGCTCTTCGAGGCGATCGACGCCGGCAAGGAGCTCGTGGCCGAAGGCGTCATGATGGGTGGCAAGGTCGATCTCGATGCGCGCAACGCGAACGGGGAAACACCGCTGCATCGCGCCGTCGAGAAGGGAATGAAGGAACTCGCGAGGGCGATCCTGGCCACGGGCTCGAACCTGCGCGCGCGCTCGAAGAGCGGCGAAACCGTGCTGCACCTTGCCGCGCTCCATGCGGATCCAGAGCTGGCTTCGATGCTCCTGGCGAAAGGCGCGGATCCAAAGGCGCGCAACGACGACGGGGAGTCGGCGCTGCATTGGGCTGCTCTGTCGGGAAATGCCCTGGTTGTCAGGCTGCTCCTGGAACACGGGGCGGACCCCAATCTTGCGGACCTGAGGGGCAACCGCCCCCTGCATGCGGCGGCCGACTCCGGGAGCATCGAGACGGTTCGCCTGATCCTCGGGAAGAACGTCGATCCGAAAGCAAAGAACCGCGAAGGGCTGAGCGCCGAAGACGTCGCAAACGAGCGCGCCCGGCCCGACGTCGCGGCCCTGCTGGCGAAGACCGCGCCGCGCTCCGTGCAGCCGGCAGGGGCAGGCAATTTCGGCACCATCGACGTCGACCTGCAGCCGAAGCAGCGTTTCTAGAGCAATCCCCTCTCGGCGAAGGACAGCGTTGCGCGGCCGGCGACGATGAAGTGGTCGAGCACCTTCACATCGACCATCGCTAAGGCCTCCTTGAGCTGGCGCGTGAGCAGCTCGTCGGCCTGGCTCGGCTCGGCGACGCCGGATGGATGGTTGTGGGCGAAGATCACCGCCGCGGCATTTGCCTTGAGCGCCTCCTTCACGATTTCGCGCGGGTAGACGCTGGTCTGCGTAAGCGTGCCGCGAAACAATTCCTCGGTGGACAGGACCCGATGCTGCGCATCGAGGAACAGCGCGACGAAGACCTCGTGCTGCCTCGCGCCGAGCGCGAGTCGAAGGTAGTCGCGCACAGCCTGCGGCGAGGTGAGCGCGCTGCGCGAGCGCATCTCCTCGCCCAGCGTCCTGCGCGAGAGCTCGAGCACGGCTGCGAGCTGCGCAAGCTTCGCCGCGCCCAGCCCCTTGACCTTGCTTAACGCCGCGGGGTCCGCGGAAAAGAGCCCGGTGAGCCCGCCGAAGGCCGCAAGCAGGTCGCGGGCCAGCTCGACCGCGCTCTTGCCCGCGATGCCCGTGCGCAGGAAGAGCGCGAGGAGCTCGGCATCCGAAAGGACGCCCGCCCCGAACGCAATCAGGCGCTCGCGCGGCCTTTCGGCGGCCGGCCAGTCTGAAATCGCCATGCGGAATGCTTTCCCGTAGAATGCCCGTCCCGTGTAAACGCGCTCCGCGCGGGATCGGATGACATCGAGCATGAAAGCGATCACGCCAACCAGGCCAGCAGCCGGCGAAGGCCGGCGCATCCTACTCGGGCTGACCGGCGGGATCGCCGCGTACAAGTCGGCCCAGTTGACCCGCATGCTGGTCAAGTCGGGCTTCGACGTGCGCGTAGTGATGACCGAGGCCGCGTGCCGGTTCATCACGCCGGTGACGATGCAGGCACTCTCCGGCCAGGCCGTCTGGACCGACCTGTGGGACGCGCGCATCCCGGACAACATGGGCCACATCGAATTGTCGCGCGACCGCGAGCTCATTGTCGTCGCGCCGGCCTCGGCGAATTTCATGGCCAAGGTCGTCCACGGGCAGGCCGACGACCTGCTCACCACGCTGTGCCTTGCGCGCGATTGCGCGCTGATGGTCGCGCCGGCGATGAACCGCCAGATGTGGGACAACGCCGCGACGCAACGCAACGTGGCGCAGCTTGCCAAGGACGGGGTGCTGCTTGCGGGCCCGGCGCCCGGGGACCAGGCCTGTGGCGAAACCGGAATGGGGCGGATGCTCGAGCCCGAGGAGATCTTTGGCGAAATCCAGGCTTTCTTCCAGCCCAAGGCGCTCACCGGAAAACACGTCCTGGTCACGGCTGGTCCGACCGCCGAGGCGATCGACCCGGTTCGCTCGATCACCAATTCGAGCTCGGGGAAAATGGGCTATGCCGTGGCGCGCGCTGCGCATGAAGCGGGCGCGCAGGTGACGCTGGTCAGCGGCCCGACCGCGCTCTCCACGCCCGCGGGAGTGGCGCGCATCGACGTGAAGAGCGCGCAGCAGATGTTCGAGGCGGTCAGGAAGGCGGCGTCGGGTGCCGACATCTTCGTGTCGGTGGCCGCGGTGTCCGACTATCGCGTCGAAAACGTCGCCGCGCAGAAGATCAAGAAAGGCAACGGCAAGGGCATGACGCTCGAGCTGACCGAGAATCCCGACATCCTTGCTTACGTCGCCAGGCTTCCCGACGCACCCTTCTGCGTCGGGTTCGCCGCCGAGACCGAAAAGCTCGCGGCGAACGCGAAAGAAAAGCGCGCCCGCAAGAAGATCCCGCTGCTGGCCGCCAACCTCGCGCAAGACGCTCTCGGCGCCGACGACAACGAGATCGTCCTCTACGACGATGCCGGCGAGCATCCGCTGGGACGCGGCTCGAAGCTCGAGCAGGCGCGCAAGCTCGTCGGGCATGTCGCTTCGATGCTCGGCCAGGGGAAACGCAGGGCGTGAGGAGCCTGGACGTAAAGATCCTCGACGAGCGGCTGCGCGGGAACCTTCCCGCGTACGGCTCGCCCGGTGCTGCGGGCCTCGACCTTCGCGCCTGCCTCGAATCGGCCCTGGTGCTGCAGCCCGGCGACAGCCAGCTGGTGCCGGCGGGGATAGCGATCCATATCGGCGATGCGGGCTACGCGGCGGTCATCCTGCCGCGCTCCGGGTTGGGGGCGAAGCACGGGATCGTGCTCGGCAACCTGACCGGCCTCATCGACTCGGACTACCAGGGGCAGATCTTCATTTCGCTCTGGAACCGGGGCAAGGCCGCCTTCACGGTCGAGCCGATGGAGCGCATCGCGCAGCTCGTCGTCGTGCCGGTGGCCCAGGTCGAATGGAACGTGGTCGAGGAATTCACCGCCAGCGCGCGCGGCGCCGGCGGGTTCGGCAGCACGGGGAAGACCTAGCCCAGCGCATCCGCCCAGATGTTGCGGGACCAGGTGTCCGCGTAGGCTTTTTCGAGCTCGCTCCTGGCGGCCGACACGCCGCCGGAATTCGGCACCGGCAGGATGGTTTTCTTGTCGGCGTCGTAGCGGTGCACCGAAGTCACGTGCATCGCCTCCTTGTCGCTCACGTAGCTGTAGCAGACGTTCGCAATCACGGGCTGGGGATTGACCGCCTGCCCGGTCAGTTGCGCCACCAGCGCGGCGGCCGCGATCTTGGCGTGGCTGTTGGCCATGCTTGCCGATTTCGGCATCGCAGATGCCGACAGCGTCGCATCGCCCAGGACGTGGACGCCCGGGACCGCTTTCGACTCCATGGTGAGCCAGTCGACATCGCACCAGCGGTTGTTCGTGGTGATCAGTTTTGCCTGCATGGCGATGTTCCCCGCGCGCTGGGGCGGGATCACGTTGAGCACGTCGCCCTTGAATGCCTCGAAATCGGTCTTCACGCTGCCGGCCGCCGCCGCCACTTCCTTGACTTCATGATTCGGCATGTACTGGATCAGGCCCTTGTAAAGGTCGTTCCAGGCTGCGAGGAACAGGCCTTTCTTCGAGACGATGTCCTCATTGCCGTCAAGCACCAGGATTTTCGACTTCGGCTTGGCCTGCTTGAGGTACGAGGCCATTTGCGACACCCGCTCGTACGGCCCCGGGGGGCATCGAAACGGCGCCTTGGGGATGGATACGATGACCACCCCGCCGTCGCGCATCGCGACGAGGCGGGCACGCAGCGCCAGCGTTTCGGGGCCGGCTTTCCAGGCATGCAGTACCGAGCGTTGCGCCTCGGCGTCGTAGCCGGCGATCTGCTCGTGCATGAAATCGATGCCGGGCGAGACGACGAGCCGGTCGTACGTCAGCGGGGCCGCCCTGGCGAGTGACACGCGCCGATTCGGCGCGTCGATGGCCGTGGCCTCATCCTGGATGAATGTGACGCCTTCATCGCGCAGCTTTTCGTATCCGCGGGTCAGTTCCCCGATCTGGCGCGAACCGCCGAGCACGAGGTTGGACAGTGGGCAGGAAACGAACTGCGGGTTGCGCTCGACCAGGATTACCTCGACGCTCCCGGCGCTCCAGGCCCGGATATAGCGCGCCGCGGTAGCCCCGCCAAAGCCGCCGCCTATGACCACAACCCGCCCGGCCGGCCTTGCTTGCGGGCCGGCCGCGCAGCCGTAGAGGCCGGACGCAAGCGTGGCCCCTGCCGCCCCGGCGCCGATGAGCTTGAGAAAATCGCGCCTGCGTATGTCCATGGCGGCCCCCTTTACCTTGCCTTTTGCGCGGCGAAAAACTCCGCGAGGGCATTGATCTGTGGCTCGGTATAGCCCTTGGCGATCTGGTGCATGATCGTCGCCTGCCGCTTGCCGTCGCGGAAATCGTGCAACTGCTGGGCGATGTAGTTTCGTGGCTGGCCGGCCAGGTTCGGCAGTCCCCCCGCATTCGTGCCATTGGTGCCATGGCAGAGGGCACAGGCAGCGGCGAGGTTGCGGCCGAAGTTGGGATCCGGCGGCTGCCCGATCGCGGGTGTGCATGCGGCTGCCAGCGCGACCGCGAATATCACTTGCCTCATGACCTATCCCTCCCTTGGACGAGCGGAGTGTCCGACGCTGCCGAGCAGCCTGTCAAGGCGCGACGCGGCAACCCCACGGGCGAAAAAAAACCGCGGCGGGCCGCGGCTTTTTTCGGGGCAGCGACCTGTCAGGCGACGATCACCGGCTCCTCTTCGAAGCGCAGGACGACCTTGTCCGCATCGTCGATGTCGATCGTGACCTTGCCGCCGTTGGCCAGCTTGCCGAACAGGAGCTCGTCGGCCAGCGCGCTGCGGATCGTGTCCTGGATCAGGCGCGCCATGGGGCGCGCGCCCATGAGCGGGTCGAAGCCTTTCTTGCCCAGGTGCTCCTTGAGCTTGGGCGTGAAGGTGGCCTCGACTTTCTTCTCGTGGAGCTGCTCCTCGAGCTGGATGAGGAACTTGTCCACCACCCGCATGATGATGTCGTGGTCGAGCGAGCGGAACGAGATCGTCGCGTCCAGCCGGTTGCGGAACTCCGGCGTGAACAGGCGCTTGATCGCCTCCATCTCGTCGCCGGTCTCCTTGTTGGCGGTGAAGCCCATCGTGTTCTTGGACAGCATCTCGGCGCCCGCGTTGGTCGTCATGACGATCACCACGTTGCGGAAGTCCGCCTTGCGGCCGTTGTTGTCCGTGAGCGTGCCGTGGTCCATCACCTGGAGCAGGATATTGAACACGTCGGGGTGCGCTTTCTCAATCTCGTCCAGGAGGAGCACCGAATAGGGCTTCTTGGTGATCTGCTCGGTGAGGAGGCCCCCCTGCTCGAACCCGACATAGCCGGGAGGCGCGCCGATGAGGCGCGACACCGCGTGACGCTCCATGTATTCGGACATGTCGAAGCGGATCAGCTCGATGCCCATGCAATAGGCGAGCTGCCGCGCGACCTCGGTCTTGCCCACGCCGGTCGGGCCGCTGAAGAGGAAGCTGCCGATCGGCTTCTGCGGGTTCCCGAGGCCTGAGCGCGCCATCTTGATGGCGTTGGCGAGCGCGTCGATCGCCTTGTCCTGCCCGAACACCACGGCTTTGAGGTCGCGGTCGAGCTTGGCCAGCGCGCTGCGGTCGTCCACCGACACGCTGCGCGGCGGGATGCGCGCGATCTTGGCGATGATGTCCTCGATCTCGGCCTTGCCGATGATCTTCTTTTGCTTGGACTTGGGCTGGATGCGCTGCGCGGCGCCCGCTTCGTCGATCACGTCGATCGCCTTGTCCGGCAGGTGACGGTCGTTGATGTGCCGCGCCGAAAGCTCGGCTGCGGTGCTAAGCGCGTTGGAGGTGTACTTGACGCCGTGGTGCGCCTCGAAGCGGGTCTTGAGGCCCTTGAGGATCTCGACCGTTTCCTCCACCGACGGCTCGTTCACGTCGATCTTCTGGAACCGGCGGGAGAGGGCATGGTCCTTCTCGAACACGCCGCGGTACTCGGTGTAGGTCGTGGCGCCGATGCACTTGAGCTGGCCGTTGGACAGCACCGGCTTCAGAAGGTTGGACGCATCGAGCGTGCCGCCCGAGGCCGCGCCGGCGCCGATGACGGTGTGGATCTCGTCGATGAACAGGATCGCGTTGGGGTTGTCGACCAGCTGCTTCAGCACGGCCTTGAGGCGCTGCTCGAAATCGCCGCGGTACTTGGTGCCGGCGAGCAGGGCGCCCATGTCGAGCGAGTATACGGTGCTCTTTTCGAGCAGCTCGGGGACGTTGTTCTCGACGATGCGGCGTGCAAGGCCTTCGGCGATCGCGGTCTTGCCCACGCCCGCCTCGCCGACCAGCAGCGGGTTGTTCTTGCGGCGGCGGCACAGGGTCTGGATGACGCGCTCCAGCTCCTTGTCGCGGCCGATCAGCGGATCGATCTTGCCGGCCAGGGCCTGGGCGTTGAGGTTCTGGGTGTAGTTGTCCAGCGGGCTGTTGGCAGTTTCGGCCTGACCTTCCTGCTCGTTTTCCTGCTCGGTCTTGCCGGCGGCCGGCTGGGGCGTCTTGGTGATCCCGTGTGAAATGTAGTTGACCACGTCCAGGCGCGTGATGCCCTGCTGTTGCAGGAAATACACGGCATGTGAATCTTTTTCACCAAAGATCGCCACCAGCACGTTTGCGCCGGTGACCTCTTTCTTGCCGGAAGACTGCACGTGCAGGATCGCGCGCTGGATCACGCGCTGGAACCCGAGCGTGGGCTGGGTGTCGACTTCGCGCTCGGTGCCGATGCGCGGCGTCTGCTCGGCGATGTGCTGCGAGAGCTGCTTGCGAAGCTCGTCCAGGTTGGCGCCGCAGGCGCGCAGCACCTCGGCCGCGGTCGGGTTGTCCAGGAGCGCGAGCAACAGGTGTTCGACGGTGATGAACTCGTGGCGCTTCTGGCGCGCCTCGACGAACGCCATGTGCAGGCTGACTTCGAGTTCCTGGGCAATCATCTACGTTTCCTCCATCACGCACTGAAGCGGATGCTGGTGTTTGCGGGCGTAGCCCGCGACCTGCTGGACTTTCGTCGCAGCAATATCCTTAGGATACACGCCGCAGACCCCGATGCCTTCGCGATGCACGGCCAGCATGACCTGGGTGGCCCGCTCGCGCGTCATGTCGAAGAACTTCTGCAGCACGAGCACAACGAATTCCATCGGCGTGTAATCATCGTTGAGAAGCATAACCTTGAACATCGGCGGCGGCTTGATCTTCGCTTTCGCCGGCTTCAGTACCGTGTCGTCCCTATACTGCGCCATAGTGCCGTCTGCTCGATTCCCGCGCCTTGCCGGCCGCCATGGTCGGACAACTGCTTTCCGCCACGGTTCCCCCGCGCGAAGAAGGGGTTAACATCTAGCGGTTCATCCTAATCAATGTACCTAGGCAGCGCAATGCAATATCTGCGCCAATCCGCAGATTGCAAGGTGCAGGTCGAGCAAGATTTCACGGGAATCGCGGCGCCTGCGCGTGGCGTTTCCCGCTCTGGGACGGGTCTTGACGCCGCCGGGCCGGGCAGGTAAAACGCGCGAGTGTTTGGACTCTGTCTGTAACGCCATCAGGAAGGCGGCGGGAGCTGTGAAGTTCAGGCATGGGGCGGGGTCGCCCGGACACTCACAACCAACGCGAGAGGAAGCTCCAACAATGGCAACAGGCACGGTGAAATGGTTCAATGACGCGAAAGGCTATGGATTCATCACGCCGGACGATGGCAGCGAAGATCTCTTCGCGCACTTCTCGGCGATCAACATGGCGGGCTTCAAGACCCTGAAGGAAGGCCAGAAGGTCTCCTTCGACGTGGTGCAGGGACCGAAAGGCAAGCAGGCGTCGAATATCCAGAAAGGCTGAACGGTAGACCCCCAATGCAAAAAGCCGCCCCCAGGCGGCTTTTTTATTGGGGGCGCTCCGCGGGAACAATCGGAACAGGGGAAACCGAGGTTTCCCCCGTACCCCCTTCCTTGAGCGGGTGCAGCCGGGTTACTTCGTAGTTACTTCGTGCCCCAGGGCTTGATGGCTTCCTTGAGCTTGGCGTAGCCGTCGAGGTAGCGCGGCCGCTTGCCGGCGTACACCTTGTCGAAGATTGCGACCTGGTCGTCCAGCCACTTGGCGAGCTCGTTGTTGCCCGGGTTGGCGGCCTTGTAGGCCTCGTTGATCAGCACGAAATGGATTCGCGGGTCATACGGCTGCTTGGTTCCGCCTTCAGTTTCGTCGCCCGCGAGCAGGCGAAGCAGCATCGCATCCGCCGATCCGAGCGTCTGTTCGTAGATCGGCTCGCCCACGATGCGGTACATGACGCTCGTCATGTCCTTGCCGTTCTTCATCGTGAAACCCATCTCGTTCCACAGCTTGTTCATGTCGACGCCGGGCTTGACGCGGTCGATCACCATCTGGCCCCAGGCGCGCAGGAAGTCCGGCGCATCGGCCATGAGGTCGGTCAGGCGGTCGCCGTCGAGGTCGGTCGCGTACACGATCACCTTCTTCTGCTGGACCATGTCGTGCAGCAACAGGCCGAAGTTGGTGTCGGCGATGTGCTCCGAGATCTCGCCGCCCCAGTTCTCCATGCCCGCCTTGAAGTCCTTCGGCAGCAGCGCCACGATCGCGTCCACGTTCGCCTTGTGCTCCTCGTAGGCGTCCACCGAGTACTTGCGCTTGAGCTCGAACTTGGTGCCCTTGATCATCCAGCGCACGATGCCTGCGTTGATGGCATCTTCCTGCGCTTGGGTGGGCTTGGTGGCGACGCGCCCGACGCTGCCGGTCTCGTGAATCATCTTGAGGAAAAGGCGCACCGCGTAGGCCATGCGCACGCCGGGGGTATTCATCTCCGAATGGATGTTGCCGGTCGCGCGATCGACCGAGAATTTCTTCTTGTCCTGCGAATAGGGCAGGCCGGGCATGAACCGGATGCTGGTGATCGTGCCGTACGGCCGCACGTTGCAGTAGACGCCGGCCGCGGTGCGCAGGGGCGCATTGGCCGACTTGCCGTTCACCACGACTTTCTTGCCGTTCTCGTTGACGAGGAAGTCGCCGGCGGTCGACCACTTGAGCGCCGTGAACTCGAGCTTGCCGAACCAGTCGAGCGACACGAGCTTCGTGTCGTGGCGGAACTGCGCCATCATCGGCACGCCGAGGAACGGCAGGCCGAGCACGTCGAGCGCCATCAGCGTGCCGTTCAGCGCGAACATGTCGGTGAAGGCATGGGCGACGGGCTTCACGCCGCCCGCAGCGTTGCCGCCTTCCCAGATGATCGCGTCCGTATGGCCGCGCGGCTGGATTGATGAGCGCTTGTAGATGCCGTCGAGCATCTTGAACAGGTCGCCGTTCTGCTCTTCCTGGGCAATCTTCAGCAAGTCGAGTTTGTTGGTCATGGGGCGGGAACCTTGAAATGTGGGATGCGGGATTGTGACGCCGGATTGCGATTGCCCGGCGCCGTCGGGCGCCTGGCAGGGTACCTAAAAGATATATTATATAAGAGTTCGAGCCTTGGCCGCCGACTCCTAAGCCGGCAGCAGTTTCAGCACGAAGACTCGCTCCGCGAGCCAGACCGATGCGATCAGCACGATCAGCACCGAACCGCCGGTGAAAATAATACGCCGGTAAAGTGTTGTGCGTCGCAGCGCATAGGCGAGCGGGAGGAAAGCGGCCACGATACCCAGCTGCCCGGCTTCCACGCCGAGATTGAAGCCGACCAGCGCGACCGCAAGCGCGTCGCGCGGCAATCCAAGGTCCGCGAGCACGCTCGCAAACCCGAATCCGTGGATCAAGCCGAACCCGAAAGCCACGGCCCAGCGCCGGCCGCCGACCACCGGCCGGAGGTTGTTCAATGCTGCGAGTACGACGGAAAGCGCAATCGTCGATTCGACCAGGCGCGAGGGCAGGGCGATGACCGAAAGGGCGGCGAGGCTGAGCGTGATCGAGTGGGCAAGCGTGAACGCGGTGACGATCCTGAGCACGTCCCAGAAGACCGGGGCGAATCGTCCTGCAGGTTCCCAAGCCGATTGGCGAAGCACGAACACGGCGGGCAACAACAGGGAAACGAGGAACAGGATGTGGTCGAAGCCGATCAGGATGTGCCAGATGCCTTCCCGGCCGTAGTCGAGAAACTGGCCGAGGCGGGAAACTTCGGCCAGCTCGAATTTCTGCTTCGAACGCTCAGGCCCGAGGATTGCGGTCGAGGAGCCCTTGCCCCGCTCGATCCGCAGCAGGCCGCGATGCGAAGGGTCGATGTCGAAGAACAGGCTGTATTCGACCCCGATTTCACGAGGCGCGGGTCCGTCGCCGCAATCGATGGAAAACTTCAGGACCGCGTAGGCGCCGTCGCTGTGCTCATCGACAAGGTGCGCGGCCGGTGCGAGGGCGCATCGCCGGTCGTCGGCCGAGATCGACAGACGGGCAAGTGCGTAAGCGGCGATGTCATCATGTTTAGCGCGCAATTCACCCCAGGTAATGTCGCCGTTGCCGTCCGAATCCAGGCCGAGCGCGTAGTCGAGGTCACGCAGCGCGATGTCCCATTGGCCCTGCAAGCGTGCGCCACCGACAACGATCGCGAGGTAGCTGTCGCTTGGCTTGTGCGCGTGCGCGTACAGGGTCGTGAGCGCGAGGACAAACCCGAGGACGACCGCATGCAGGGCCTTCACCTTGCGATCGCCTTGAGTGCTTCGGCATTGCGGCGCAGGCCCGCGTCTTCGAAACCGGACTGGCGGAGCCAGTCGAGCACCGGCAGGGCTGCGCGGGGATCGCGGGCGGCAAGGGCCGCTTCGAGGAGGATGGAGGCATCACGAGGCTCGCGTTGCGCTTTCCAGTTTTCCGCAGCGAGCTTGAGCGCACCGGCGGCGTCCTGCTTGAGATGCAGCCTGAAGCGGGCCTCTTCCTGGAGATGGAGTTGCTCGCCGCGCAGGCCGGCCTCGGCGAAGCGGTCGTCCAGCGCCTGGACGTGCTTTGCGGCCGCGGGCAGCTTGAGCGCATTTTCCGCAAGGGCGAGCCGGAGCAGCAGCGTGTCCGAGCGCGCCCAGTCCTTGAGCATGGCCACCACTTCGGCGGGCCTGCCCTGATCGAGCAGGAAATCGGCGAAGGCCGCGAGAAGAAAGTTGTCAGTCACCCCGAGGGCAAGCGCGTCCCGGAAATGCTTCTCGGCTCTTGCCGGCTCGTCG
>JADMIO011406744.1_pt1 | contig 74660 bp, 71 predicted proteins | sample 8958161 | NCBI WGS metagenome assembly JADMIO01 (sample SAMN16585339, study PRJNA669376) | soil metagenome | isolation source: Crop rotation soil | place: USA: Cullars Rotation, Alabama | collected 2011 | reverse complement strand
CGCGACAACTTGTCCACGTGGAATTCTAAGCTTAGGATCCCAATGTGCTGGAAAGAACCGCATGGTCGCCGGCGTGGTCGGCGGCCTGGCCGAACACTTCGGCCTCGATCCGAACCTGCTGCGCATCATCTACGTGCTCGTATCGATCTTCTCGGCTGCCTTCCCCGGCATCCTGGTCTACATCCTCTTCTGGATACTGGTTCCGGAAGAACCGTAGCCCTCAGTGCGTGCCCGCTCGCCATTGCGTCTCCCGCTGATGGCGTTGGGAATGCTCTGGACGTCGCCGAACACGCTGCTCGGACTGGTCGCAGGGCTCGCGCTGCTGCCGTTCGGCGCGCGATTGCATTTCGCCGAAGGCGTACTGGCGTTCAAGCGCTTGCCGAGGGCGCGCGGCGCGTTGGTGCTGGGTTGCGTGATCCTGCACGGCGGCGAGCACCTCGATGCTGTCTGCCCGACCTACGCCGCCCGCTGCGGCGATGCGCCGCCAAACGAGCGCGTGCGGATCGGCGACCACGAACGCGCGCACGTGTACCAATACCTGCTGTTCGGGCCGCTGTTCCTGCCGCTGTACTTCCTGTGCGGCGGTGTGTCTGCGCGCAATCCGTTCGAACACGCGGCCGACCGTTACGCGCTGAGGGGGAAGGGCTGGTGTCCGTTCGTTCCTGTCGCGTAACCGTCGCGCCGCGCAGGGCGCGTGTCGCGGGGCCGCCTGCTGCATAATAAGTACAATTCTTACGCCACCGAACGGAAATCACCCCAATGTCCGCCACACCTTCCGTTCCGGGGCGGTTAAAGGAATACGACCGGATCCGCGCGGTGCAGTGGTACGGCGATCATTTGCGCCTGCTCGACCAGCGCAATTTGCCGCTCGCGGAGGAATGGGTCGAATGCCGCGGTGCGGAAGAGGTTGCGCAAGCCATTCGCGATCTGGTGGTGCGTGGTGCGCCGGCGATCGGCATCGCGGCGGCCTGGGGTGCGGTGCTGGCCGCGCAACGCGGCGACGATCTCGACGGCGCGTTTGCGACGTTGCGCGCGGCGCGCCCCACCGCGGTGAACCTGATGTGGGCGCTGGATCGCATGCGTTCGCGCGTTGATGCGGGCGCGGACGCGCGGGCGCTCGCTGACGAAGCGCAGAAAATCCAGGACGAGGACCTCGCCGCCAACCGCAGGATGGGCGAGCTGGGCGCGGCGCTGATCGAGCCGGGCAGCGCGGTGCTCACCCATTGCAACACCGGTTCGCTCGCGACGGCCGGATTCGGCACCGCGCTGGGCGTGATCCGCGCCGGCGTGGAAGCCGAGCGCATCGCCAGGGTTTATGCCGGCGAGACGCGGCCATGGCTGCAGGGCGCGCGGCTGACGATGTGGGAGCTGGCACAAGACGGTATTCCGGCCACGCTGATCGCCGATTCCGCCGCCTCGCACCTGATGAAACACGGCGAAGTGCGCTGGGTGATCGTCGGCGCCGATCGCATCGCGGCGAATGGCGACACCGCCAACAAGATCGGCACCTACCAGCTTGCGATCGCGGCGAAGCATCACGGCGTGAAGTTCATGGTGGTGGCGCCGTCGTCCACCATCGACATGGGCACGCCCGATGGCGAGGCAATCGACATCGAACTGCGAGATCCCGCCGAACTGCTGTCGCACAACGGCGCGCGGACCGTTGCCGAAGGCGCGCAGGCGTGGAACCCGGTGTTCGACGTCACGCCTCACGAGCTGGTCGATGCGATCGTCACCGAGCGCGGCGTGATCGAAAGGCCCGACGCGAAATCGATGCGCAAGATGTTCGCCGGGGACGCTCGCTGACATGTGGCGGCGCATTCCCCGACAGCTCTTCTGGTTCGGGGTGGGCGGGGCTGTCGGTTTCGTGGTGGACGCGGGCATCGTGCAGTTGCTGGTCAGCAAGGCCGACGCCAATCCTTACATCGCACGCCTGTTCTCGTTCTTCTGCGCTGCCTGCTCGACCTGGTTGTTCAACCGCCGCTACACTTTTCCCGATCGGGGCGGACACACGTTGTTCGGAGAATGGACTCGCTACATGACGGCGATGTCGATGGGCTTCGCGCTCAACTATGCGACATACGCGCTGGTGGTTTTCTATTCCGATTTCGTGCATCGCTGGCCCTCGATCGCGGTTGCGGCAGGTTCCCTGCCGGGCTCACTGGTCAACTTCATGGGCGCCCGCCAATGGGCATTTCCGAGGCGCCGCAAAGTCGTCGCTGAAGAACCCAAAAAGGCCGCGTAAACCCCCATGCCTGCTCGGTTTTTTCGACCTGAAAAGAGGGTGGGTGTGGTACACTTGTGCGTCTGATTCCGGGCGCGCGCCCGGCCCGGAACACGCGCCGTCCAACCACAAGAAAATCACAGGAATAGAGCCCGATGGCCGAACTCGCCAGCGAGATCATTCGCGTCAACATCGAAGACGAGATGCGCCAGAGCTACCTCGATTACGCAATGAGCGTGATCGTGGGACGCGCGCTGCCGGACGTGCGCGATGGACTGAAACCCGTGCATCGCCGCGTGTTGTACGCGATGAACGAACTGGGCAACGTCTGGAACAAGCCGTACAAGAAATCCGCACGCGTCGTCGGCGACGTGATCGGCAAATACCACCCGCACGGCGACACCGCGGTGTACGATTCGATCGTGCGCATGGCGCAGCCGTTCTCGCTGCGCTACATGCTGATCGACGGACAGGGCAACTTCGGCTCGGTCGACGGCGACAACGCCGCGGCCATGCGTTACACCGAAGTGCGGATGTCGCGGCTTACCCACGAGCTGCTGGCCGACATCGACAAGGAAACGGTCGATTTCGGTCCCAACTACGACGAGAGCGAACGCGAACCGCTGGTGTTGCCCACGCGCGTGCCGAACCTGCTGATCAATGGTTCGGCCGGCATCGCGGTCGGCATGGCGACCAATATCCCGCCGCACAACCTCAATGAAGTCATCGATGCGACCATTGCGCTGATCGACGATCCGCATATCGGCCTGGACGGCCTGATGCAGTACGTGCCCGGACCGGATTTTCCGACCGCGGGCATCATCAACGGCGCGGCGGGCATCATCGAGGCCTACAAGACCGGACGCGGACGCCTGCTGGTGCGCGCGAAGGCCGGGATCGAGAAGGAAGACAACGGTCGCGAGACGATCATCGTCACCGAGATCCCGTACCAGGTTAACAAGGCGCGTCTGATCGAGAAGATCGCCGAGTTGGTCAAGGACAAGAAGCTCGAAGGCATCAGTGAGCTGCGCGACGAATCCGACAAGGACGGCATGCGCATCGTGATCGAACTGCGCCGCGACGCGATGGGCGAGGTGGTGCTGAACAACCTGTTCCAGCAGACGCAGTTGCAGGTCACCTTCGGCATCAACATGGTCGCGCTGGTGGATGGCCAGCCGCGGCTCCTGAACCTCAAGGAGATCCTCGAAGCCTTCGTGCGGCATCGCCGCGAAGTTGTCACGCGCCGCACGATCTTCGAGCTGCGCAAGGCGCGCGCCCGCGCGCACGTGCTGGAAGGCCTCACCGTCGCGCTCGCCAACATCGACGCGATGATCGAGCTGATCAAGACTTCGCAGACGCCGCCGATCGCGCGTGAGCGCCTGCTCGCGCGCAAATGGGAACCGGGTCTTGTGCGCGCGCTGCTGGCCGAATCCGGTGCGGCGATTTCGCGGCCGGAAGATCTCGACCCGAAAGCCGGGTTGTTCGACGACGGCTATCAATTGTCGGAAACGCAGGCCAGGGAAATCCTGGAGATGCGCCTGCACCGGCTCACCGGTCTGGAGCAGGAAAAGCTTTCCGACGAATACCGGCAGCTGCTGGACACCATCCGCGGACTGATCGCGATCCTGGAAGATCCCGACAAGTTGCTCGCAGTGATCCGCACCGAACTGGCGGAAATGAAGGAAGCCTACGGCGACGCGCGCCGCACGCTGATCCAGAGCAGTCAGGAAGATTTCCAGACACTGGACCTGATCGCACCGGAAGATGTCGTCGTCACGCTGTCGCATGCGGGCTGGTGCAAGCGCCAGTCGGTCGGCATCTATCGCGCCCAGCGGCGCGGCGGCAAGGGCCGCATGGCGACGACGATCAAGGAAGAGGATTTCGTCGAGAAGCTGTGGGTGGTCAACACGCACGACACGCTGCTCACCTTCACCAGCGCCGGCCGCGTGTACTGGCTGAAGGTGTACCAGATTCCCGAAGCCGGCCCCGGCGCGCGCGGCAAACCGATCGTCAACCTGCTGCCGCTGCAGGAAGGCGAGAAGGTTCAGGCGGTGTTGCCCGTGCGCGAATACGAGGAAGACCGTTTCGTGTTCTTCGCCACCCGCAACGGCACGGTGAAGAAAACGCCGCTGACGGAGTTCGCATTCCAGCTGCAGCGCGGCAAGGCGGCTATCAACCTCGATGAGGGCGATGCGCTGGTCGAGGCCGAGTTGACCGACGGCAGCCGCGACGTGCTGCTGTTCGCGTCCAACGGCAAGGCCGCGCGCTTTGCGGAAACCGACGTGCGCCCGATGGGCCGCACCGCCACCGGCGTGCGCGGCATGAAGCTCGCCGGCGATGCGCATGTCGTGTCGATGGCAGTCGTCGAACACGCCATGGAACAGAACGGCGACGATGACGACGCCGGCGAAGCGGTCGAGAACGAAAGCGCCGCCGATGAAATCGCGTCCGCATCGGAAACCTACGTGCTCACCGCGACCGAGCGCGGGTACGGCAAACGCACGGCGCTGTCGAAGTTCCCGCGCAAGCGGCGCGGCTCGCAGGGCGTGATCGCGATCCAGTGTTCGGAACGCAATGGCGCGCTGGTCGCCGCCACGCAAACCGACGACAAGCACGAGCTGATGCTGATCTCCAACCAGGGCACGCTGGTGCGCACGCGTGTGGCGGAAATCTCGCCGCAAGGCCGCAACACCCAGGGCGTCACCCTGATCCGCCTGCCGGAAGACGAAAAACTCGCCGGCGTGGTGCGGATCGAAACCATGGCCGACGAGGATTCGGCCGAAGGGAATGGCGAGGCCGAAGTGCTGGCGACGAATGGAGCGGGGGAGCCGGGTGGCGCGGCGGTTGAGTCACAATGAACTTGTAGCCCGGAAGAAGCTGCGCAGCGGCGAAATCCGGGACTACCTGCGAGATTGTTCCCGGATTTCGCTTCGCTCCATCCGGGCTACTTGCTTAGAGACAAATGTAGGCTGGGCTGAAAGCCCGGCATTGCGACAAGGCGCTGGGCGTTGCAGCCAGGCCTACCGCTCACCCAACTGCGATTCAGTTCGAGCGGAGCGACCTCGCTACTCGCCCTGATCCCCGGCTTCAGATCGCCTGAAGCATCGCCTCCGCGCTCGACACCTTGAATTCTCCCGGCGCTTCGACTTGCAACACCTTCACAACGCCGTCGTCGGCGTAGAGGGCGAAGCGTTTGGAGCGCAGGCCCATGCCGAATTTCGTCGCGTCCATTTCCAAGCCCAGCGCCTTGGAGAAATCGCCGTTGCCGTCGGCCAGCATCAGCAGGCCGTCCGGAACGGCCTGGTCCTTGGCCCAGGCCTTCATCACGAAAGCGTCGTTGACGGCGAGGCAGGCAACTTCGACGCCGCGCTTCTTGAACTCCTGGTAGTGCTCGACGTAGCCGGGCAGGTGGCGCTCGGAGCAGGTGGGCGTGAACGCACCGGGCACCGAGAACAGCACGACCTTCTTGCCCTTGAACACGTCGTCCGTGCTGACGCTCTGCACGCCGTCATTGATCAGGTTGAAAGTGGCGGCGGGAAGGCGATCCCCGGTCTTGATGGTCATGGTGCGGATCCTTGCGGTCGGGTGATCCCGAATCTTACCGCTGTCCCCCGCGGCACGCACTTGAAACCGGCGTTGCCGCCCATATCCAGCTCCCATGCGGCCCGCAGCGGCCGAGGCAGAGCAAAGCGTTAAGGAGACATCCCATGAATCAACACATCAGCCGTTATCGTTGGGGCGGACAGTATCCGCGCGAGTTCCAGCGCATGATCGACCGGTTCTTCGCCGACTACCAGGAAGGCGACCAGTCCAGCGTGGTCACCAGCGAATGGGCACCGCGCGTGGACATCCGCGAGGAAGCCAAGCAGTTCGTGATCGAGGCGGACATTCCCGGCGTCGATCCGAAGGAAATCGAGGTGCACATGGACAAGGGCATCCTCTCCATCCGCGGCGAGCGCAAGAGCGAGAGCAAGGTGGAAGAAGGCAACTACACGCGCGTGGAGCGCTCGCGCGGCGTGTTCCATCGCCGCTTCGCGTTGCCCGACAGCGCCGATGCCGAGGGCATCAGTGCGAAGGGCAGGCACGGCGTGCTGGAAATCACGATCCCGAAAAAGCCGGAAACCACGCCGCGCAAGATCGAGATCCAGCCGGGCGAGTAAGCTCCACGCTTATCCCGTAAGATCGAAGCCCGCGGTGGAGCGATTCGCCGCGGGTTTTCTTTGCAGGGGCGCGCATGGAATTCAAGGACTACTACGACATCCTGGGCGTGAAGCCCGGTGCAGGCGAGGCCGAGATCAAGACGGCCTATCGCAAGCTCGCGCGCAAGTTCCATCCTGACAAGAACAAGGAAGCGGGCGCCGAGGAGAAATTCAAGGCGATCAACGAAGCCAACGAGGTGCTGGGCGACAAGGAGAAGCGCGCGGCCTACGACCAGTTGCGTGCGGGCGGCTATCGCGGCGGCGACCAGTTTCGCCCGCCGCCGGACTGGGCGCAGCAGCACGGCCGCGGCGGATTCCAGTTCCGAGACATGGGTGACGACGACGTCGGCGGGTTCAGCGATTTCTTCGAATCGCTGTTCGGCCGCGGTGCGGGCGGGCGCGCGCCGCGGGGGCCGATGCGCGGCCGCGACGTCCGCGCGGGGGTGACGATCGATCTGCATACGGCATACACCGGCGGCAAGCAGCGATTGAGTTTGCGCGACGCACACGGCGACCGCACGCTCGAAGTGAACATTCCGGCAGGCATCCTTCCCGGCCGCGTAATTCGGCTGGCAGGACAGGGCGAACCCGGCATGCAGGGCGGGCCGGCGGGCGACCTGCTGCTGGAAGTGCAGGTGCGCGACGACTCGCGTTTCAAACTCGACGGCAGCGATGTGCGGGTGGAAGTGGCGATTGCGCCGTGGGAAGCCGCGCTCGGCGCGAAGGTGCCGGTGCCGACGCTGAGCGGCAATGTGGAATTGCGCATCCCCGCCGGCTCGCGCTCCGGGCGCAAGCTGCGGCTGAAAGGACGCGGCATGCCGGGCCGCACGCCGGGAGATCAGATCGTCGCGCTGACGATCCAGACGCCATCGGCGGACGACGACCAGTCGCGCGCCGCGTATGCCGCATTCGAAAAGGCGTTCGAGGACTTCGATCCGCGGGGCTGAAGCCCTCTCACTTGGAGAGAGGGTTGAAGATCACTTCGCCAGCGCCTCGCTCAGCGCCTTGGTCAGTTCCGCTTCGTTCACCGGCTTGGTGACGTAGGCCTTGGCGCCCTGGCGCATGCCCCAGACGCGATCGGTGTCCTGGTCCTTGGTGGTCACCAGGATCACGGGGATATGCGCGGTGGCGGCGTCCTTCGAAATCGCGCGCGTGGCCTGGAAGCCGTTGAGGTTCGGCATCACAACGTCCATCAGCACCAGGTCGGGTTTTTCGCGCTTGGTCGCTTCCACGCCCGCCGCGCCGTCTTCCGCGGTCAAAGTCTCGTGGCCCATCTTCTCGACCAGCCGCTTCAGGCCGAGCAACTGGGAAGGCGAATCGTCCACGATCAGGATGCGCGCCATGCTTGTGCCCCGGACTGTCCCGCAACGTCTCGCGGCATTCTAGGGAAGCCGCGGCGAAATGACCATGCCGGCAGTCATGGCCCGGCGATCCGCACCAGCGTGCGCCCGAACGATCCGCCGTTGAGCATGTGCCCGAATACGTTGGGCAGTTCGTCCAGCGCCACCTCGCGCGTGCAGATCGTATCCAGGTGGGCGGGCTTCCAGTCGGAAGCCAGGTGCCGCCACACTTGTTCACGGATGTCGCGGGCGGTTCCCGCGGAAGCCACGCCCAGCAGGCTGACGCCGCGGATGATGAAGGGCATCACCGTCGCATCCAGCCTGCTGTCCGCGGCGAGGCCGACGCTCGCGATGTTGCCGTAGGGCACGGTGCTGGCGAGCAGCTGCGAGAGGAGCTTGCCGCCGGCGTTGTCCAGCGCGCCGCCGAAGCGTGCGCTCTCCAGCGCCTTTTCACCCAGGTTCAATTCATGGCGGTCGAGCACCCTGGCTGCGCCCAGTCCTTCCAGGAACGCCGCGCGGTCGGCCTTGCCGCTGATCGCGTGTACCTCGTAACCGGCGCGCGAGAAGATGTCGATCGCCAGCATCCCGACCCCGCCGGTGGCGCCGGTGACCGCGATCGGCCCGAGTTCCGGACGCTGGCGGTTGTCGCGCATGCGCAGCAGCGCCAGCCCCGCGGTGAAACCCGCGGTGCCGAGGATCATGCCCTCGCGAAGCGAAAGATTTTCCGGCAGGCGGATCGTCCACTCACCCTGCAACCGCGCGTATTCGGCGTAACCCCCGTCGCGCGTTTCGGAGAGCCCGCAGCCGGTGCACAGCACCGCATCGCCTTCCCTGAAATGCGGATCGGAGGATTCGACCACGTGCCCGGCGGCGTCGATGCCGCCGTTCAATGGAAACGTGCGCAGGATCTTGCCCTTGCCAGTTCCCGCCAGCGCGTCCTTATAATTGACCGACGAATACTCGGCCTTGACCAGCACCTCTCCCGGCGACAGTTCGTCCGCGCGCATCGTTTCGATGCCGGCGCGGAAGCCGTCGTTGTCGTTGCGGATGCGGAAGGCGCGGAAGGAAGCTGTCATTGCGCGTCCCGGGTCATGGGCGTTCCCATGCCTCGATGGTACCCGGAATCACGCGAAAGCACGGGTGTGCGCGTGGACGCACCACCCTTGCGAGCGACGACATTCGTTCGCGGTCGCGCACCGCAAGCTTGGATCGCAGATGCTGCCATTCGTATTCGAGCTGGCCGCGCGTCACCGCGATCGCGACCCTCTGCCGCGGCTTGCCGATCCTGCTTGCATCGAAGCCGTAGCCGCGGCGTGCGGCTTCGGCCTGCACTTGCGCAAGATAGGTCGCTATCGCCGCTCCAGGATCGCGCTGCGCACGGAAACGCTCGAGTTGCGGATGGTGCTTGTAGCCGCGCGTTTCCCCGCGCAACACCGCTTGCGCGAGCAACGATTCGCGCCACAGCGCAACCAGTCCACGCGCGTCTAGATAACGCGGATGCAGGCTCCAGAGGCGCACGATCGCCGGTCAGTTCGCCTTGTGTATCGCCCGCTTGTCCACCGACAGCGCGGCTTCGTGCACGGCTTCGGAAAGCGTCGGGTGGGCATGGACGATACGGGCGAGATCCTCGGACGAGCCCTTGAACGCCATGGCCACGACCGCTTCGGCGATCAGCTCGGAAACTTCCGCGCCGACCATGTGCACGCCGAGGATGCGATCGGTTTCCGCGTGCGCGATCATCTTCACCAGGCCGGCCGGTTCGTTCATCGCCACCGCGCGCCCGATCGCCGAGAAAGGGAAGGTGCCGACCTTGTACGGGATGTTCTCGGCCTTGCACTGCGCTTCGGTCTTGCCCGCCCATGCGATCTCAGGCTCGGTGTAGATCACCCACGGAATGATGTCGTAGTCGACGTGGCCGGCCTTGCCGGCGATCAGTTCGGCGACCATCATGCCTTCCTCGAAACCCCTATGCGCCAGCATCGCGCCGCGCACGCAGTCGCCGATGGCCCACACGCCATCCACGCCGGTCCAGCAGTGTTCGTCCACCACGATGCGGCCGCGCTCGTCGGTCCTCACGCCGGTGCCGTCGCCCAGCAGATCATTCGTGTAGGCGCGGCGGCCGACCGCGACCAGCAGCTTGTCGACGGTCAATGTGTGTTCGCCATCCTTGTCGGAGTAGGTAACGTCGACCGCGTTCCTTTTGATCTCTGCCTTGCTGACTTTCGCGCCGAGCCGGATATCCAATTCCTGCTTCTTGAATTCGCGCGCGGCGGCTTTCGCGATATCGGCGTCGGCGGTGCCGAGGAAATCCGGCAGCGCTTCGAGGATGGTGACCTGCGCGCCGAGCCGCTTCCACACCGAGCCCAGCTCGAGCCCGATCACACCCGCGCCGATCACGCCGAGACGTTTTGGAACCGCGTCGAAATCCAGCGCGCCCGCGTTGTCGACGATGGTCTTGCCGTCGAACTTCGCGAACGGCAATTCGATCGGTACCGAGCCGGTTGCGATGACCACGTTCGGCGCCTGCAGCGTCTGCTTCGAGCCGTCCGCGCCGGTGACTTCCACCCGGTTTCCCTTCAGCAGTTTCCCGCTACCGAAAAACGGCACTATCTTGTTGGCCTTGAACAGCATCGCCACGCCGCCGGTGAACTGCTTGACGATCTTGTCCTTGCGGCCAATGAACATGGCCATGTCCACCTTGGCGTTCTCGACGCTGATGCCATGCACCGGCAGGTTGTGCGTGAGGTTCCAGAATTGCTTGGACGAATCCAGCAGCGCCTTCGAAGGAATGCAGCCGACGTTGAGACAGGTGCCGCCCAATGCCTGCTTGCCGTCCTTGCCCTTGAACGCGTCGATGCAGGCGACCGCCAGGCCGAGCTGCGCGGCGCGGATCGCGGCGTGATAGCCGGCAGGACCGCCGCCGATCACGATGAGGTCGAATTTCTGCTGCTCGCTCATGATGCTGTCCTTGTCCGATTACAGGCCGAGCAGCATGCGCTGCGGATTCTCTAGCTGGTTCTTGATGTCCACCAGGAACAGCACCGCGTCCTTGCCGTCGATGATGCGGTGGTCGTAGGAGATCGCGATGTACATCATCGGTGCGGCGATCACCTGGCCGTTTTCCACCACAGCACGATCCTTGATCGTATGCATGCCGAGGATGGCGCTTTGCGGCGGGTTGACGATCGGCGTGGAGAACAGCGAGCCGAAGGTGCCGCCGTTGGTGATCGTGAACGTGCCGCCCTGCAGTTCCTCCAAGGTCAGGCCGCCTTCGCGCGCGCGCTTGGCGAAGTCGCCGATGGCTTTCTCAATGTCGGCGAAGCTCATGCCTTGCGCGTCACGCAGCACCGGCGTCACCAGACCCTTGTCGGTGGAAACCGCCACCGAGATGTCCTGGTAGCCGTGATATATGACGTCGTTGCCATCGACTGACGCGTTGACGATCGGGTGGCGCTTAAGCGCCTCGCACACGGCGCGAACGAAGAAGCTCATGTAGCCGAGCTTGACGCCGTGGGTCTTCTCGAACTGTTCGCCGAGTTGCTTGCGCATCGCGACCACTTTCGAAAGATTGACCTCGTTGAACGAAGTCAGCATCGCGATCGAGTTCTTGGACTGCATCAGCCGCTCGGCGATGCGCGCGCGCATGCGCGTCATCGGCACGCGTTCCTCGGCGCGCGGACCCGCGGGACCCGGGACCCGGGACTCGGGACCCGGGCGCGCTGCAGGTTGCGGCGCGCGCTGATAGTTCACCAGGTCTTCTTTCGTCACCTGGTTGCCGCGGCCGGTGCCTTCCACGCGCGAGACATCGATTTTTTCCTCCGCAGCCATTCGCTGTGCGGCGGGCGAAAGGTTCGCGCCGGCGGCCTTTTCGAGTCCCGGGTCCCGAGTCCCGGGTCCGGCCGTCGCGGTCTTCGCCGGCGCGGCCGGTTTTTGCGGCGCAGGCGTTTCCTTCGTGGCTTCGGCCGGGACTGCCTTGGCGGCGCCTTCCTCGATCACGGCGATCACATCCTGGCTGCCGACCGTTTCGCCCTGCTTGGCGCGGATTTCCTTCAGCACGCCATCGGCGGGCGCGGGAACTTCCAGCACCACCTTGTCGGTTTCCAGGTCGACCAGGTTCTCGTCGCGCTTGACCGCGTCGCCCGGATTCTTGTGCCAGCTCGCGATGGTGGCGTCGCTGACCGATTCGGGCAGCACGGGAACCTTCACTTCGATCGACATGGAGTGTCCTTGCAGTTCTTGGCAAATATCTGCAGAGCGAATTGAGAGCGTAGCGAGCGAAAGCAGATTGCGCGCCGTCGGAGCGCAGGAACCGGAGTGTACACGTCAGTACATGAGGATTCCGAGCACCGCCGGCGCGCGAGCTGCCGAGCGCAGTAGCTCTCGATTCGCTCCCCTCATTCCAGCGAATGATCATCCCCCACCTTGCCGTCCAGCGCCTGGGCGACCAGCGCATTCTGTTCGGCGATGTGGGTGTCGTAGTGCCCCGCGGCCGGCGCGGGCGAGCGCACGCGGCCGGCGTAGTACAGGCCGTGTTCGGCGCCGATGCTGGCCTGCAAATGATGGCGGATCTGGAACCAGGCGCCCTGGTTCATCGGTTCTTCCTGGCACCAGATCACCTCGCGCGCGTTTGGATAGCGCGCGAGCTGTTCGCTCACTTCCTGGCGCGGGAACGGATACAACTGCTCGACCCGGACCAGCGCAACGTCCCTGATCTTCTGTTTCTCCGCGGCCTCGTACAGGTCGTAATAGACCTTGCCGGAGCACAGCACCACGCGCTTCACCTTGTTCGCTTCGATGTTCCACGAATCAGGGATCACCAGCTGGAACGTGCCGTTGGCGAGATCGTCCAGCGAGGAGATCGCGAGCTTGTGGCGCAGCAGCGACTTCGGCGTCATCACCACCAGCGGCTTGCGCGCGTCGCGCAGCATCTGCCGGCGCAGCATGTGGAACATCTGCGCGGGCGTCGTCGGCACGCACACCTGCATGTTGTCCAGCGCGCACAATTGCAGGAAACGCTCCAGCCGAGCGGAAGAATGTTCCGGGCCCTGTCCCTCGTAACCGTGCGGCAACAACAGCACCAGGCCGCACAGGCGGTCCCACTTGGCTTCACCCGAAGAAATGAACTGGTCGATCACCACTTGCGCGCCGTTGGCGAAATCGCCGAACTGCGCTTCCCACAACACGAGGGTATCGGGATCGGCGGTGGCGAAGCCGTACTCGAACGCCATCACCGCTTCTTCCGACAGCAGCGAATCGATCACTTCCACCGAAACGTGGTCGCGGACGTGCTGCAACGGCGTGTAGACGTTGCCGGTGTTCTCGTCGTGGAGCTCCGCGTGCCGATGGAAGAAGGTGCCTCGGCCGGTGTCCTGGCCGACCAGCCGCAGGGCGTAGTTCTGCGCCACCAGCGTGGCGTACGCGAGGTTCTCGGCGTAGCCCCAGTCCAGCGGCAGTTCGCCCTTCGCCATCTTGCGACGGTCGTCGTAGATCTTGGCGACGCGCGATTGCAGCTTGCAGTCGGCCGGCGCCGAGAGGATCTTCGCGGCCAGCGCATCCAGCGTCTTGCGCTCGACGCCGGTGGAAACCGCTTGCGAGAGCGAAGCGTGTGCGTGGCGATTCCAGTCCACCGCGGCGGCCAGGCCGCCCTTCTTCTGCGCGACTTCGGTGACCGGCTTGCCGGCTTCCAGCCGGTTGCGGTATTCGTCGAACAGCTCCTGCGTGGCGCCCTCGGCGATCAGCCGGTCGGCGATCAACTTCTTCGCGTACAGTTCGCGCGTTGGCGGCAATTGCCTGATCACTTGGTACATGATGGGCTGTGTCGCCGAAGGCTCGTCGGCTTCGTTGTGGCCGTGGCGGCGGTAGCAGACCAGGTCGATCACGACATCCTTGTGGAAGTGCTGGCGGAAATCGAACGCCAGACGCGCGCATTGCAGCACGGCTTCCGGGTCGTCGCCGTTGACGTGCAGCACCGGCGCGTTGACCATCTTGGCCACGTCGGTGCAGTACAGCGTGCTGCGGCCTTCGTCGGCCGGCGTGGTGAAGCCGATCTGGTTGTTGACCACGACGTGCACGGTGCCCCCGACGCCGAAGCCGCGCGTCTGCGACATGTTGAACAGCTCCATGTTGACGCCCTGGCCCGAAAGCGCAGCATCGCCGTGGATCAGGATCGGCAAGGCGCTTTCGTGCGCGCCGTCGTGCGCGCGGATCTGCCGCGCGCGCACGGAACCGGCGACCACCGGGTTGACGATTTCCAGGTGCGAGGGATTGAACGCCAGGGCCAGGTGGATATCGCCGCCCGGCGTCGCGATGTCGGCGGAAAAACCCATGTGGTATTTCACGTCGCCCGAATGCGCGGGATCGTCCGGGTGGTCGAACTTGCCTTCGAATTCCTCGAACAATTTCTGTGGCGGCTTGCCCAGCGTGTTGACCAGCACGTTGAGGCGTCCCCGGTGCGCCATCCCGATCACCAGTTCGCGCACGCCGTCGCCGGCCGCGCGCCGCACCAGGTCGTCCAGCAGGGGGATCAGGGAGTCGCCGCCTTCCAGCGAGAATCGTTTCTGTCCGACGTACTTGGTGTGCAGGTAGCGCTCGAGTCCGTCAGCCGCGGTGAGTTTGGCGAGGACCCGCTTGCGCTCGTCCGGCGACAGGCCCGGATCGCCGCTGGCCTGTTCCAGCCGCGTGTAGATCCAGCGCCGCTGCCCGGCGTCGCTGATGTGCATGAATTCCGCGCCGATCGTGTCCGCGTACGTCGCCTGCAGGCGGTCGCGCAATTCGCGCAACTTCATGCGCTGGCCGCCGCCGGCGAAGGTGCCGCAGTCGAATACGGTGTCGAGGTCGGATTCGGCGAGGCCGTGGAAGGCCAGCTCCAGGTCGGGCGCCGGCATCTTCGGAGCGATCGCCAGCGGATCGAGGTCGGCGGCGAGGTGTCCGCGCGAACGCAGCGCGGTCAGCAGACGCAGTACGCCCGCCTGCTTGCGCGCGTGGACTTCATCGACCGGGATGATGCGCGCGTGGCCGTTCAACTTCTGGGCGCGCTCGATGCGCGCGATGGCGTCCGAATGCGAAACGTCGCCGCGGCCCCTGAATCCTTCGAAATACGCGCGCCACTGCTGGGGCACGGCGGCGGGGTCGCGCAGCCAATCCTCGTACAACTGCTCGACATAGGCGGCATTGCCGCCGGCGAGCGGGGAAGACTCTAGGAATTGCTGCGGCGAGACCTGCCGCAACCGGTTGTCGCTGTCGCTCACGCCGTCACCGTTGCTTCGGAAGCCGGACCTTTGAGGCCGACCTTCGATTATAACGATTTGGTGCTGCGCTGCGGCATTTCAAGTTTGACCGGACGAATGGGTGGGGTGCAGAGCCAATTGTCGAGCAACCATCCATGGTGCGCTTTCCGGCCCGCACATCCCTGTGCGTGCGTTTCCGCCGGCGCGAGATGCCATTACTCGCGCCATCCCTGGCGCTCGCCCTGCGGGCCAGCTCTGCTGTTCGCGCGCGCTCCCGGCGCGCGCAGTCAAGGCATCTCGCAAACGCCGGCTACAACCCCAGCGGGCGCAATTCGATCATAGGTTCGGAGCGTTCCCAGACCTGATCGAACAACGCCTCCAGTTGGGCGGCGCGGCCGGGGGCGCAGGTCGAACCGATGCTTTCCATCCTCTGCGCGATGGGCCGGAACAGGTAACCACCGACATCGGTGTACATGAAGGCGGACGGGTATTCGCGATCCACGTCCTCGAGCGGCCGGCGGAACTGGATCACCGATGGCAGCCGTTGCGCGAGTTCCAGCATGCGGTTGCCCTCGCGTTGCGCGTGCTCGACGCTCTGCGCGATCACGCGGATGGACGCGCCGCGTCCGGAAATCGCGATGCGGCGCAATTCCACCAGGCAGGCGGAATCGTCCAGCAGCACCGGATCCAGTTCATGCACCAGGATCCTCAGCCCGTGGCGCGAGCCCCGCAGGATCGTCAGCGTCGCTTCGATCAGTTGTTCGCGCGTCTGCACGCTCAGGATCCGCGCCTCCGGACGGGCCTGCGGCGGAGCGCGCGGCGGCGACGGCAGCGGTTGCAGTTGCATGCGCATCAGCCGGTGCGGAATGCCGGCTTCCTCGAAATCCCCGCCGTCGACCCCGAAACCGTGTTTGAGGTAGAAACCGCTGGCGTCTGTCTGTGCGTGCAATTGCACTTCACGCAGGCCGCGCGAACGCGCCTGCTCCAGCAGGAGGCGCAGGATGGACGCGCCCACGCCCGAACGGCGCCAGTCGGGCAGCACCGCCATCCTGCCGATCTTGCCGTCCGCCGAAAGCCGTCCCGTGCCCACGGGCTCGCGATCGGGCCCCCGCGCCAGCACGTGCAGGCTGCGCGCATCGTCCTCGTCGACTTCCATTTCCGGCGGCACGTTCTGCTCGCGCACGAACACCGCGTCGCGCACCGCGCACAAATCCGTGCGATCGCGGTCGTTGCCCCAGTCGGCCGTTTCCAGCGAGAAATCGTCGCGGATCATGGGCGTCCCCGGTCGGGCGCTGATTGTATGCCTGTTCAGCGCGGTTTCCGAGATAGATCTCCCGCATCGATCAAATCCTTCAAAAGCTCCGTTCCCGCCCTGAGGGAAGGCAATTTGGCCAGTTGCGCGCCCTCGAGCGCGCACCTGCGTCCGCACAAGGCGCGCGCCCACGCCAGCGGGCAGGCGTATTGCTCGCCGGACACGTACAGGACGGCGCCGCGGCCCCTGCGTCGAAAGGCGAAACGGCTCCACGGGTCGCGCGCGAAAACGCTGCGCGACAGTTCGGCCGCGAGTTTCTCGAAGGAGGTCTTGCGTTGCCGCGGCGAGGGCGCGCGAGCGCTGCGGTAGGCGGTGATGAAACGTCCGAAGAAATCGGCGAATGTCTCTGCATCCATCATTTGCGCGGCGGGGCCGAGCGCGATGCGCGCGCGATGCAACGCGCGATCGTCGATTTCGCCGGGTTCGCGCGCGGGTTCCAGATCGGGATCGGCGTAACGACGCGACTCGGGCAGCGCCGAGGCGACGTGCTCGGCGAACGCGATCAGCAATTCCGCGCTCGAGGGCGCGCGCATGCCGATCGAAAACGTCATGCATTCGCCGACGGCGATCCCGTCGTGCGGTACGCCGGGCGGCAGGTACAGCATGTCGCCCGGGTCCAGCGTCCATTCGCGCGTGGGGTGGAACTCGCGCAGCAGTTTCAATTCGACGTCGTCACGGAATCCGTGTGGCACCCGCGGATCGGTGTCGATGCGCCAATGCCGCCGTCCGGCACCCTGCAACAGGAAAACGTCGTACTGGTCGACGTGCGCGCCCACGCCGCCGCCATCTGCGGCGTAGCTCACCATCACGTCATCGATGCGCCAGTCCGGCAGGAAATCGAACTGCGCGAGCAGGGCGGCAACATGCCCGTCCCACTTGTCGACGTCCTGCACCAGCAACGTCCAGTGCGACTCGGGAAGACTCGAGAAGTCGGATTCATCGAATGGATCCGTGCGCAGCGTCCACTTGCCGCGCCGTGGATCATGCAGCACGATCCGCGAAAGCGCGCCGTCCGTGCACGCCAGTCCGGCCAGGTCATCCGCCGACAGCGGCGGAACAAAACCGGCGAACGCGTTGCGGACCAGCAGCGGCCGCTTCTGCCAGTAGTCCCGCAGGAATCGCTCCGGCGCCATGCCCAGCGGCAGGCGCGCGTTGCCCTGGAGTTCGATTGGGACGCGATCGCGGGCGGCTTTGCGCATCACGCATTGTAGCGAGCGTCGTCAGTGCCCCGATCCGCGCTGCCGTGGCAGCGCGAAGGCGATCACGTAGTCGCCGCGCCTGGTTTTCAGTGGCCCGTGGCCGCCGGCCACGATCACCAAGTATTGCCTGCCGCCGATGGCGTAGGTCATCGGCGTGGCCTGACCGCCCGCGGGCAATTCGTGCTGCCACAACAGCCTGCCGTTGCGGATGTCGAAGGCGCGGATGTCGTCGTCCATCGTCGCGGCCACGAACACCACGCCCGATGCGGTGACGATCGGTCCGCCCATGCCGGGCACGCCCAGGTTCCAGTGATTCATCACCGCGTTGCCGAGCGGCGCCTGCCACAGGCGTTTGCCGCTGCGCATGTCGATCGCGCTCAATTCGCCCCAGGGCGGCTTGACGCATGGCGTGCCCAGCGACGAAGTAAACGTCTTGCGCCGCATGCCGTAGGGCGTGCCGCGCATCCGCGAGAAATCCCAGCCGTCGTATTCCTTCGAGGAGCTCTGTGCGTCGTATCGATCGCGCGGCACCAGCGCGACCAGCATCGCGATGTCATTGGTATTCACCACCGCGACCTGGCGTTGCGGATCGAACGCCAGCCCGCCCCATTCCACGCCGCCGGCGTAGCCGGGTTGCTCGATGCTGCCCTGCACGCTCGGGGGCGTGTAGATGCCTTCGGACTTGTAGCGTTCGAGGTGGCAGTCGAAGGAAATCGTGGCGAGATCGTCCTGCGTCGCCGGTCCCTGCCGAACCAGCGGTGCGGGTGCGGTCGGAAACGGTTGCGTCTTCGAAAGTACTTCGCCCGGCGCGCCATCCTGCGGCACCGGTCTTTCGACGATCGGGAATACCGGCGCACCGTTCGTGCGGTCGAAGGTGAACAGCATGCCCGTCTTGGTGGGCTGGATCACGGCAGGAATCGTGTGGCCGCCGTGTCGCAGTTGCACCAGGGACGGCTGCGAAGCCGTGTCGTAGTCCCACACGTTGTGGTGCACCAGTTGATATGCCCAGACCGGCTTGCCCGTATTCGCATCCAGGGCGACGATCGAATCGGCCCAGCGGTTGTCGCCCGGTCGCAGCCCGCCGAAGAAATCCGGGCTGGCGGAGCCTGTGGGCACGAAGACGAGGTGCCGCGCGGGATCCGCCGACAGCGGTGCCCACGCATTCGCCGCACCCGTGACCTGCGCCGCGTGCGCATCCCATTGCGGGTACACCGGATCGGACGGGTTGCGCGGGATCGGATCCCAGCCCCACAGGTATTTCCCGCTTCGTGCGTCGTAGGCGCGCACCGTGCCGTGCTCCAGTTCCACGCCGCGGTTGTCGCCGACGGACGAACCGACGATCACCTTGCCGTCGATCACGACGGGCGGCGAGGTAACGAGATAGTCCCGCCATTCGTCGCCGGGATCCCAGGTCGAATGGATGCCGGGCAGCAGGTCGAGCGCGCCGTGGTCGGCGAAACCTTCGCAGGGTCTTCCGGTTTTCGCGTCAAGTGCCAGCAGGCGGCTGTCCAGGACCGGCGCGAAGACGCGCGCGCGGCACGGCGCGTCCGGTCGCGATTGCGGATCGACCCACAGCGACACGCCGCGCGTGGACGCATCCGAATAGTTGATCCGCGCGACATGCGAGTCGTGCCGCCAGCGCAGCTTGCCGGTTGCCGCGTCGATCGCGACGACATTGGTTTCGGAGGTCGTGAAATACAGCGCACCGTCGTAGAGGATCGGCGTGGCTTCCCAGGTCATGTGCGTGGCCCACGCATCGCCGGGGAAACCTTCGCCGTGCTCGCCGCTGCGGAAGGTCCAGGCGACCTGCAGGCGATCCACGTTGTCCGGCGTGATCTGCGCCGCCGGCGAATAACGCGAACCGCCTGCGTCGGCACCGTAGTACGGCCAACCTGCATTGTCCGCCGGGCCGGTCGGCGCGGAAACGGCATTGCAGCCAGCCAGCGCGGCAAGGCCTGCCAGCAACGGGACGCAAACCAGCCAACGCATCGTTCTTTCCTCGCGATGCCGCAACGGGCGATTCAGGATCCGGGGAGCTCGCGCGCCAGTTGCGCGGCCAGGCCGATGTAGCCGGAAGGGGTGAGTTCCAGCAGGCGTTGCTTCGCGTCGGCCGGCAAGCCCAACATGGTGATGAATTCGCGCAAGGATTCGCGCGTGATGCCCTTGCCGCGCGTCAGCTCCTTCAATTGCTCGTACGGCTCGGGCAGGCCGTGGCGGCGCATCACCGTCTGGATCGCTTCGGCCAGCACTTCCCAAGCCGATTCCAGGTCGGCTGCGATGCGCGCCTCATCCACCTGCAATTTGCCCAGGCCCCGCTGCAGGGAGTCGAACGCCACGGACGTGTGTCCGAACGCGGTGCCGAGCGCGCGCAGTACGGTCGAATCGGTGAGGTCGCGCTGCCAGCGGCTGACCGGCAGCTTTTCGCTGAAATGCGAGAACAAGGCATTCGCGACACCGAGGTTGCCTTCGGCATTCTCGAAGTCGATCGGGTTGACCTTGTGCGGCATGGTCGACGAGCCAACTTCGCCCGCCTTCAACTGTTGCTTGAAATAGCCGAGCGAGATGTAGCCCCACGCATCGCGCGCGAAGTCGACCAGGATGGTGTTGACGCGCCGCACGCAGTCGCAGAATTCGGCGATGCCGTCGTGCGGTTCGATCTGCGTGGTGTATTCGTTCCATTGCAGCCCGAGCGACCCGACAAACCGCTTCGACAGCGCGCGCCAGTCCACTTCCGGATACGCGGCGACGTGTGCGTTGAAGTTGCCGACCGCGCCATTGAGCTTGCCGGGGATTCCGGCTTGCACCAGTTGCACACGCTGGCGTTGCAGCCGCGCGGCGACGTTGGCGAACTCCTTGCCGAGCGTGGTGGGCGAAGCGGTTTGTCCGTGCGTGCGCGACAGCATCGGCAGTGCCGCATGTCCATGTGCCAGCTCGTGCAACTTCGCGATCAGCCCGTCCAGCGCGGGCAGCAACACCAAATCGCGCGCATCGCGCAGCATCAGGGCATAGGCGAGGTTGTTGATGTCTTCGCTGGTGCAGGCGAAGTGCACGAATTCCTCCGCCCGCGCGAGTGTCGCGTCATCCTCGATGCCTTCCTTGATGAAATATTCGATCGCCTTGACGTCGTGGTTGGTCGTCAATTCGATCTGCTTGATCTGCGTCGCGTCGGTGAGGGAAAAATCCTCGACCATGGTGCGCAGCTTCGCGCGCGCGTGCTCGTCGAAAGGAGGCAATTCGGCGATGCCCGGATGATCGGACAGCGCCAGCAGCCATTCGACCTCGACCTGCACGCGCCGGCGCATCAGGCCGAACTCGCTGAAGATCGGCCGCAGCGTTTCCACTTTCTCCGCGTAGCGGCCGTCCAGCGGCGACAGGGCAGTGAGCGAGTCGAGTTGCATGGCAGCCTCGTGCTGGAGCGGCGCTGCGTAGTTTAGCGGCACCGTTATACTTGCGGGCTGCCAGTCTTCCGGATTCGAGAGCAATGCCGAACTTCCGCATCGAGCACGACAGCATGGGCGAACTGAGGGTGCCTTCGGAGGCCCTGTGGGGCGCGCAGACCCAACGCGCAGTGGAGAATTTTCCGATTTCCGGCCTGGCGATGCCGCGCGAATTCGTCCGCGCGCTGGGCCTGATCAAGGCTTCCGCCGCCGCGGCCAATCTCAAACTCGGGCATCTGAAATCCGCGCAGGCCTCTGCGGTCCGCAAGGCTGCCGAGCGTGTGGCCGCCGGCGAATTCGATACACAGTTCCCGATCGACGTTTTCCAGACCGGCTCCGGCACCTCGAGCAACATGAACGCGAACGAGGTGATCGCGCACCTCGCCTCGCAGGCGTCGAAGGCGAAGATCCATCCCAACGACCACGTCAATTACGGCCAGAGTTCCAACGACGTGATCCCGACCGCGATCCAGGTCAGCGCCGCGCTCTCCACGCACGAGCAGTTGCTGCCGGCGCTGAAACACTTGCGTCGCGCCATCGACCGCCGGGCGCGCGAATTGAACAAGGTGGCCAAGACCGGCCGCACACACCTGATGGATGCGATGCCGGTGACGTTCGGGCAGGAACTGTCAGGCTGGAGCGCACAGATCGGTTCCGCTATCGAACGAATCGAGGACTCCATGAAGCGCCTGCGCCGCCTGCCGCAGGGGGGTACCGCGGTCGGCACCGGCATCAACGCCGATCCGAAATTCGCGCGCGCCATCTGCGCGGAACTGTCGAAGGCCGGCGGCGTGAAATTCGTGCCCTCCGCGAATTTCTTCGAAAGCATGTCTTCGCAGGACGCCGCGCTGGAATTGTCGGGCCAGTTGAAGACGCTGGCGTGCTCGCTGATGAAGATCAGCAACGATCTGCGCTGGATGAATTCCGGCCCGCTCGCGGGCCTGGGCGAGATCGAACTGCCGGCGCTGCAGCCCGGTTCATCGATCATGCCGGGCAAGGTCAACCCGGTGATCCCCGAAGCGATGACGATGGTGTGCGCGCAGGTGATCGGGAACGATGCGACGATCACGATCGGTGCCCAGGCCGGCAACTTCCAGTTGAACGTGATGCTGCCCGTGATCGCGTACAACCTGCTGCAATCGATTTCCATCCTCGCGAACGCCTCGCGCCTGCTGGCGGACAAGGCCATCGCCGGATTCAGGGTCAACGCCACGCGCGTCGACGAGGCGCTGGCGCTCAATCCGATCCTGGTCACCGCGCTGAATCCGGTGATCGGTTACGAGAAGGGTGCCGCGATCGCCAAGCAGGCCTACAAGCAGAAGCGGCCGATCATGGATGTCGCTGTGGAAAGCTCGGGTCTTTCGAAACAGCAGTTGCAGAAACTGCTCGATCCGCTGGCGCTGACCAAAGGCGGAATCGCCGGCTAGTCATCCGCCGCTGCGGGCATCGCATCCGCGCGCCGTCCAGGAATCGGGAAAGTGACTTGCGGCACTGCCGCAATGCGCTTCTTGCGTCATGCTGCGCGGCGGATTTCGTCGGGGAACACCATGAGCAATCGCAAATTCATCAAGTCCGCCCTGTGGGCGGCCTTGTTCGTTGCAGGCGGCGCGCTGGCGCAGGAAGCCGCGATCAGCGGCGCGGATTTCACCGGCGGCAAGGCCGACGCGCAGTTGTCCGCGGTCGGCGCGCGCGCCGCTGCTTCGGGCAAGACGGTCGTGATCACCGCGCCGGCCTATTGGCAGGCGAAAGCCGCGGCCAGGGTGCGTGCAGGCGCGCACGGCAAGCCGCTGACGATTCGGTTTTCCAACGGCTTCTACGAAAACGTACTGGTGCGGGTCGAGGCGCCCGCGCCGAAACCCGAAGCCGAAGTGCAAGTCAAACCGGAGTCGAAAGTTGTTTCGAAGGCCAGGCCCGCAGCGAAAGCCGAGCCGAAGGTCGCGAAAGCCGAAGCAAGGCCCGCGGTGCAACCCGCGCCGAAGGTCGTTCAACCCGCACCGAAGGCGACGCCCGTGCCGATGCCCGCCGCGCCGACGGCACATGCACCGGCCGTATCGCAGCAACCGATGCCGGGGCCGGCGGCACCGCCCGCGCAACCGCCGCCGCCACCGAGCCGGATCGTCGCCGTCCCGCAGGTTTCGCAGCAGCCCGCTGTGGTGCCGATTCCAACCTCCGCGGTCAATCCGACCGGCGTCAAGCCGTCACTGCCGGAAACGCCGGCGGAATCGGGCGTCGCGTCGCGTCAACGCCTGCTGGTCGCGCTGAATGGCGGCCGCCCGGCCGCCGGCGAATTGCATGAAGTGCAGTTGCAACCCGGCGACCAGGTCTACGGCGACGCCGACACGCTGGCGGTGGTGAGGCTGGAAGGATTGCGCCGCTCGTTGTACTGGCTGACCGGTCCGGTCGATCTGCAGCGCGTGCAATATTCGCCGCAGGGCAACGGCCGTTACCAGGTTGCCGGACCGATCGATCCGGAAGCGCCGGCCGTGCACCGCAGCGAAGCGCGCCGTGTGGTCGCCGCGCACCTCCCCGCCGCTCACGATGCCGCGCGCGCGCGGCTGGAGCGGCAATACAACGAGGGACAGCCGATCACCGCCACCATGCGCGTGCGCCAATTGCAGCCCGAAGATCGCATTCTGGTGGACGGCAACACGATCCTGGTGGTGCGCCGCGAAGGCAACCAGATGGCCCGTTACTGGCTGGACGGTTCGATCGATCTCGGCCAGGCCAGCGTGCGCAAGATCGGCGGCAATCTGTACCAGGTGACCGGCAGCGTGCGTTGAAGCGCGATGCCGGATGAAGAAAGCCGCGGGGACCGGCGGCTTTCCCGTGGCGCGAGCATGGGTGAATCAATAGCTCATCGAGAAATGAGCGCCGTCTTTCCTGGCCGCCTCGCTGCGGCAGTGGTCGATGTCCGTTTCGGTCATCGTCGCGTAGGGCCGGAACGCGGGCAGGGCGTCGGCGAGTTTCCGTTGCGCGGCCATCATGTCCGGCAGGCGCTCGCACAGCTTTGCCGCGGAGCGCCGGATGCCGGTCGCTTCTGCCTCGAGTTCGTCGTGCACCTGCTGGTGCGATTTGCCGGAGAACACCGCGTTCAACGCGCTTCCGACGGCGTGCGACGCCAGGTCCACGCCCTGCGTGCCGATCTGCATGCCCTGCTCCGCGACGTCGAGGAGCCGCGCGCGGTATTCGAGCAGCAAGGCGCGCTGCTGCGGCGTTACCGCCACCGGCTTGCCGCCGATCAGCAGGTCGCCCTGCGGACTGATTTCCGCGCGGATCCCGTTGACGGTGCGGTCGGACCCGAAGTTGATGTGGCCGGATGAAATGTCGAGATTCGACGTGCGCAATTTTTCGCGTGCGTTGTCGATCGCACCGGCGACCGTGTCGGCCAGCGCCGAATGACCGCTGTGCGCCGCACTGCCGGCAGACTGGCCGCACCCGCCGAGGCCGGCGGATGCGCAGAGCAGGAACACGCAGAGCAGTGGATTCGAAATGTTCATGGATTTTCCCCGGTGGGGCGCTTGCTTCATTGCGTCGGAGGCGAGGCGGGCGCGGATTTGCCTTCGGTTTGCGCCACGCGATCGCCGCAATGGACCTCTCCGCGGAACGCCGCGTAGTCAGCGAGTGCCGGAAGCCGTGCCGAGATTTCGCCTTGGGTCGACTTGACCTGGATCATGTCACTGCAGAGCCGCTGCGCGGCCACTTCGACTTTCTTGCTGTTGGCTTGCATGTCGTCATCGTTCTTCTTGTGGTCATTCGACAAGAGCGATTCGATGGCATTGCCGACCGCATTGACGCCCAGCGCCGCGCCGGCCTTGCCGATGGCGATGCCGTCGTCGCGGACGCTCGCGACTTCGCCGTAGTAGCGCTTCAGCAGTTCCCGTTGCGCGGGCGTGAGCGATATCGTCTTGCCGTCGATCCGCAAATCGCCATCGGCGGCAATGCGCGCATCGGGCTTGTCCGTCGCCTTCACGACCAGAACGCCGTTGTCGAAGTCGAGGTGCAAGTTGCCGTTGATGTGTGTCTCGAAGGCATCCGAGCTGGTCGTGTAACCGTCGCCGGACGTGCTGGTGCAGCCGCCCAGCGCGGGCACGAGCAACAGCGGCAGCAAAAGGAACTTTGATTTCATGATTGGAGCTCCCTGGTGTTCAAGTTTCATCGCGCGACAAAACGCGCATGCGAAGACCATCACCCGTCGTGGCAATCGGAGACTTCATGCGATTCGATGGTCGCGTAAGGCTGGAAAGATGGAACCGCGGCAACGAGTTTTTCCTGCGCCGCGTGCAACTTCCCGAGGTCACGGCAGACGGCTTGTGCCAATGCATCGACCTTGTCGGCTTCGGGTTTGACCTTCGAATCGATGGAATCCGGATCGCCGTTCGCCAGTCCGCTGGCAACCGCGCCCACAGCGGTCAAGCCCGTGCGCGCGCCGGCCTTGCCGGTGGCCACCGCATCGTCGCGCAAGGTCAGCGCGTCGTCGTGATAGGCCTTCAGCAATCCACGTTGCACCGGATTCACCGCGACCTGCTTGTTCACCATTTCGAGATCACCCGCCGCGCTGATGCGCGCATTGGTTCCATCATGCGCATGGACGACCACGTCGCCGTTGTCGGCGATCGACAGGTGCCGGAAGGCGCTATCGTTTTCATCACTGTCATGAGTGCACGCGGCCAGCAGACAGAACGCCAGAGCCAGTGCTGCCGTTTGCAGTTTGCGCATCACTTGGGTTCCTCAAGCTTCGTCGCGCCAGCGGCGGAACCAGATCGCGGCGGCGATCAGTGCCGCGCCAACGATCACGCCGATCCACATCTGCGGCAGGGTCAGGGCGTGCCCGATCGCCGGATAGTCGATGGCGGCCAGGTCGTGCGCGCCGCGGAAACGCATGCCCTGTGCGTCGGGATTGATCCAGCTCCCGGGCACCACGCTCAGCAGCAATCGCCCGGCGATGTCGCCCCAGTAGAAATCCGGCCGGATGTGCGGCAGGCCGAGCAGGCCGACCCAGAAGTTCAGCATGCCGGCGATGATCGGCACGAGGATCGCCCAAAGGAACGGCTTGCTGCGCACCGCCGCCGACCACAGCAGCAGCCAGCCGACCGTGGGCAGCGCCCACAACGCATTCACCGGCACCATCACCAGCAGCCGCAACCACAACCCGTACGGCTCGGCCTGCGTCCACAGCGGCAGCGGATTCACGGCGTGCAGCAGCAACCACAGGCTGACGACGACCTGCGCCCCGATGTACCCGACCAGCACGATGACGGTCGCGATCAGCGGCGCGACCACGACGCCGGCCGCCGCCTTCGAAAGCACGGTGCCGGTATCCGACAGAGGCAGCGATTTCCAGAACAGCACGCTGCGGTCCTTGCGGTCGTCGTACAGAGCGCCGAGCAGGTAGAAGAACACCACGAAGAAGAGCACCATTCCTGCCACGAAACCGAACAGCAGCATCGTCGCATCCAGCGCCTTCACCAGTTGATCCATGTCGCGGGTGGTGGCCTCGCGCAGGATCTGCGTGAGGTTGACGCCCATGCTCACGTCCACCTGGGCTCCGACGCGCGCCTTCAGCACTTCTCCGGCGATGATGCCCAGGATGGTGATGATCAGTATCGAGGCCGCGGCCCAGAACTGCGCCCACAGGAAGCCGCGCCGCGATTCCCAGTATTCGCGCTTCACCAGCCAGCCGAAATTCGTGATGGCAGTCATGCGTAGGTCCCTTTCATCGTGGCGACGAACAGGTCGGCGACCGACGGCCGCCGCACTTCGCCCAATTCCGCGAGTTGCGCGCGCGGCACGCCGTCGAACAGCAAGATGCTCTTGCCGAATACCTGGCGCTCGTCCAGCGGGTTCAGCGCGCGTGCCGCTTCGACGCGATCGGCATTCACCATTACCTCGGCGAAGCGTTCGCCCAGCGCATCCATTTCCGTGGCCAGCACGACCTTGCCGTCGCGGATGAACATCAGGTCGGTGAGGATGTGCTCGATTTCCTCGACCTGGTGCGTGGTGACGAGGATGGTCTTGTTCTCGTCGAAGTAGTCCTCCAGCAGGCTCTGGTAGAACTGCTTGCGATAGAGGATGTCGAGGCCCAGCGTAGGCTCGTCCAGCACCAGCAGGCGCGCGTCGATCGCCATCACGATCGCGAGGTGCAGTTGCACGACCATGCCCTTGGACATCTGCCGCACGCGCTGGTCCGGTTGCAGCTTGGTGCGCGAAAGAAAACGTTCGCACTTGCCGCGGTCGAAGCGCGGGTGCACGCCCGCGACGAAATCGATGACTTCCTTCACGGTGATCCAGCGCGGCAGCGTGGCCACGTCTGCGATGAAGCACACCTGCTGCATCAGCGCCGGGCGTTGCCTGCGCGGATCCAGGCCGAGCACCGACAGCTCGCCTTCGAAGTCCGTGAGCCCCAGCATGGCCTTCAGCGCGGTGGTCTTGCCGGCGCCGTTGGGGCCGATCAGCCCGACGATGCGGCCGGACTGCACCTCGAACGACGCATGGTCCAGTGCAAGCGTCTTGGCGTAGCGCTTGGTGAGGTCGGTCGCGCGGATTACCGCGCCCTGCACGGCGTGCGCATCGTACCCGGCCACCGCTTCGCTGCTGGCGATCATCAGGATTTCCTCTTGTCGTGCTTGTCGACCTGCGACATCAGCTTTTCCAGTTCCAGCCCCATGCGCTTGATGCGTGCATGCAATGCGGGCCATTCCTCGCGCAGGAAGCGCTCGCGCTCGGATTTCAGCAGCATCTCGCGCGCACCTTCGGTGACGAACATGCCCAGTCCGCGGCGCTTCTCCACCAGTTGCTCGTCCACCAGTTCCTGGTATGCCTTGGAGACGGTCAGCGGATTGATCTGGTAATCCGCGGCCACTTGCCGGACGGAGGGCAGGGGATCGCCCTCGTTCAACGCGCCGTCCAGGATCATCGCCACCACGCGGTCGCGCAGTTGGCGATAGATCGGGACGTTGTCGTTCCAGGTGATGGTCATGAAGAGGTTCCTGCCGGCGGTGGACGAGGCGACCACGAGGATCGGTGAGCGCGCTCAGCGCGTCCCGACCACCGGCCTGGCGGCGAACGAATAGTAGGGCATGTCGATGTCGGCTCCACCGAGCGAGGCTGATTCATCGCCCTTCTCGTCGGTGCCGCCGCTGTGGCCGAAGGCCTGGTCCAGCTCCGCCTGGGTCGGGCGAACGACGATCTCGGGCAAGGTCTGGATGGGTTGCGTCCGGGTGCCCACCGCCGCCGGCAGGACGTCCTTCGCCGAAGCATTCGCATAGGCGCGGATGCCGGCGACTCCAGCGCTGGCGATCAACAGGGAAGCGGCAAAGGTCAGGGTCTTGCTGGCGTTCATGGCGGTCTCCTTGGGTGACCGTGTTAAGTAGTGTTGTAGTCAACTATAACACCAAAAAGAAAGATGTCAAGCACTTTTTGCGTCCCGTGCCTCCAGTTTTGGGTGGCTTCGCGCGCCAAGGTGGCCTGCCTGCGAGCCACGTCCCCGGGAATCGATGAAACCAAGCAGAAACTGTACGGTCATATGCTCGCGCGTTGCCAAGCACGCCCACCCACCGCACAATGGGCAGCTCGGCCTTCCAACCCGGCAGCGCCGGTCACCCCAACAGAGGATTCTTTCGATGAAGCAAGCATTGCGTCCCACGCTCGCCGCGGCTGCGCTGGTCGCCGCCCTGGGTGTCGTCGGCGCCGGCGCGGTCCATGCCCAGACCAATTCGTCCTCGACCCAGCCTGTCGACAAGAACAAGGCGAGCTACGTGGTCGGCATGGACTTGGCGAACAACATTCCGCCGATCGTCAAGGACGAAGTCGATCCGCGCGTCGTGGCGCAGGCCTTCACCACCACCATCGAGGGTGGCAAGCCCACGATCTCCGACGCGGAAGCCAAGACGATCCGCGAAGCCTTCGTGACCCAGTTGCGCGCCAAGGCGCAGGTCGAATACGGCAAGGTCTCCGCGCAGAACAAGCAGGAAGGCGATGCGTATCTCGCCAAGAACAGGGCCCAGGCCGGCGTGAAGACCACTGCCGACGGCCTCCAGTACCAGGTGATTTCGCAGGGCAGCGGCCCGCGCCCGACCGCCAGCGACACGGTGCAGATCAACTACACCGGCAGCTTCGTCAATGGCCAGGCCTTCGACTCCTCCGCCAGCCACGGCAGCGGCCCCGCCAGCATTTCGCTCAGCAACGTGTTCCCCGGTTTCCGCGAGGGCCTGATGTTGATGTCGACGGGCAGCCACTACAAGTTCGTGATTCCGTCGAACCTCGCGTACGGCGCGGAACCGAAGAACGGCTTCCCGCCCAACGCGACGCTGATCTTCGACGTGACGCTGGTGAAGATCGGCAAATGACGACGTGGAGTCGTCATCCCGGACAGCACATGGACGTGCGCTGATCCGGGATCCAGTGCCCTGATCAAAAAAGCGCGGCTTCGGCCGCGTTTTTTTTCGATGCGACCGTCGCGGTCGCTGGTTACAATTGCCGGCTCCCGAAGTCAGCCCACCCGCGCATGAAAATCACCATTTTCGGTACCGGTTACGTCGGACTGGTCACCGGCACTTGCCTGGCCGAAATGGGCAACCACGTGCTGTGCATCGATGTCGATGCCGGCAAGGTGCAGCGGCTGGAGAACGGCGAAATCCCGATCTTCGAGCCGGGGCTCGAACCGCTGGTGAAGCGCAATCATTCCGCCGGGCGCCTGCAGTTTTCCATCGATGCCGAAGCGGGCGTGGCGCATGGAGAAGTGCTGTTCATAGCGGTGGGCACGCCGCCGGACGAGGACGGCAGCGCCGACCTCTCCCACGTGCTGGCAGTGGCGCGCAGCATCGGCGAGCATCTGGATGCACCCAAGGTGGTCGTCAACAAGTCCACCGTGCCGGTCGGAACGGCGGATCGCGTGCGCAAGGCGATCGCCGACACGCTCGCCGCGCGCGGCGTGCAAATCAGGTTCGACGTGGTTTCCAATCCGGAATTCCTGAAGGAGGGCGATGCCGTCAACGACTGCATGCGCCCCGATCGCATCATCATCGGTGCGTCCAGCCGGCACGCGGCCGAACTGCTTTCCAAGCTGTACGCGCCGTTCAACCGCAATCACGCGCGCCTGGTGCTGATGGACGAACGTTCGGCGGAGCTGACCAAGTATGCAGCCAACGCGATGCTGGCCACCAAGATCAGCTTCATGAACGAAGTCGCCAACATCGCCGAGCGCGTCGGCGCGGACATTGAGCTGGTACGCCAGGGCATCGGCGCCGACCCGCGCATCGGCTACCACTTCATCTATCCCGGCGTCGGTTACGGCGGTTCGTGTTTCCCCAAAGACGTGCAGGCGCTGGAGCGCACCGCGCATGCGCACGACTATCCCGCGCGCCTGCTGGAAGCGGTAGGGCAGGTCAACCGCGCGCAGAAGCACCGGCTGTTCGAACTGATCGCGCGCCATTTCGGAAATGAATTGCGCGGCAAGACGATCGCGTTGTGGGGCTTGGCGTTCAAGCCGAACACCGACGACATGCGCGAGGCGCCCAGCCGCACGCTGATGGAAGCGCTCTGGCAGGTTGGCGCGCGCGTGCACGCATTCGATCCGGAAGCGCGTGTCGAGGCCCTGCGCATCTACGGCGAGCGCGGTGACCTGGAATTGTGCGACGAACCGTACGCGGCCCTGCAAGGCGCCGACGCGCTGGCGGTGGTGACCGAGTGGAAAGCGTTCCGCAGCCCCGAGTTCGATGCCATACGCGCAGCGCTGAACACGCCGGTGCTGTTCGACGGACGCAATCTCTATGACCCGGAAGTCGTGGAGGGTGCCGGCATCGCGTACTACGGCATCGGCCGCGGGCGCAGCGTCAGCAGGCCTTCGCCATGAGCAACGAAGGCGACAAGCGATTGACCGAAGTGGAAACGCGGCTGGCGTTCATCGATGATGCGCTCGCCGGATTGACTGCCGCGGAAGCGGAAACCTCGCGGCGCATGCTGGCGGTCGAACGCATGTTGTCGGAATTGCGCGTGGAGCTCGCCTCGATCCGCAACGGCCTGGCGGAAGATGTGAGGGACGAACCTCCGCCTCCGCATTATTGATGCTTGCAGCATGAGCGATTCGCTTCGCGACCAGTTGTTGAAGGCCGGTTTCGCGCCGCCGCGCAAGGAGCCCCAACGCGCTCCGGAAAAGCGCGGGCGCCGCGACGGACACGCCGCCCAGCCGCATGAGGAGAAGGCAAAACAACCGCCCCGGACCCATGACGTGGACCTGGCGCGCGCCTACGCGATCCGCGCGCAGGCGGAAAAGGCAGAACGGGAAGCCGCGCAACGCGAAGCGCAAAAGCAGGCGCAGGAACGCAAGGAACGCAAGCGCCGCCTGCACGAACTGCTGCAAGGCCAGGCGTTGAACCTGGCGGAAGCCGACCATGCGCGGCATTTCGAGCACGCCGGCAAGATCCGGCGCATCCACGTCGGTGCCGAACAACTCGCCGCGCTCAATCGCGGCGAACTTGGCGTGGTGGTGCAAGCCGGCCGCTTCGTGCTGGTCACGCGGGAGATCGCTTTGCGTGCGGGGGAAATCACGGGAGAGGCGGTCGCACTGCTGGTCGATCCGGAGTCACGGTCCAATTCGAGCGAAGACGACGTGCCGGACGATCTGATGTGGTAGGCGGACATCGGCGAGCGGCCGTCCATGGCGCGCTGGCCCGTTCGGCATCCATGCCTCACCCTCGATCGCCTTCGGCGATTTCGACCCACCCCGCCTTCGGCTTGAACCTCTCCCCATACCGCGCAGCCAGCGCTTCCAGTTGCGTGTGCAGCTTGTCCGCGCCCTCGCTGCGGATGTACCGGATCGGCCCGCCGCGGAACGGGGCGAAACCGGTGCCGAACACCACGCCCGCGTCCAGCAGGTCGGCATCGTCCACCACGCGTTCCGCCAGGCACGCGACCGCTTCGTTCAACATCGGAAGGATCAATCTCGATTGCAGGTCTTCCGGAGCGCGGTAGTCGCGCGGCACCTCCGGCTTTTGCGGCTTGCCGTCTTTCCACGCGTAGAAGCCTTCGCCGTCCTTCTTGCCGCGCTTGCCGGATTGCACCTTGGCTTCGATGCCCGCGGGCAGCTCGAGTCCGAGGAAGGGCGCCAGCTCCCTGCCGACGGAGAGCGCGACATCCAGGCCGACGGTGTCGGCCAGTTCGATCGGACCCATCGGCATGCCGAAATCCTTCGCGGCGCGATCCAGCACCGGACCCGGTATGCCGTCGGCGTACAGGCGAACCGCTTCGAGCAAATAGGGCATCAGGATCCGGTTGACCAGGAAGCCCGGCGTGCCCTTCACCGGCACGGGCAGTTTGTCGATCGCCTTGACGAAAGCGAGCGCGCGCTTTTCGATCGAGGGGTCGAGGGCATCATGCCGCACGACTTCCACCAGCGGCATCTGCGCCACCGGATTGAAGAAGTGCAGGCCCAGAAAACGCCGGGGATCTTTCAGCGCGCGGCGCAATTCATCCAGAGGGATGCTGGAAGTATTGGTGGCGAGCAGTGCATCGTCCGGCAACGCCGCTTCCAGTTGCGCATAGAGCGCTTCCTTGGCCGAAGCGTCTTCGAAGATCGCTTCGATCGCGAGTTGCGAATTGCCGACCTGTGCACCTTCGACGTCGGCTTGCAGACGCGATTCCGCGGCAGCAACCCGATCCGGCGCCTTCGCGTTTTTCGCAAACACTTTCTGCGCACGTTCGAGCGCCGGTTGCACGTATTTCAGTTCGCGATCCTGCAACGACACTTCGAATCCCCGCAGCGCGCACCACGCGGCGATGTCGCCGCCCATCACGCCGGCGCCGGTCACGTGCACGTGGCGGATGCCGTGTGCAACGTCGCCGGCCAGTCCGCGCAGGCGTTCGCGCAGGAAGAACAACCGGATCAAGTTGTGCGCAGTCGGCGTGGACGCCAGTCGTTCCACCGAACGCGCTTCCAGTTTCAGTCTTTGCGCGATGTCGCTTCCACCGCGCCGCCAGACTTCGATCAACGCAAACGGCGCCGGATAGTGTTTCTGCTTGACCTTCGCGGCAGTCTGCATGCGCACGATCGGTGCGAGCACCTGCCGCACCGGCCAGATATTCGTCGTCCACGCCAGCGCGCGCTGGTCCAGTTTGCGTGGTTGCCGCCGGCGCGTGCATTCCAGCGCCGTCTCGAGCAGCGCGTCAGGTGGCGACAGGCGATCCACCAGTCCGTTTTCCAGCGCGGCGCGCGCGGACGCCCGCTTGCCGGTCAGCATCATCGACAGCGCCCCCGGCGCGCCGATCAGCCGAGGCAGCCGAGCGGTGCCGCCCCAGCCGGGATGGATGCCGAGTTGTACTTCCGGCAACCCGATCCTCGTCTCCGGATCGTCCGCGGCGATCCGCATCCCGCATGCGAGCGCGAGCTCGGTGCCGCCGCCCATGCAGGCGCCGTGCAGCGCGGCCACGGTGGGAACCGGCAGGTTTGCCAATCGCTGGAACACGCGCTGGCCGAATTCGATCGCCGCGTGCACGCCACCTTCACGTTCGTATTGCGCGAACTCGTGGAGATCGGCGCCGACCGCGAAATCCTTTTTCGCCGAATGGATCACCACGGCGCGCGGCTTCTCGATCGCGATGCGCTCGAGGATCAGTTCCAGTTCTTCCAGCAACGCACGCGACAGGGCGTTCACCCGGCTGCCGGCACGATCCATCGCAAGGACCACCACGCCGTCAGGCTGCGGTGAAATTTTCCAGTGTTCGAAACGCAATCCCTCGAACATGTCATGCCCACCCGTGCCTCGATGAGTATCCATTCGCAGACGCACTTTCCTCTGCATCCCCGCACATTGTGACCTCCATCGAAAACCCGGGCTGGCCGTGCCCCTATCATCCGGTTCTGGCGACGCGCAGGTCAATGCGCGCGAAAGGCCGGTGCACAAAAATGCCCAGTACGGATACAGCCATCGCCAGCGAACTGCTCGACACGATCGTCAACGCGAAACGCAGTCTCGTGCTGCTGCGTTGCGACGAGGCGCAGCCTCTGCTGGACCTGTTGCGCCGGCACGCGATCCGCACCGGCCAGGCACTGTACGCCTGGAACGAGGAAACGGGTCTGCGCAGCCTGCGCGATGCGCAGTTGACCGTGCCTTCCAGCGGGCGCTTCGCGGATGCGTTGCGGCATATTGTCCAGAGCGCGCACTTCGGCGTGTACTTCTTCGCCGGGCATCTGCCGCCGCTCGACGCGGCGCTGGTTCCGCTGCTGCGACAGGCAGCGCGATTGAACGGCGAACACGCGAGGCGCGTTGTGCTGGTCGGCGCGGATACGGAATTGCCGCCCGGCGTCGAGGCATTCGAGTTGAAGCGCGGCATCGCCAAACCGCCCCGGCCGCGGCTGCGCGACGGCCGCTGGGAGCGCGCATGAATACTCATGCGCGCGGAATACTGGTCGTTGCCGCTCGCCGCGAGGATCGTCGTGCACTGTTCGACGCGCTGGATGGCCAGGGCTACGGCCCAATCCTCAGCGCTCGCGACATTCCGCACGCGCGCAACCTTCTGGCCGAGTCGCCGTCGCCGCGACTGGCCGTGCTGGATTTCTGCACCATGCCGGCGGAATCCGCCGCGTTCGGTGCAGAGCTGCAAGGCGTGCCGGTGATCGGCCTGCTCGGTGCAGCGCGCGAACACGATGGCGAACGCATCAGCTGGAATTTCCGCCATCGCCCGCCGGGCGTGGTCGAGTGGTTGCGAACGCCGGTCGATGCGATGGAGGCTCGTGCGCGAACCGAATCCGTGTTGCACGGCGAACCGCTGCAGAAGGGTGTCGACCAGGTCGCCGATACCGACGACTACCGATGCATCTTCGAAAGCAGCCCCGACGGCCTGCTGTTTTCGGATGCGCAAAGCGGGGCCGTCCTGGAAGTGAACGCCGCGTTCGAGGCGGCGAGCGGTTTCGGTGCGGCGCAGGTAGTCGGCACGACACTGGAGGAACTGTTCGCGCTCGATGCGACGCAACGCGAATTCCTGCACACGCACCTGCGCAGCGGCGGCGAAGCGCGATTGCAGTGCGAGCAGTGGCGCGCGGACGGCAGCCGGCGCCCCGTTGAAATCGCCACGCGGCTGTTGAAACGCGGCGGCGAACTGGTGCACTTCACTTCGGTGCGAGACGCGCGCGCGCTGCGGGATGGCCGCGAGTTGCTGGACGCGTTGTCGAAGATGTCCCTGCCGGATGAGCGCGAAGGCGCGTTGCAGCGCAGGCTGGCGCGCTTCGCCGCCGTGCTGCGTTTCGATTACGTCGCGCTCGCCGCACAGGTCGGCGGCGAACGGCAACTTCAGGCGATCGCCAGCAGCGGAAGATTGCCGCTTTCGCAGGGCACACTCGATCCCCTGACCGAGCCGGCCGTGCACATGGCGGCGGGCGGCGAGCGCGTCGTGCGGTTGACGCCGGGCCCTGCTTCTACCGCGACACCGCCGCCCGGGATCGCGGGACTGGCCTGCTGCGTCGCCCTGCCGCTGCGCGACGGGCACCAGAACGTGCTGGGCGTGCTGATGGGCGCCGGTCGCGAACCGCCGCCGTTCGATCCGGCATTGGTGCGGCACGCGCTGGACATCGCCGCCGCGCAATTCTCCGCAACGCTGGAAGTACGCCAGGCGCAGGCGCAGGGCCGCGCCGGCGGCCTGCAGGATGCGCTGACCGGCTTGCCCAATCGCCTGCTCTTCAACGACCGGCTGGACACCACCTTGCTGGAAGCGCAACGCTCCGGCGAAACCTTCGCGCTGCTGTTCGTCGACCTCGACCGTTTCAAGAACGTCAACGATTCGCTGGGCCACGCGGTCGGCGACCAGGTGTTGATCGCGGTGGCGCAGCGCCTGCGCTCGGCGGTGCGCGGTTCCGACACCGTGGCGCGCTACGCCGGCGACGAGTTCACCGTGCTCCTGCGGCACATCGCGTTGCGCGAAGACGTGCTGCGCATCGCCGACAAGCTGGTGCGCACGATGGAAGCGCCACTGACCCTGGATGGCGGTTCGGAACTCCGCATCACCGCTTCGATCGGCATCGGTTTCTACCCGGATGATGCCAAGGACGCGGAAAGCCTGGTGAAGTGCGCGGACGTGGCGATGTACAACGCCAAGGGCAGGGGCCGCAACAATTACCAGGCCTACGTCGCGGTGCCGGAAGAGCAGCACCAGCAACGGGTCGAACTGGAGGCGCGCCTGCGCATGGCCGAGCTCAACGACGAACTGCGCGTGTACTACCAGCCGCAGATCGACGCGAAGTCGGAGGACATCATCGGCATGGAAGCGCTGGTGCGCTGGGAACATCCGGAACTCGGCATGATCAGTCCGGCGTTCTTCATCCCCATCGCGGAGGAAACCGGCCTGATCATCCCGCTCGGCGAATGGGTGCTGCGGCGCGCCTGCGCCGAATGCGCGCGCTGGCAGAAGCGTTACCGGCTGCCATTGCGCGTGGGCGTCAATCTCTCCGCGCTGCAGATGATGCAACCCAACCTGGCCGACGTGGTGCGCTCGGCCTGCGCCGACAGCGGGCTGGATCCGCATTCCCTGGATCTCGAAGTCACCGAGAGCATCAGCATGAAATCGGTGCCGAACCTGCTGGAAACGCTGGCCGCGCTGCGCGCGCTCGGCTGCGGCATTTCGATCGACGACTTCGGCACCGGGCAATCCTCGCTGGACTACATCAAGCGTTTCCCCGCCGACCGCATCAAGATCGACCAGAGCTTCGTGCGCAACATCGGCAGCGATCCCGACGACGAGGCGATCATGCGCGCCACGCTGACGATGGCGCACAGCCTCGGCCGCCGCGTGGTCGCCGAAGGCGTGGAAACCGAACAGCACCACGACTTCCTGCGCGAGCACGGCTGCGACGAATTGCAGGGTTACCTGTTCTGCCGCCCGCTGTCCCCGGCCACTTTCGAAACCCTGCTCGCCGAACGCGAACAGATCTTCGCCCACGCCGCGCCCCGCGAAGCCGCGGCTTGACCGCGCCGCCCGTCGCCCCCAACTTGTGAACTTTGGGTTCATGACAAGGTCTTAGGCGCCGCGCTCGTTCGGCGCCGGAGGAGTGCGGCCCGGATGGGTGAGGTGGAAACGGATCGCGTGCTCATCGAGCGCGTGCGCAAGGGCGAGCCCAAGGCTTTCGACCTGCTGGTACGCAAGTATCGGCACAAGATCCTCGGGCTGATCTCGCGCTACGTGCACGACTGGAGCGAGTGCGAGGACGTGGCCCAGGAAGCCTTCGTGCGCGCCTGGCGGGCGCTGCCGGCCTTCCGGGGCGAGAGCGCTTTCTATACCTGGCTGTACAAGATCGCTGTGAACACCGCCAAGAACCACCTGGTCGCCCAGGGGCGCAGGCCGCCTGCCGGGGACATCGATGCCGATACCGCCGTGCAGGTCGAGGCGGGCGTGCGCCTGCGCGACGAAGCCACGCCCGAACGTGAACTGGCCCGCCGGGAAATTGAACAAACCGTGTTCGATACGGTCGAAGCCTTGCCGGAGGAACTTCGGGTGGCGATCACCCTCCGCGAGGTGGACGGCCTGTCCTACGAGGAAATCGCCGAACGGATGGGTTGCCCGATCGGCACGGTACGCTCGCGGATTTTCCGCGCGCGCGAAGCGATCGACATAAAGTTGCGCCCACTGTTACCGTCGAGCGAAGATCGAGGATGAAGTATTCGAATTGTCCTTTTCGGAGCAGGTTTTGATTTCAGCCCCCTTGAGTCAAGGGGGCGATCAAACCTTTGCTTGCAACGGTTTGATGGGGGTTGTGGAAGTATGAAGGTGCGAGTTCGGCGAGCCTCAGGCGAAAATTCAAAGACAGGAATCTTTTGAAAATGGACGCGACCAGTAATCGTGAGCACCTCTCTGCCCTGATGGATGGCGAACTGGGCGCCGAACCCGCGCGCTTCCTGCTGCGCCGGATGGAGGGCGATCCCGGGCTTGCGCGCGAATGGTCTCGCTGGCACCTGGTCCGCGCGTGCCTGGCGCAACGCTCACCGTCTTCGCTGCATTCCGATCCGCTGCGCATTGCAGCTTCGTCCGGTGACGATGCATTCGTCGCGCGGGTGATGGATGCGGTGCGCGTGCAACCGCGCCGGCGCTGGGCGCGCTATCTCGGCGGCGGTGCGATCGCCGCCAGCGTCGCCGCCGCGGCGCTGATGCTCTCGGTTCCGCAATCCACTTCCACCGACGGCATGGTCGCCGGTTCCGAACAACATTCCGCGCGCGCGCCGGCCGCGGCGATCCCCGCCACGTCCCTGGCGCCACGCCTCGCGGCCGCGCTGACCGGCCGCACCACGCCCGCGCCCTGGCTGGACCGCCAGCCGACGTTCCTTGCCGCGCGTCCGACCGTCGCCGGCTCGGTTTCTGGCGACTATCTGCAGCAGGCCGCCTATGCTCCCGATTCCCTGGGCATGCCGGGTAACATGCTGATGCGCGAGCAGCAGCAACTCAATGGCGCGCCGTACATGATCCTGTTGGTGCCGGATCAGCACGCGCAGGCGCAGGTACCGCAGCAGCATTGATCGCGGCATCGCGCATGCGCGATAGCCGACGCGCGCATGGCCACGCGCCGCGCGGAATGGCGGACAGGTTTTGTTTCAAATCTGGAGGAGTCCCATCATGCTTCCACGCGCGAGGCAGGCATTCGCTGTCTTCATTTTCCTTGTCGTTTCCTCGGTTGCGCTGACCGCCGGCGCGGCCGACCTTCCCGACTTCACCGGGATCGTGCAGAAATACGGACCGGCCGTGGTGAACGTGCAGGCGCATTACAACCACGCCAGCGAAGTGGGCGACAACGGACCCGACGCAGGTGGTCCCGACGACCAGCAGATTCCCGACATCTTCAAGCGATTCTTCGGCATGCCGATCCAGCCGCCGGACAACGGTCCGGACCAGGGCGCCGAATCGATCGGCTCGGGCTTCATCATTTCCGCCGACGGCTACGTCCTCACCAACAACCACGTGGTCGATCACGCCGACACCGTGACGGTGCGCCTGTCCGACCGGCGCGAGTTGACCGCGAAAGTCGTCGGCACCGATCCGCAGTACGACATCGCATTGCTGAAGGTCAGCGCCAGCAATCTGCCGGTGGTGAACATCGGCGATTCACATTCGTTGAAGCCCGGTCAATGGGTGGTTGCGATCGGGTCGCCGTTCGGCTTCGATCACTCCGTGACCGCCGGCATCGTCAGTGCGGTGGGCCGTAGCTTCGGCCAGGCGGACCAGCAATACGTTCCCTTCATCCAGACCGACGTGCCGATCAACCGCGGCAATTCCGGCGGCCCGCTGTTCAACCTGCAGGGCCAGGTGGTCGGGGTGAATTCGCAGATTTTCTCCAACACCGGCGGCTACCAGGGCATCGCGTTCTCGATCCCGATCGACATCGCGATGAACGCCGTGCAGCAGATCAAGACGAAGGGCTATGTCTCGCGCGGCATGCTGGGCGTGCAGGTTCAGGACGTCACCACGGACATCGCGAAGACCAAGGATCTGCATCTGTCGCAGGTGCGCGGCGCGCTCGTGGCTTCGGTGACGCCCGACAGCGGCGCAGAGAAAGCCGGCATGCAAATCGGCGACGTGATCCTTTCCTACAACGGCCACCCGATCGACACCGCGGCCGACCTTCCTCCGTTGGTGGGCGAAACCTCGCCCGGCTCGACTGCCACCGTGCAGATCTCGCGCGACGGCAAGGTGCAGAACGTCAAGGTCAGGGTCGGCGAGTTGCCGCGCGACGAAAAGACGTTGCAGGCGATGCGTTCCGGCACGGCGCCTGGCAGCACCGGCAGTTCGGCGCTGGGACTGGCAGTGCAGGCGATCACTCCGGCGATGCGCCAGCAACTGGACCTCAAGGACAAGGCCGGCGTGGTGGTCACCGACGTCAAGGGCCCGGCGGCGCAACAGGGATTGCAACCAGGCGACGTGATCCTGCGCGTGGGCAACAAGCCGATCGACGGCGTGGCTGCGTTCAAGTCCGCCGCGTCCGCCGTAAAGCCCGGCGACACCGTGCTGCTGCTGGTCTCGCGCGACGGCGCCAGCCGGTTCGTGGCGATCACCGTTCCCAAGAAATAAGCGCCACCAGCTCCCCTTTCCCCGAGCGGGAAAGGGGAGTGCCGTGCGATAATCGCGCGTTTGCGCCGCCCGGCGCCTGCGTTCGCGACCCATGCAGCACATCCGCAACTTCTCCATCATCGCGCACGTGGACCACGGCAAGTCCACGCTGGCCGACCGCATCATCCAGATCTGCGGAGGCTTGTCCGAGCGCGAGATGGAAGCGCAGGTGCTGGACGATAATCCGATCGAGCGCGAGCGCGGCATCACCATCAAGGCGCGCTCTGTGTCGCTGCCGTACACCGCGCGCGACGGCAACACCTACCAGTTGAACTTCATCGACACGCCCGGCCACGTGGACTTCTCCTACGAGGTCTCGCGTTCGCTGGCCGCCTGCGAAGGCGCGCTGCTGGTCGTCGATGCCGCGCAGGGCGTGGAAGCGCAGTCCGTCGCCAACTGCTACACCGCTGTGGAAATGGGCCTGGAAGTGGTGCCCGTGCTCAACAAGATCGACCTGCCGACCGCCGACATCCCGAAGGTGAAGGAGGAAATCGAGGCGGTGATCGGCATCCACGCCGACGACGCGATCGCGATCAGCGCCAAGACCGGCGAGAACGTGATCGAAGTGCTGGAGGCGATCGTCGCGCGCATCCCGCCGCCAAAAGCCCGCGATACGGACAAGCTGCAGGCGCTGATCATCGATTCGTGGTTCGACAACTACCTCGGCGTGGTTTCGCTGGTGCGCGTGATGCAGGGCGAGATCAGGCCGCGCGACAAGCTGCTGGTGATGTCCACGGGTCGCGCGCACGAGGTGCTGGAAGTGGGCGCCTTTACGCCCAAACGCATGAAACGCGACAAGCTCGGCGCGGGCGAAGTCGGGTTCGTCTGCGCGTCGATCAAGGACGTGCACGGCGCGCCGGTCGGCGACACGCTGACGCTGGCGAACGATCCCGCGCCGAAACCGCTGCCCGGTTTCCAGCAGATGCAGCCGCGTGTGTTCGCGGGGCTGTTCCCGGTCAACGCCGATGACTTTCCCGCGCTGCGCGAAGCATTGGACAAGTTGCGACTCAACGACGCCGCGCTGTTCTTCGAACCGGAATCATCCGAAGCGATGGGCTTCGGTTTCCGTTGCGGGTTCCTCGGCATGCTGCACATGGAGATCGTGCAGGAACGGCTGGAGCGCGAATACGACCTCGACCTCGTCAGCACGGCGCCGACAGTGGTGTACGAAGTGCAGCGGACCGACGGTTCGATCCTGCTGCTGGACAACCCTGCCAAGCTGCCGGCCTCGCCGCAGGTGGCCGAAATCCGCGAGCCGATCATCGTCGCCGACATCCTCACGCCGCCGGATTACGTCGGCAACGTGATCACCCTGTGCGAGGAAAAGCGCGGCGTGCAGCGCTCGATCCACTATCTCGCCAGCCAGGTGCGCATCAGTTACGAGATGCCGCTGGCCGAAGTGGTGCTGGATTTCTTCGACAGGCTGAAATCCGCCTCGCGCGGCTATGCCTCGATGGATTACCACTTCCTGCGTTTCGAGCCGGGGGCGTTCGTGCGCGTGGACGTGCTGATCAACGGCGACCGGGTGGACGCGCTCTCGCTGATCGTGCATCGTGTGCAGGCCGACCGCCGCGGCCGCGAATTGGTCGAACGCATGCGCGAACTGATCCCGCGGCAGATGTTCGACGTGGCGATCCAGGCCGCGGTCGGCGCGCAGATCATCGCGCGTTCGACGGTGAAGGCGTTGCGCAAGAACGTGCTCGCCAAGTGCTACGGCGGCGATGTTTCGCGCAAGAAGAAATTGCTGGAGAAGCAGAAGGAAGGCAAGAAGCGCATGAAGCAGGTCGGCCGCGTGGAGATCCCGCAGGAGGCGTTCCTCGCGGTGTTGCGGACGGACAAGTGACGACAGGATGTCGTCATCCCGGCCAGCACAGGGATGTGCGCTGAGCCGGGATCGAGTGCTTGAGAAATCGGGAATCGGGAGTCGGGAATCCTAACAACCATTGTCGTCGTTCCGGACACCGTTCGCGGCTCGATCGCGAACGGAACCCGGATTCTGCTTGATGGTTTTGTGTAGAAGGAGAATCCGGATCGTCGCTTCGCGGCGTCCGGAATGACGTCGACGGGAAGTGATGTGGCGAAGCAAGCGGGCTTGTGAACGCGAAGGAACAAGAATGAATCGAGATAGTTGGGGAATGATCCTGCTGGTCGCGGTCGTCGGCGCGTGCCTGTACGTCTGGTACGTCACCTCCGATTTCGCGCTGGCTCTGGTGCTGATGACGGCTGCCTTCGGCGTGATCTGGGCGCTCGACCGGCTGCTGTTCCAGCATCGCCGCATCGAGCGCGCGACGGCCGAAGGCGGCAAGCCGCACGAGCCGATGCTGGTGGATTACGCGCGCTCGTTCTTTCCGGTGATCCTCGCCGTGCTGCTGTTCCGCACCTTCCTGATCGAGCCGTTCCGCATTCCCTCCGGGTCGATGATGCCCACGCTCCTGGTCGGCGATTTCGTGCTCGTCAACAAGTTCGCCTACGGCTTGCGCCTGCCGGTGACCGACACCAAGGTGGTGAACATCGGCGAGCCCCACCGCGGCGACATCGCGGTGTTCAAGTACCCGCCCAATCCGAAGGAGGATTACATCAAGCGCATCGTCGGACTGCCTGGCGACACCATCAGCGTGCGCAACGAACAGTTGTTCGTGAACGGCAAGCCGATGCCGCAGGAATATCTGGGCCCGATCACGGATACCGATGCGGAGAGCGTCAGGACCGCGCAGGCCGGCGGCGCCGAACGCAACGAGCGCATCGGCGATGTCAGCCACCGCATCATCTTGCTGCCGCCGCTGATGCGCGATCCGCGCACGGACGGCACCTGGGAGGTGCCGCAGGGGTGCTACTTCGCGATGGGCGACAACCGCGACAACAGCGCGGACAGCCGCTTCTGGGGATGCGTGCCGGAAAAGAACCTGCGCGGGAAGGCGTTCCTGATCTGGTTCAGCCTGGCGAACCTCAAGCGGATCGGCACGGTCCTGCATTGATCGAGCGACGCGTTGCGCATTCCGCCGCCGAAAGGTGCTGCTAGACTCCGCGCCGTCGGTCATGTTGCGGGGGAATGTTTCATGAAAAAGCAGAAAGGTCTTACCCTGATCGGGTTCGTGTTCGTCCTGATCATCATCGGGTTCTTCATCTACATGGCGATGAAGCTGGTGCCGGCCTACGCCGAATACATGGGCGTGGTGAAGGCGATGAAGACGCTGGCGGCCGAGCCGGACCTCGCCACCAAGACGCCCGATGAAATCCAGCGCGACCTGGCGTTCAAGGGCAGCTTCCAGTACGTGGACGACAAGACGTTCTCGTCCCAGAACATCCACATCAAGAACGGCCCCGGCGGCGGAACGCTGCAGGTGAAGTACGACAAGGACATCCCCTTCCTCTACAACATCGATTTCCTGCTGCACTTCGACAAGACGGTGCCGCTGGGGAACAACGGCGGGGCGTGAAAGCCGGATACTCCTTCCAAGATCCCGAATTGCTGCGGCTGGCGCTGACCCACCGCAGCGCCGGCCGGCCGAACAACGAACGGCTCGAATTCCTGGGCGACGCGCTGGTCAACCTGGCGGTCGCCGAGCTGCTCTACGAGACGCGCCCGAAGGCCGACGAGGGCGAGCTGACGCGGCTGCGCGCGCAACTGGTCAGCGGCCCCGCGCTGGCCGAGCGCGCACGCGGGCTCGGACTGGGCGATGACCTCCTGCTGGGACCGGGCGAACTGAAGAGCGGCGGTTTCCGCCGCGACTCGATACTTGCCGACGCTTTCGAAGCCCTGGTCGCCGCGGTGTATCTGGATGGCGGATTCGACGCCTGCCGCGACTGGCTGCGCGCGATGTTCCGCGAAGCGGTGGAGTCGATCGAAAGCGCGGTCAAGGACGCCAAGACGCGCCTCCAGGAATGGTTGCAGGCGCAGGGCTATCCGCTCCCGCAGTACGAACTGCTGGCGACTCGTGGCGAGGAACACGCGCGCATCTTCGAAGTGGCCTGCGTGCTTGGCGAACCGGAGCCGGCGCGTTTCGAAGGCAGCGGCAGCAACCGCCGCGCGGCCGAGCAGATGGCGGCGGAGTCCGCGCTGGATGCCCTGACCGGCTCCGGCGGCGCCTGACATGTCCGTTCGCTCCGGGCGCAGGCCTCGTCTTCGAATGAAGGCGAGACCGGAGTCGAAGGGCATGCGCTTCGACTTCGCTCGCGTTGCTCGCTACGCTCGGCGCGAACGGATCATCGAATGACAGGTTCAAATTCTTTCCGCTGCGGCACCGCCGCGATCCTCGGCCGTCCCAACGTCGGCAAGTCCACGTTGTTGAACGCGCTGGTCGGCGAGCGCGTGTCGATCGTGACGCCGCGGCCCCATACCACGCGCCATCGCATCCTCGGCGTGGTGACGAAGGCGGAGGGGCAGATCCTCTACCTGGACACGCCCGGCATGCACGCGCAGGCGAAGCGCGCAATGAACCGAAGCCTGAACCGCGCCGTGCACACGGCCGTGGCGGAAGCGGACGTGGCGGTGCAGGTGATCGAGGCGGGCCGCTGGAATGACGAGGACGAAGCGGTGTACGCCGCGATCGCGACGGCAGCTGTCCCGCGCCTGATGGCATTGAACAAGCTCGATCGCGTACGCGACAAGGCCGCGCTGCTGCCGTTCGTCGAACAACTTTGCGCGCAACACGCCTTCGATGAAGTCTTCTGGTTGAGCGCACAGCGCGGCGAAGGCATCGCGGACCTGGAGCGCGGGATCCTGAGCCGCCTGCCGCAGCGCGAGCCGGTGTTCGATCCGGAGACCTTCACCGACCGCAGCGAGCGTTTCCTTTGCGCGGAGCTGATCCGCGAACAGTTGATGCGCCAGCTCGGCGAGGAATTGCCCTACGCGACGACGGTCGAAATCGAGTCGTTCAAGGATCGCGAAGACGGCCTGGCCGAAATAGCGGCGGTGATCTGGGTGGAGCGCGAAGGCCAGAAGAAGATCGTGATCGGTACCGGCGGCGAACGCATGAAGAAGATCGGCAGTGCCGCGCGCCGCGGCATCGAAGCGCTGATCGGCCGCCGCGCTTTCCTGCGTCTGTGGGTGAAGGTGCGCGAAGGCTGGTCGGATGACGAAGTAGCGTTGAAGCGATTCGGCTACGAGTGAGCGCATCGTGCGCGTCGAGAACCAACCCGCCTGGATCCTGCACGCGCGCGCCTGGCGCGAGACCAGCCTGTTGCTGGAAGTGTTCAGCCGCGAGCATGGCCGCATCGGCCTGCTGGCGCGGGGCGTGCGCGCGCCGCGCGCACGCATCACGCGCGCGATGCTCGAGCCATTCCAGTTGCTGAGCGTCGACTGGGCGGGCACCGGCGAACTGCCGAACCTGCGCGCGGCGGAAGTGATCGGCATCGCGCCACGGTACGCCGGCGACACCTTGTTGTCGGGGTTGTACGTCAACGAGCTGCTGGCGCGGCTGACGGCGCGCCACGATCCCCACCCGGAGCTGTTCGACCGTTACGCGGTGCTGCTCGAGGAGCTCGCGACCGAGCTGTCGCTGGCCTGGACGCTGCGGCGTTTCGAACGCGATCTGCTGGTGGAACTGGGCTATGGCCTGTTGCTTGATCGCGAGGCCGACACCGGTGCGCCGATTTCCGCGGGCGCAGAGTACGCCTACGTGCCCGAGCACGGCCCCGTCCCCGCGCAGTCGCGGTCCGGCGGAACACGCGTGCGCGGCGCCGCGCTGCTGGCCCTGCACGAAGATCGGCTCCCGAATCCGGGGGATCTCTCCGCGCTGCGCCGCATGCTGCGCGCGGTGATCGGCGCGCACGTGGGCGAGAGCGGATTGCGCGCGTGGCGGGTGTTGGGCGGGGCGATGCGCGGCTGATCGGAGTTTTTATCCGGCGAGCGCCGCGCGCGTCGCGGCGAGCCTGCACCGGAACTCCCCGCCGGTCCCGGCGATGCGTGCGGCATCGCCTTCGTGCAGCGCATACGACAATTGCGCCGCCGCTGCCTGCAACCCCACCGCGCCGCAGAATCCGCAGGCGGCCTGGAGGCGGTGCAGCCGTTCGCCCAACGCGGTGCGGTCCTGAAGCAGTGCATCGAACTCGCGCGCGAGCACATCCAGTTCGGTCGCGAACAGACCGCGCAACGCGGTCAGGATTTCTTCGCTGCCACTGGCGGCGAGACCTGCCCGGTCATCGAGCAAGCCGGATTCGATCCCATCCAGGGCCATGCCGAGCCCGTGCAAGGTTTCGCGCAGCCTCGATTTGTTGGAAGGCTTCAGCAGCACCGACTGGAATCCCGCATTCCGCAATCGCTGGTGCAATTGCGGATCGGGGTCGGCCGTGGTCGCGATGGCCGGTACGCCCGGGTTAGGCCCGGATGGATTCGCGCGCGTGACCTCCAGCACGCGATCACCATCCATGCCGGGCATGCGGTGATCGAGGACCAGCAGATCGAATCGTTCCGTGAATGCGGCGTCGCCTGCCGCGCGGCCATCCGCCACGGCCACCACCTCGCATCCCAGTTCGCGCAGCGTGCCGGCTAGGAATTCCAGGCTGACCGGATCGTCTTCGGCCAGCAGGATTCGCGGAGGCCTCTTCATCGCGTTTGCGTTAACCGTCATTCAATCCCGATCGGCACAATCGCTGATCATGCCCCGACCCGCAAGCCAGGCCGCTCCGCTCGCCATCGCCGCGATCGCGCCGTTGCTGATGGCATTGATGGTCTGCGCGCCGGCGCGCGCGGCGATCCGCATGCAGGCCGCGGTCCTCGAGCTGCCGGGCGCGAAGTTGTCGGACGTGCAGGCCAGCGTCGCGCCCGGTACCGACGGACGGCCATTCCTGCAATTGCGCGCGGCCCACGTGTCTGTTCCTGCGCTGGGATGGAAGGACGTGGGCCTCGCGTTGAGCGGCGTTCCCCAGCGTACCGGCGGCAACCAGTGGCGCATGGACGGCGCGCTGGCGCTGGCGCGCGCACCCGGTGGGGCGCTCAGTGCGGCCAACCTCAGCGTCATGATCGACACCGACGCCGGCTCGCTCGACCTGCACTTCGACCAGCGCAACAGCACGGTGCGCGTCCTGATGCCGCTCGACCAGCCCAGTCACCTTTCGGTGAGCCTGAAGGGACTGCCGCTGGCTTGGCTGCAAGGCGTGCTGGCGTCCGTGTGGAAGGACGGACGCATCACCGGTGGCGCGCTCGACGGCGAACTCGCGCTGGACCTGCCCGAGCAGGGTGCCAAGATTTCCGGCAAGGTCAACCTGGCGAAGGCAGGGATCGATTCCCGGTCCGGCACGATCGCCGCGCAGCGACTCGGGGTGCGCGGCACCTTCACGGTGGATGCGGGGTCGCCCGTCGCGCGTTTCGATTTCGACGGCGGCTTGAACGGCGGACAGATGCTGCTCGGTCCGCTGTATGCACAGTTGCCTGCGCACGCTGCGCAATTGCAGTTGTCGGCGAACATCGATTCGCATGGAATCGCGATCGATGCCCTGCATTTCAACGATGGCGATGCGCTCGATCTCGGCGGCAAGCTGGCGTTCGACGCGAACGATGACCTTGCTTCGCTGGAATTCGATCGGTTCCAGGCGCAGCTGCCGCAGGCGTACGAGCGCTACGGCGGCGCGTGGCTGGCGACGATGGGCTGGAAGGATCTCGCCACGGACGGCGCGTTGTCGGGTTCCATCGCGATCGCCGACGGCAAGCCATCGCGCTTCGCGTTGCGCGCTGATCATCTGTCGGCCGCCGATGCGGATGGGCGCCTCGCGCTCGCCGACCTCGATGGCGCGCTGGACTGGGACGCGCGGGCGTCGCGCCCGTCGAGCACCTTGTCGTGGCGTTCGCTGGCGTTCTACAAGCTGCCATTCGGCGCGGCGCGATTGCAGTTCAAGAGCGACGGCGGCGCGCTGGCGCTGGTCGCGCCGGCGCAGGTGCCGCTGTTGAACGGCGCGTTCACGTTGCAGCAACTGGCGTGGCGGCCGGCCGCGGACAAGCAGGATCGCATCAACGCTTCGTTCGCGGTCACCGGCCTCGATGTCGGCGCGTTGTGCAAGTTGTTCGGATGGCCGCAATTTCCCGGCACGCTGGGCGGAGCGGTGCCCAGCTTGCGTTACAGCGGTGATTCGCTGGTGCTCGACGGCGGTTTGTCGATGAACGTCTTCGACGGATTCGTCGACGTGACCAGCCTGACGATGCAGCAGCCGTTCGGTGTTGCGCCCGTGATGAGCGCGGACATCGACCTGCGCCAGCTCGACCTCGGGCAGGTCACCAGCGTGTTCGATTTCGGCTCGATCACCGGCAATCTCGACGGCACGATCCACGAATTGAAGCTGGTGAACTGGCAACCGGTGGCGTTCGACGCGAGCCTGCTCGCCGGCCGCGGCGGCCGGATCAGCCAGCGCGCATTGAAAAGCCTGACTTCGGTCGGGGGCGGCGGCATCGCTGCCGGTTTGCAGGGGCTGGCGCTGAACCTCTTCAAGACGTTCGGCTATTCGCGCATCGGCCTGAGTTGCGTGCTGCGCGCAGGCGTGTGCACGATGGGCGGGCTGACGCCGAGCGGCAGCGGAAACCAGGCGGGCTACAATATTGTCGAAGGCAGCGGCCTGCCGCACATTTCCGTGATCGGACACGAGCGCCAGGTCGACTGGGCCACGCTGGTCGACCGGTTGAAGGCGGCAACGGAAGGCAATGGCCCGGTGGTCAAATGAGTGCAGGGCGCACTCACCCCATGCAGCACAAGGATGTGCTGACACGGGATTCCTGTTTTCTCGCGGCAGGTTCATGGAGATCCAAATGCGCACACTCATGCTGACGATGCTCACCGCGCTGCTGGCCGGTTGCGTCACCATCAACGTCTATTTCCCGGCCGCGGCCGCGCAGGAAGCCGCGGACAAGATCATCAGCAACGTCATCGGGGGCGAAGGCGCGCCGCAGAATCCGCCGGAGCAACAGCAGCCGGCGTCTTCCGGTTCCTCGGCCGAGGGCGAGCCGCTGGCCGCGCGCGCGCTGGACGCGCTGATCCCAGCCGCGTCCGCCGCCGAAAGCCAGCCCGACATCAAGATCCAGACGCCGCAGATCGAGGCGATCCAGTCGCGCATGCATTCGCGTTTCGACGATTCATTGAAGGCGCTGCTGGATTCCGGCGCGGTCGGTTTCACCCGCGATGGCCTCGTCGCCGTGCACGATGCCTCGAAAGCCCCGCTCAACATGCGCGCGCAGATGAACTCGGCTGTCGCCGACGAGAACCGCGATCGCAACGCGCTGTACCAGCAGATCGCCGTGGCCAATGGCCACCCGGAATGGGAGAAGCAGATCCGGCAGATCTTCGCCAGGCAATGGATCGACCGCGCGCACCCGGGTTGGTACGTGCAAAACGCCTCCGGCGGCTGGACCAAGAAATGAGATGATCGGCATCCACGCGTACGACGCAACGCCCGGGTTGCCCGGGCGTTGTTTTTTTCGATGAAGCAATCGGAATTCGAAACCGAAATCACCGACCTCGGCCACGACGGCCGCGGCGTGGCGCGCGTGGACGGCAAGGCCGTGTTCGTGGCCGATGCTTTGCCGGGCGAACGGGTGCGCGCGCAGGTCGTGCGCAGGCACCGGCAGTTCGACGAGGCGCAATGCATGGAGGTGCTGCGGGCATCGCCGGAACGCGTGCCGGCGCGCTGCCCGCACTACGGCGTGTGCGGCGGCTGCGCGTTGCAGCATCTCGCGACCGGGGCGCAGATCGACGCGAAACAGCGCGTGCTCGCGGAGAATCTCGCGCGCATCGGCAAGGTGGAACCACGGCGCTGGCTGGCGCCGTTGACGGCGGAGCCGTGGGGTTATCGCCGCCGCGCGCGGCTGTCGGTCAAGCACGTGCCGAAGAAGGGCAGGACGCTGGTGGGTTTTCGCGAACGCGATCCGCGATTCGTGGCCGACCTTTCCCGTTGCGAGGTGCTGGATCCGGCGCTGGGCGAGAAGCTGGACGCGCTCGGCGCGTTGCTGAATTCGCTCGAAGGCGCAGCGTCGATCCCGCAGATCGAGTTCTCCGCGGGCGACGATGCGCGCGCCCTCGTGTTTCGCCATCTGCTGCCGTTTTCTCAAGCGGATCGCGACAAGCTGGTCGCGTTCGGTCGAGAAAATGGGTTCGCGATCCTCCTGCAACCCGGCGGCACCGACAGCGCGCATGCGCTGTTTCCCGAGAATCCGCGATTGCACTACCACCTGGATGAATACGCTCTCGACCTGGATTTCTCGCCGCTGGATTTCGTGCAGGTCAATGCGCGCCTGAACGAGCGCATGATCGCGCAGGCGCTGCACCTGCTCGATCCGCAGCCACAGGAGCGAGTGCTGGACCTCTTCTGCGGGTTGGGCAATTTCTCGTTGCCGATCGCGCGTCGCGTGGCGTCCGTGTGCGGCGTGGAAGGCGAGTCGGGCCTGATCGCGCGCGCGCGCGCCAATGCCACACATAACGGGATCGCGAACGTGGAATTCGTGGTCGGCGACCTCGCGGCAGATCCGCGCGGCGCAGCATGGGCACGCGCGTATTTCGACAAATGGTTGCTGGATCCGCCGCGCACCGGCGCGGCCGCCTTGCTGGAACACCTGCCGGGGAAATCCGTGCGGCGCGTGGTGTACGTGTCCTGCCATCCCGGCTCGCTGGCGCGTGATGCCGGTACGCTGGTGCACCGCCATGGGTTCGCGTTGTCGGCCGCGGGCGTGATGGACATGTTTCCGCATACCGCGCACGTGGAATCGATCGCGGTGTTCGACAGACAGGGGTGAGTGCACGCGGCAACGCGTTGCGGCATCATCCGCATCCTGAGCACGGAAGAACATCATGCTGATCATAGGGCTGGAAGGACACGAACTCACCGAGCGCGACGTGGAGCGCCTCGCCGCTCCCGAAGTGAGCGGCGCGATCCTGTTCTCGCGCAATTTTTCATCGCGCGCGCAACTGGATGAACTGATCGCGGAAATCCGCGCGATGCGCGACGACCCGTTTCCGATCTGCGTCGACCAGGAAGGCGGACCGGTGCAGCGCTTCAAGAGCGACGGTTTCACGCGCCTGCCGCCGCTTGCGCGCATCGGCGTACTGCACGACCGCGATCCGGCCGCGGCAGTACGCGTGGCGGAAACGCACGCCTGGCTGATGGCGAGCGAACTGCGCGCCTGCGACGTGGACCTGTCGTTCGCGCCGGTGGTCGACCTCCAGCGCGGCAACCGCATCATCGGCGAGCGCGCCTTCCACGCCGATCCGCAGGTCGTGGCCGACCTCGGCGCGGCGTACCTTCGCGGCATGCGGTCGGCCGGGATGGCCGGCACCGTCAAGCATTTCCCCGGACACGGCACGGTGCTGGAAGACACGCACGTGGAACCGGCGACCGATCCGCGCGACCTGGCAACGTTGCGACGGAGCGACCTGATTCCGTTCGTGGGCGGTTTCAAGGCAGGCGCCGAAGCGGTGATGCTGGCGCACGTCACCTATCCCGAAATCGACGCCACCCCGGCGGGGTATTCGAAGGTCTGGATCCACGACATCCTGCGCGGCGAGTACGGCTTCGAGGGCTTGATCGTCAGCGACGACATCGGCATGGCTGCGGCGGAATCGGCCGGCGGCGTTGCGGCGCGCGCGAAGGCGCACCTCGATGCGGGCTGCGACCTGGTGCTGGTCTGCGCGCCGAGGCTGGTGGACGAAGCGATTTCCGCGGTGCACGGCCGCGAGCCTTGCGATGCGGCGCGGGTGTCCGCGCTGTGCGGCGCGGTGTCCTGCGACTGGCTTTCACTTTCGGAGAATCCGCAGCGCAAGGCGGCCGCGTCGACATTGCTGAAGCTGGAGGAAGCAACGCGCGCGGAGCGCGTGGCATGAACTCGCCGAGCCTCGCGCAGGCGCTGGAATCGGCCGAACTGATCCACGACCGCACCGTGATCGAGGCAGCGATCGCGCGCATGGGCGCGCAGGTCACGCAGACGCTGGACGGCGAGCGCGCGCTGTTCCTGACCGTATTGCACGGTGGGTTGATCTTCGCGGGTTCGCTGGCGCTGTCGATCGGTTGCGACCTGCAATTCGATTACGTGCACGCCACCCGCTACCGCGGTTCCACGCAGGGCGCGCAACTGCAATGGCTGCGACGGCCCGATGCGGCGATGCGTGGCCGCAGCGTGATCCTCGTCGACGACATCCTCGATGAAGGCCACACGCTCTCGGCCTTGCGCGATGCGTGTCTCGCCGAAGGCGCGCGGCGCGTCCTGGTCGCGGTGCTGTGCGAAAAGCGCCACGGCCGCTGCGTGCCGGGGATGAAGGCGGATTTCGTCGGCGTGCAGGTGCCGGACCGCTATGTATTCGGCTACGGCATGGACTGGCACGAGCAGGGGCGCAACCTGCCGGGCATCTATGCCGTCGTCGACGCATGAAGATCGATCTCGCCCTGATCGGCGGCACCGGTTTGTATTCGCTCGCGGGATTGCAGCACGTCGAGCGCCACGAAGCGCCCACGCGCTGGGGAGCGCCCTCGGCACCGATCGTCACCGGCGAGCTGTCGGGGAAACGCCTCGCGTTCCTGGCGCGGCACGGCGAAGGCCACACGATTCCGCCGCACCGGATCAACTACCGCGCCAACATCGCCGCCCTGCATGAACTCGGTGCGCGGCGGATCGTCGGCATCAATGCGGTCGGGGGCATCCGGGCCGACATGGGCCCGCGCGCGATCGTGGTGCCCGACCAGTTGATCGACTACACCCATGATCGTGCGTCCAGCTTCTGCGATTCCGCGGGCGAGGCGGTGCGGCACGTCGATTTCAGCGAGCCGTACTCGGCGGACTTGCGCGCGGAATTGCTGGCCGCTGCACGCGGCGCCGGCGTGGCGGCGATCGATGGCGGCTGCTACGGCGCCACCCAGGGCCCGCGGCTGGAGACCAACGCCGAGATCGAACGCCTGCGCCGCGACGGCTGCGGCCTGGTCGGCATGACCGGCATGCCGGAAGCCGCGCTGGCGCGCGAACTCGGCGTCGAATACGCCTGCCTCGCGCTGGTCGCCAACTGGGCGGCCGGGTGCGATCCGCGCGCGTCGCAGATCAGCCTCGAGGAAATCCATGCGCACCTGGCGGCTGCGACCGCGCGGGTGCCGGCCATCGTCGCTGCGCTGCTTTCTGCCTAGCCGGGCCGATAGTCGACAGGCCCCGATCCGCGAGCGTGGTCGCACCACCGGCCGCGGGAGGCTTGATTGCGCGGGTGCCGTTGGCGATACTCGGGCCGCGCTCGCGCGCGCGGGGAGTGGGGCCGGGGATACAGGGTGCGATCGTTGCGGATTGCACCACGCCGTCCGGATCATCCGAGGTGCGCCGCTGCGCTCGTCTCGTCGCAGAGGTTTTTGCAAATGTCCACCGGTACGGTCAAGTGGTTCAACGACGCCAAGGGGTTCGGCTTCATCGCTCCCGAAGATGGCGGGGAAGACGTGTTCGTGCACTATTCGGCGATCAATGCGCAGGGCTTCCGCAGCCTGCAACAGGGGCAGCGGGTCAGCTTCGAGATCGTGCAGGGTCCCAAGGGCGCGCAGGCGTCCGCGGTGACGCCGCTCGCCTAGGCCCGGAACAGCGCGCTTCCATGGGGGCGCCCCGCCGGGCATAGTTCGCGGCAACCGGGCGGGCGGAGATCGGATGGTGGGTTGGCGCTGGCTGGATCGATTGCGCGGCGAAGACGCGCTGCGGATTTCCGCGGCCGATCGTCCCGTGCTGCGGCGGCGCGTGGCGCGCGCGCTGGACGCGGCGCGCCAGCGCGACGAACGTTGCCTGTTGCTGCGGTTGCAGATCAATGGCATCGAGGAGATGGACGACGACGACTTCGTCCGCGGCCTGTGGCGCGTCGTCGTCGAGCGGTTGCGGCGCGAGGTGCGCGAGGACGACCTGCTGGCGCGCAGCGCCGAGCACGAATTCATGGTCCTGGCGCAGGGGATCGATGTGTTCCCGCGCACGGCCGGCACCGCGATCGCCACGCGTCTCGCGAAGAACCTGGGGAATCCATACAGCATCGACGGCCGGCGCGTGGATCTCGACGTGCGCATCGGCATCGCGAGTTTCCCGGATGACGCGGCCAATGCCGATGGCCTGCTGCTGGCCGCCAGTCACGCGCTGCACGGCGCGCGGCGCTCCGCGGAGCCCTGGCGGTTCGCCGCGCCGATGTTGAAGCGGCGGGACCGCTAGGTCCGGTCGCCGGAATCGCGGATCACCAGCAATCGCCGCTCGCTCATGTCCTCGATCGCGTAACGCACGCCTTCGCGGCCGAGGCCGGAGAGCTTCACGCCACCGTAGGGCATGTTGTCCACGCGGAAGCTCGGGATGTCGCCGACGATCACGCCGCCCTCGACCAGCACGTCCCAGGCGCGCAGCGCGTGATTCAAATCGCCGGTGAACACGCCGGCCTGCAGGCCGTAATCCGATTCGTTGACGGCCTGCAGGGCTTCTTCGAAGCGGTCGAATTTCGCCAGCGCCGTGACCGGGCCGAACGCTTCCATGCAGGACAGCTCCGCGTCATTCGGCACGTTTTCCATCACTGTCGCTTGCAGCATGTTGCCTTTGCGCTCGCCCCCGCACAGGACTTTCGCGCCGGCTTTCGTCGCTTCCTCGATCCACCCCTCCAACCGCTTCGCCGCGGCTTCGTCGATCATGGGCCCCAGGAAAATCCCCGGGTCTTTCGGATCGCCGGCCTTCAGTTTCCTGGTCGCTTCGACAAAACGCCGCTTCACCTCCTCGTAGAGCGATGCATGAACCAGCACGCGCTGCACCTTGATGCAGCTCTGCCCAGATTGATAGAAGCTGCCGGAGACCAACCGCTCGATGACGAAATCCAGACGTTCGCGCTGATCGGCATCGACGATGCAGGCTGCGTTGCCGCCCAGCTCCAGCACGACCTTCTTGCGGCCGGCGCGTTTCTTCAGATCCCAGCCGACTTGGCCGCCGGTGAACGACAGCAGCTTCAGGCGTTCGTCTTCCACGAACGGATCGGCGTCTTCGACATTGCAGGGCAGGATCGAGAACGCACCTTCCGGCAGGTCGGTTTCCGCCAATGCTTCGCCGATGATCAGCGCGCCGACCGGTGTTTTCTCCGATGGCTTCAGCACGAATGGACAGCCCGCCGCGATCGCCGGCGCGACCTTGTGCGCGACGAGGTTCAACGGAAAATTGAACGGGGTGATGAACGAGCAGGGTCCGATCGGGACTCGCTTGACGAAACCGCGATAGCCTTGCGTGCGCGGCGATATTTCCAGGTTGATGATCTCGCCGTCGATGCGGACCGATTCATCCGCGGCGATGCGGAAGGTGTCGATCAGCCGCGTCACTTCGCCTTGCGAATCCTTGATCGGCTTGCCGGCTTCAACGCACAGCGCGAATGCCAGTTCCTCCCTGCGTTCCGAAAGCCGCGCGATGCAGTGTTCCAGCGCGGCGCGGCGTTCGTAGGGCTTGAGCGCCGACATCGGCGCCGCGGCTTGCGCGGCCGCCGCGATCCCGCTTTCGATCGCGGCCGCGTCGGCCAACGCCACGCGCGTGGCGATTTCGCCGGAATACTTGTCCAGCACCGGCAGGCCGGCATTCGGCTGCTGCGGCCGGTTGGCCAGGTAGTAGGGATATCTTTCCTTGAGTTTCATTTCGGTTCCTTGTTTTCGCGCACGACCAGCGGCAACTCGCCGTCGTGCAGCCGGGCGGTGAGTGCCGCGCCCGCCGCTACGCCGCGCGCGGAGCGCAGCACCACGCCGCTTTCGTCGAACAGGATCGCGTAGCCTCGCTGCAGCACTTCCAGCGGGCTGACGGCGTTCAACGCGCGTGCAAGCGCGGACAACCGGTGCGCATCGCGTTGCGCCGCCTGCGCCCATGCAGCCAGCAGGCGTCCGTGCAGGCGCCGGGCGTCGCGCGCGAGCAAGGGCAAACGCCGGGCAGGATGCGCCAGACGCAAGCGCGCATCGGCATGCGACAGGCGCATGCGCGCGGCCTGCGTCTTGGCCAGCGCGCATCTCTGCATGCGGGCGTGCAACGCCAGCAGCCGCTCGGCGCCGTTGGCCAACCGCTGCCGCGGATGCCGCGACAGCAGCCGCGCGTGCAGGTGATCCAGCGCCTGCGAAGATCCGTGCGCTCGCCGGCGCCAGGCGTGCGCGATGCGCGCGCGATGTTGCGCCAGCACGTGCGACAGCGCATCGGAATCCGGCAACAGCAATTCCGCGGCGGCGGATGGCGTGGGCGCGCGCAGGTCGGCGACGAAATCGGCGATCGAGAAATCGATCTCGTGGCCGACCGCGCTCACCACCGGCACGGCGCTGGCCGCGATCGCGCGCGCCACGCCTTCGTCGTTGAAGGCGATCAAATCCTCCAACGATCCGCCGCCGCGGGTCAGCAGCAGCACGTCGTAACGCGCGCTGGTCGATGCTGCGTCCAGCATCGCGACGATCGCGGGCGGCGCTTCGCGACCCTGCACGGGCACGGGCAGGATCTCGATTTCGGTCAAGGGGCAACGTCTGCGCGCCACGCTCAGCACGTCGCGGACCGCGGCTCCCGTGGCCGAGGTAATCACGCCGATGCGGCGCGGCCAGCGAGGCAGCGCGCGCTTGCGTTGCGGATCGAACAAGCCCTCCGCCTGCAATTTCGCCTTCAACAGTTCGAACGCGCGCCGCAGCGCGCCTTCGCCGGCTTCCTCCATGTGCTCGACGATCAACTGGAATTCACCGCGCGCCTCGTACAGGCTGACGCGCGCGCGCGCCAGCACCAGCGCACCGTTGCCGGGGCGAAAGCGCAACCAGGTGCTGCGCGGCTTGAACATCGCGCACTTCACCTGCGCGGTTTCGTCCTTCAGCGAGAAATACAAGTGTCCCGACGACGCGCGCACGAAATTCGAAAGCTCGCCTTCGATCCAGACCAGCGGCAACGCGCCTTCGATCAGCTCGCGCGCGAGGCGGTTCAGCGCGGAAGGCGTCAGCACGTCGCGTTTCGTGCCGTATCCGGGCGAGTCTTCGCTCATGGGGATGCGGTTTTCGATTCGCGCCGGTGTTGCCGCATTCGCATCCGCGCGAAGCGCGCGAACAATCCGATCGCGATCCACAGTGCCAGTGCGGCCAGAGGCCACGCGATCACGCGTGGCCAAAGTGCCGCGGTCGCCGCGAATGCCAGCAGCAACACCGCACCGAAGCACAGCGGCACCGCTTCGCCGCCGCTCAGCACGCGGCGGTTGTTGAGGACGGCGCCGACGGTGTGCGCCAAGCGCAATGCGCCCGCCGCGCCGCGCCCGGCGCTGCCGCGTTCGCCCGGCTTGCCGCGCACGCCGCGCCCGCGTGGCGCGGCATCCGGTGCGCGGCGCACGCGCGAGCGCGCCAGCACGATCTCGGTGGCGTTCTGCAGATCCTGTTCGTACTGCGTCGCGAGCGATCGCGCAAAGCCGTCGTCCTCGACCGCGACGTCGATTTCGCAGTTGCCCAGCCAACTGACGAGATTGAGATTGGTGGAACCCACGCGCCCCCAGCGCGCATCGGCCACGGCGGTCTTGGCGTGCAGCATCGAACCGTTCCATTCGAACACGCGCACGCCCGCCGCCAGCAGCGGACGGTATCCGCTGCGCGACATCGCGGCGACAGGAGGCAGGTCGGAAGTCCCGGGCACCAGCAGCCGCACGTCGACGCCGTCGGCGGCGGCGTTGATCAGCGCGCTGACGTACGGAGGCAGCCCCACGAAATAGGCGTCGGTCAGCCACAGGCGTTCGTGCGCCAGCGCCGCGATCAACTGGTCGAGGCGGTACATGCCGGCGGTGCTGGGATGGCTGGCGATCACGCGCAGCGCCACGTCGCCTGCCGGTTCGGTCGACTCCGCATGCGCAGGCAGGTCGTCCGGCAACGGCTCGCCCATCATCGACCAGGTCCTGGCGAACGCGGCTTCCACGTCCGCCACTGCCGGGCCGCGCAGCGCCACCCCGGTGTCGCGCCAGGGCGGGATGCGGCGCTTGGCATTGCCGAGCCACTTGCCGCTGATGCACACGCCCGATACGAATGCCAGCGTTCCGTCCACGCTCAGCAGCTTGCGATGGTCGCGGTTGATCCAGCCGAAGGGGCTGAGCGGATCGAACGCATTCCACACGCGCACTTCGCCGCCGGCCTCCAGCAACGGAGTCCAGAAACGCGCGCCCGATTGCCCGAGGCAACCGAGCCAGTCGCGGGTGACGCACACGCGCACGCCGTTGCGCGCCCGCTCGATGAGCGCATCCAGGAACGCATGGCCGACTTCATCGGCGCGGATGATGTAGTTGGCCAGCAGCACGTAACGCCGTGCGCCGCGGATCGCCGCCAGCCAGGCATCGAAGTGCGCTTGCGCATCGATCATCAGCTCGATCGAATTGCCGATGGAGAGCGGCGCGCCGGCCGCGCGCGACAAGGCCTGCTCCGCGAGTGGCCGGAAATCGGGCGTGCGAATTGCGGGAGACATTCTGCCAGTCTAGGCAGCGCGCGGGCAAAGCGCCAACGTAACGGGCTAGAATGACTCCGCCAGGAGGGGAAAGAGACGCAGATGCAGGACAGCCATGCGCGCCTGATAGAGGGCTTGCCGTCGCGTTCCGATCCGGATCGCGGCAAGCCGGCCAGCGCGCGCGCCGTGCGCGAAGCCGTGTCGCATTTGCCCCTGGCCAATCCGGCGCAGGCGGCGCGCGACATTTCCGACCTGCTCGAACAGATGCTGGCGACGCGCTGGTCCGGCGCCGAACGGGTGGATGCGCTCGAGTCCATCCGCACGCCCGTGGCCGGCATGTGCGAAGGCATCGAACAGCAACTGGGCGTGGAGTCGCACCCGCTGCCCCCCGCCAAGGAGCGGCTGGTGGAGACCGCCAGCGGTTTCCATCGCGGGCTCGCGCGCAACTACGCGCTGGCGTTGTACGAATTGTGCGCACCCGACGGCAAGCTGCCGATGTTCAAGGGCAAGGCCGCGGCGGTCGCGGCGGTGCGCGCGTTGCACCACCTGGGCATCGTGCTGCAATGGAGTTATCGCCAATACCGGACACCGCCCGAGGGCGTGTGGCGAAGGCTGCATGCATTGCACGCCTTCTCGGAAGAAATCGGCGTGGCCGACAAGCCGGTTGCCGATCCGCTGACCGATGGTGCGGAACTGGACGCTCGCCAGGCTTACACGCACGCCTTGTTGTTGGCGTTGTCCAATCCCTATCGTTTCTCGTCGAAGGAACTGCGCGAAGCCTGGTTGCTGACGCGCGCGTTCGCGCCGCATTGCGCGCCGATGCGGCAGGGCGGCGCGGGCATCGCGGTGGATGAGAACAGCGACGAGGGCCCGGGCTATGTTCCCGAGGAACGCGCGGCCGCGCAGGAAGGAATCCTTTCGCTGGACCTCGCGACGCTGAAACGGTTCCTGGAGGAACACGCGGCGTTGCAACCGCCCGGCGTCGAACACCTGAGTTTCCGCCAGCGCGGCGGCGCCAGCGTGGACGCCTCGATCGCCTTCCTGCACCGCCTGCGTTCGAGCTGGGGCGGCGCGGCCGAGCGCGGTTTCGTTCGGCTCGACGCCGGCCATGCCCTGGATGCGGTGATCGGCCTGCACGCCCTGCACTACGTGCTGGCCGGCAATACCGATTTCAGCATGTTCATGCAGCGCATCCGCGGCAGCGGCATCACGCTCAGTTCGCGCGATCACGCGGCCTCGTGGACCAGCGGCGACAGCACGCGGCCGCAGGTGCTGAGCGGGCACGTGCTCGACCAGAGCCTCGGCGGCTACCGGTTGCAGTTGCGTGCCGACGGCGCGTTGCGCATCCGCGTCGGGGAGGCGATCGGCCTGGCGCCCGTGGCCGAGGACAACGAGCCGCAGGAGTGGATGGCCGGCCTAATCCGCTGGCTTCGCACCAGCGATGACGGCATCTACGCCGGAGTCGAGTTGCTGGCGCGCCGCGCGCGCGCCGCGGGCGTGCGCCTTTCCACCGGCGGCGATGATGAACTGCACGCGCCGCAGCGCGCGGTGCTGATGCCCGATCGCGCCGACGCGACGGCATCGTCGCTGCTGGTTTCGCACCTGTTCGACCTGCTCGCGTACAGTGTGGAAGTGACCACGCCGCCCGATCCCGCCGACTGGACTTCCAGCGCCGGCGTGCGCACGTACACGGTGGCCGGGGTCGAAGAACTCAGCGCGGCCTATTTCCGTGTGTCGCTGGTTTCCGAGAGCGAATTGGCGGAGCAGCCGGAGACCGCGCCAGGTTCCGCCGATTGAGCGCAGGCCGGATGTCGAACGCAACCGCATGAGTGGATCCGTCTCTCCCGCTTCCCGTCGCCGCAGCGTCGGCGCAATGATCGGCCGCGTGCAGGTCGGTGGCGGCGCGCCCGTCGTGGTGCAGTCGATGACCAACACCGACACCGCGGACGTCGCCGCGACGGCGAGGCAGATCGCGGAACTGGCGCACGCGGGTTCCGAACTGGTGCGCATCACCGTCAACACGCCCGAAGCGGCCGCGGCCGTGCCGCGCATCCGCGAGAAGCTCGACATGATGGGCGTGGCCGCGCCGCTGATCGGCGATTTCCACTACAACGGGCATCAGCTTCTGCAACACGAACCCGCAGCAGCGGAAGCGCTGGCGAAATACCGGATCAATCCGGGCAACGTCGGTTTCGGAAAAAAGCGCGATACGCAATTTGCCGCCATCATCGAGCTCGCGTTGAAGCACGGCAAAGCCGTGCGCATCGGCGCCAACTGGGGTTCTCTCGATCAATCGCTGCTCGCGGCCTTGATGGACGAGAACCATGCGCGCAGCGCACCCTGGGATGCCGCACGCGTGGCGCGCGAAGCGCTGATCCGCTCGGCACTGGATTCGGCCGCGCGCGCCGAAGAGCTCGGACTGGCGCGCGACCGCATCATCCTGTCGTGCAAGGTTTCAGGCGTGCAGGAATTGATCGCGGTCTATCGCGATCTGGCCGCGCGTTGCGATTTCGCGCTGCACCTGGGATTGACCGAAGCGGGCATGGGTTCGAAAGGCATCGTGGCTTCCAGCGCCGCGCTCGCCGTGCTGCTGCAGGAAGGCATCGGCGATACCGTCCGCATTTCGCTCACGCCCGAGCCGGGCCAGTCCCGCACTCAAGAAGTGGTCGTGGCGCAGGAGCTGTTGCAGACCATGGGGCTGCGCGCGTTCACGCCATTGGTCACCGCGTGCCCCGGCTGCGGCCGTACCACTTCGGAATTTTTCCAGGAACTGGCGAAGGCGGTGCAGGAACACGTGCGCGCGAAGATGCCGGAGTGGCGCGTGAAATACGACGGCGTGGAGAACCTGACGCTGGCGGTGATGGGCTGCGTGGTCAACGGCCCGGGCGAATCGCGCCACGCCGACATCGGCATCTCGCTGCCCGGCACCGGCGAAACGCCCGCCGCGCCGGTGTTCATCGATGGGAAGAAAGCCATGACGCTGCGCGGGGAGAACATTGCGCTGGAGTTCGTGGGGATTGTCGAGGACTACGTGGCGAAGAAATACGCGGCGCGCGTTTGATCGGAGAAAGCGATGTCACTCGAAATGCGAACCGAATGCGAACGCTGCCACGCGCCGACTGCGAGGGCGGGTGAGGCGTACATCTGCACTTTCGAGTGCACCTTCTGCGCCGATTGCAGCGACGAGATGCAGTACGTCTGCCCGAATTGCAGCGGCGAGCTGGTGCGCCGCCCGCGTCCGCCGCGAGCCGACGCCGACGATTGAGGTTCAACTCTCGGCGCCACCGGCGACCGCGCGCGCTTCGTGCATCCGCGTGCGCGAGAGCCGCGCCTCACGATGGGTGATGTAGACATTGGCCGCGAAGATCACTGCCGCGCCGAGTATCGTCCAGCGGTCGAGCTTCTCGCCGAACAGGAAATACGCCAGCACCGCCACGATCGGCATCTGCACGAAGCTGATCGGCGCCAGCAACGAGACGTCGCCGATCTTCAGCGCGCGCATCCAGCACATGTGACCGCTGGTGCCGAACAGTCCCGCCGCGATCACGAACAGCCAGATTTCCCCATGCGGCCATTGCCAGAACAGCAACGCCGCCGGCAGCGACAGCGGCACCCACAGCAGGGTGGTCCAGATCACGATCGTGTCCGGCGCCTCGGTGCGGCTGAGGAACTTCAGGCTGATCGACACGCAGGCGCTCATCACCGCGGCCAGCAGGGCGACCAGCGCCGCCGGCGAGTAGCCGTCCAGGCCGGGACGCACGATCAGCACCACGCCGATGAAGCCCGCGAACACCGCGCTCCAGCGGCGCGCACGAACGACTTCGCCGAGCACGAAGATCGCGCCGATGGTGACGAACAGCGGCGTCGAGTAGGACAGGGCGATCGCCTTCGCCATCGGCATGTTCACGATCGCCCAGAACGCCGCCAGCATCGAGATGGTGCCGAGCACGCAGCGGAACAGGTACAGCGACAATCTCCGCGTACGCAACAGCCCGGGACCCGCGCGCGCGACGAGCGGCAGCGTGAACGCCAGCCCGAACACGTTGCGGAAGAACGCGATCTCGAACGGATGCAGTTGCGTGGACGCCAGCCGGATGGCGATGGCCATCGCGCCGAAGCAGACCGAGCTGGCGACCATCAGCAGTGCCGCGCGCACCACGTCGGAGCGCGGCGCCTCGGCGGCGGGGAGAATGACGGAGTCGGAATTGGTCACGATGGGCGTTCGCGCAATACACAAATGTTAGCTGCGAAATAACGCACCGGGGCACGGCGCTCCGTTAATCTGCGCGCCCATGCAGTCTCGTCACGATTCGCCCGCCTTCATCGTCGCGATCCCCGCGCGTTTCGCCTCCACCCGTCTGCCAGGCAAACCCCTGCGACTGCTTGATGGCGAGCCGCTGATCGCGCACGTGGCGCGGCGCGCGCGCGACTCCGGCGCCGCGCAGGTGGTGGTCGCCACCGACAATGCGCGCATAGCCGATGCCCTGGATGACAACGATGTCACGATCTGCATGACGCGCGCCGATCACGCCTCCGGCAGCGACCGCCTGGCCGAATGCGCTCGGCAGCTCGGCTGGAGCGACGATGCGGTCGTGGTGAACCTGCAGGGTGACGAGCCGTTCGCGCCGGCCAGCGGCATCCGCGAGGTGGCGCGCGCGCTGGCGGGGGACGATGCGCCGATGGCGACGCTCGCGACGCCCGTCGAGGATGCGGCGCAATTGTTCGATCCGAACGTCGTGAAGGTGGTGCGCGACGCGCGCGGACGCGCGCTGTACTTCTCGCGAGCGCCCGTGCCGTGGGCGCGCGACGCCTTCGCCCGTGATCGCGATGTCCTGCCCCGACAAATGCCCTTCCTGCGCCATATCGGCATCTATGCCTATCGGGCCGGATTTCTGAAACAATTCGCGACGCTGGAGCCGACTCCGCTGGAACGCGCCGAGTCCCTGGAGCAGTTGCGCGCGCTGGAACACGGATTCTCCATCGCGGTGCGACTGGCGCCGGAACCCTTTCCCGCAGGGATAGACACCGAAAACGATCTCGCCGCGGCGCAAGCTGCGCTGGCCCTCAGATGAATCTTCAAGCCGTTCGCAGTGCGCCCGCGCCCGATGTGCTCGATTTCCCCGACGACCTGGAATGGGTCAACGCGCGGGAACCGTGCAGCCTCTCGGCGTTGCGCGGGCGCGTGGTGCTTGTCTGGTTCTGGAGCTACGACTGCGTCAACTGCCTCAACATGCTGTCCGGCCTGCGACAACTGGAGAACAAGTACGGCGACGGGCTGGCGGTGCTGGGCGTTCACACGCCCAAATATCCGATGCAGCACCCCAGCGACATCGTGCTGAAGGCGGCCAATCGCAACTACGTGCGCCATCCGGTCGCCAACGATGCGCAGTGGCGCGCCTGGCAGCAGTACGGCGTGGATGCCTGGCCCACCGCACTGCTGATCGATTGCGAGGGCAGAGCGATCGGGCGTTTCGTGGGCGAAGGCGCGCTGCGGCGCATCGACGACACCATCGGCGCATTGCTGCAGGATGCGGCCGGCCGCGACCTGCGCGTGCATTCGAAAGCACCGGCTTCGTTCCGCACCGAGCCGCGCATGGCGTTGCGCTTCCCGGCGCATGCGCTCGCGACCGCCGACAAGTTGTACGTCAGCGACACCGGGCACAACCGTATCCTCGAATGCACGCACCAGGGGCGGGTGCTGCGGCAATTCGGTTCGGGCAATGCCGGCTACTGGGACGGCCACGCCGCCGATGCCGGATTCAACGCGCCGCAGGGCCTGGCGATCGCGGGCGATTCGCTGTACGTCGCGGATACCGGCAATCACTGCGTGCGGCGCGTCCGCCTCCTGGCGGGCGAAGTGGACACGCTGCTCGGCAGCGGCTCATGCGGTTACGAAACGCCCGTGCACCTCGACGACAAACCGGTATCGGTCAGCGCACCCACCGCGGTGGCCGTGGCGGGAGACCGCATCTACGCGGCGCTCGCCGGGCAGCACCAGATCTGGCGCGTGGACCTGCACACGCGCAAGCTCGACCGGCTGGCGGGCAACGGGCGCTGCGGCGTGCGCGACGGCACGGCCTTGAAGGCGCGGCTTGCGCAGCCTTCGGCGCTGGCGAGCATGCCGGGCGCGCTGCTGATCGCGGATGCGGCCGGCAACGCGATCCGGCAATTGCGCCTGTCCGATTTTTCGCTGACCAAACTGGCAGGCGGCGCGCCCTACGATTTCGGCAACAGCGAAGGTCCCGGTGCGCAGGCGCGCTTCGCGCACCCCTCAGGCCTGGCCGTGGACGACATGACCGCCTATGTGGCGGACACCTTCAACAACCGGATCTGCACGGTGAACGTGCACACCGGGGATACGGCCACGCTGTCGTTGCAATGGCGCCTGCACGAACCCCAGGGATTGTCCTTCGCCGCGGAGTCCTTGTGGATCGCCGACCGCAACGCACACGAAGTCCTGCGCGTGAACGTGATGCGCGGCGAGGTCGAGCGAATTCCGGTCGGGGAGTAGCCACGTCGCGTAAAATCACGCGATGACCCCGCAAGCGGCCTTCGACGGCAAGGCCTTCGTCCGCACCCTCACTTCCTCGCCCGGCGTCTATCGCATGTTCGACGCTGCGGGCGGGTTGCTGTACGTCGGCAAGGCGGGAAACCTGAAGAAGCGCGTCGGCAGCTATTTCCTCAAACCGAAGATGGATCCGCGCATCGCCGCGATGATCTCCCAGATCGCGCGCGTCGAAGTGACGCTGACGCGCACCGAAGGCGAGGCGCTGTTGCTGGAATCGCAACTCATCAAGTCATTGAAGCCGCGCTACAACATCATGTTGCGCGACGACAAGAGCTATCCGTACATCTTCCTGTCGCAGGGCGAGGACTTCCCGCGCATGGCATTCCATCGCGGCGTGCGTACGGGCAACGGCCGCTATTTCGGGCCGTATCCCAGCGCGTGGTCGGTACGCGAGTCATTGAGCCTGATGCAGAAGCTGTTCAAGGTGCGCCAATGCGAGGACAGTTTCTTCCGCAACCGCTCGCGCCCCTGCCTGCAATACCAGATCAATCGCTGTACCGCGCCGTGCGTGCGCTATATCGATGCGGAGGACTACCAACGCGACGTGCGGCACGCGGCGATGTTCCTCGACGGCCGCAGCAGCGCGGTGATCGACGAGCTGGCATCGGAAATGGAGCGCGCCAGCACGGAACTAGATTTCGAACGTGCGGCGAGACTGCGCGACCAGGTCGCGACGTTGCGAGGTTTGCAGGCGCATCACTACGTGCAGGGCGCGCGCGCCGACATGGACGTGCTGGCCTGCCGCTGCGAAGCGGGCGTGGCCTGCGTGTCGGTGCTGTATTTCCGCAATGGCGTCAACCTGGGTTCGCGCGACTTCTTCCCGAAGCTTGCCTTGTCCACCACGCCGGCCGAAATCCTCGGCGAGTTCATCGCGCAGTACTACCTCGACAAGCCAGTGCCGGGCGAATTGATCCTGGAACACGCGGTGCCGGATGCCGATCTGCTGGCGCAGGTGCTGGCCGAACACGCGGGGCACGCGGTCGAGGTGAAGGCGCGGGTGCGCGGCGAGCGCGCGCGCTTCGTGGAACTGGCCGAACGCAACGCGGAAGCGGCGTTGACTGCGCGGCTATCGAGCAGGCAAGCGCTGCACGCGCGCTTCGAAGCTCTGCGCGAGCTGTTGAAATTACCCGAGACACCGCAGCGCATCGAATGTTTCGACATCAGCCACACGATGGGCGAGGAGACCGTCGCCTCGTGCGTTGTGTTCGGGCCCGAAGGGCCGGTCAAGAACCAGTACCGCAGGTTCAACATCCGGGGCGTCACAGGCGGCGACGACTACGCGGCGATGCGACAGGTGCTGACGCGCCGGCTGAAATCGATCCTCGCGGGCATCAGCGAGAAGCCGCAACTGATGCTGATCGACGGCGGACGCGGGCAGGTGACGCAGGCGCTCGAAGTACTGCGAGAATGCGGCGCCGGCGATATCCATGTGGTCGGCGTGGCGAAGGGGCCGTCACGCCGCGCGGGCGAGGAAACCTTGATCCTTGCCGACAGCGGAAGGCAGTTGAATCCCGGCCCCGATTCGCCGGCCCTGCACCTGGTCGACGCGATCCGCGACGAGGCGCACCGCTTCGCGATCACCGGGCACCGCAAGCGTCGCGAAGCCGCACGCGAACGCGGCGTGCTGGAAGACATCGCCGGCATCGGCGCGTCGCGCCGCGCGGCCCTGCTGAAAGCATTTGGCGGACACGCGGGCGTCGCCGCCGCGGGCGTAGAAGAACTCTCGCGCGTGCGCGGCATCGATCGCGCGCTGGCGGAACGGATTTATGCGTTCCTGCATGAGTAACTCGAAACCCGGGGTTCGGGAAAAACGTGAACTCCCGCCTCGTCAATCCGGGGCCGTCGGATGTCTGGCGCTCCTGCCGCTGGCTGCTGGCCGGTGACGGATATGCGAGACTTCCCCATCATCAAGGACGCCGATGCGGATAAACCTGCCCAACGCGCTGACCCTGTTCCGCATCGCCCTGCTGCCGGTGATGGTGGCCGTGTTCTATGCGCCCATTCGCGGCGCAGGGGTGCTGGCCGCGATTGTCTTCCTGCTCGCAAGCATCACCGATTGGCTCGACGGCTGGCTGGCCCGGCGATGGAACCAGATGTCCGCGTTCGGCGCGTTTCTCGATCCCGTCGCCGACAAGTTGATGGTGATGGTGACCCTGTTCCTGCTCGTGCAGGAACACCCGACCGTGCTGCTGGCGATCACCGCGGCGGTCATCGTGGGCCGCGAAATCGCGGTCTCGGCGCTGCGCGAGTGGATGGCGTTCGTAGGCGAGCGCGCCCGCGTCAACGTGATGTGGATCGGCCGCTTCAAGACGGTGATGCAGATCATCGCGCTGTTGGTGTTGCTGCTCGAACACAATTCACCGAAAGCGCGGCCCGTCGACATCCTGCAAATCCGCGAAGCGCTGGATGCCTATCACGTGGGCGAGGCATTGCTCGTGATCGCCGCGATCCTGACGATCTGGTCGGGCCTGGCCTACCTGCGCGCGGCGTGGCCGGCGTTCCGGATGGACGCGCCCAAAGCGGACTCACAGCAGACCGGCGCGAATGGCTGATGGCTTTGCGGGGCGTCGGCGCCGGTCTTTCTTGCTCTTGCCTCAGGCGCTCTTCGATTTCGTCGACTGGACGAGCGCGCACCGGTCCCAGTCGTAGGTGACGCCTTTCGCGGTGTATGAGGCGATCACGCAGTGGTTCTGGTACTCACAAGTCGTCCTGGCGCAAATGCGTCCCTTGTCTTCTCCGCGGAAATCCTGCATGACCTTCCAGATGCGGTGGATGTAGACCGCCCGGCCGGCAACCGGGCAGGCGAAGGGTTCCCTGGTCTCTTCCAGGCGTGTGCGCTGCATGGCTTTCACTCTGTCCCTTGGCCGTTTCGATCTATCTACGGCAGCGACGGCATTCCGGCAATAGTCAGAGCGCCTTTGTCACAAAAGTTTGAAGCATCCCCGCAACGCAAATGGGCGAGGGGAGCCGCCCGCCTGTCCAACGGACGATCGCGATGCATCGCGAAGTCGGTCACGCAACAGGTGGGGCCAGGCTGCAACCCCCGCGCGCCCGGTACGGAAAATGCACTCTTGCGCCCAGCGCCTCCATGAAGGCGCGAGGTCGGCCAACGCGAGCGCAGGGGGAACGCCATGGGATCGCCGGACTTACGCTACTACGTCCACGGGGACGAATCGGAAATCGAGCCCGGCAGGTACTACTGCCGGAACTGCGATGCCTTTTTGCCGCTGGAGCACTTCCAGACGCCTTGCTGCGGAGAAAGTCACGGCAGCATCTACATAAGAGATCGGGACAGGTTCAGGGCGGCCCGGGCGCTGGTGCCTTTGCATCGTCCCGACAGGCCGCATCACGTGATCGACCGGATGCTGATCTGATCGCGCCGTCAGGCGTCGGCGAGCGCGGCCGCGTTCGCGCTTTGCACGCTGCTGTTCGTCCGCGGTTGTCGATGATCGTGCAGGCAACGTCGCGGAAATGCAACGGGTGTCGTTTACAACCTGAAGCCGTATATCGCGACGCCCAGGCCGAACAGGAACTGGATGCCGAGGAGAATGCGAAAAGCGACCGTGTAGCGGATCAGGCGCCCCTGTTTTCCGGCGTCGATCGCAAACAGGCGATGCGACGGCGGGAAGCTGCTCTCGATCTCCTTGAGGGCGGGGATCGTCAGCTCGATAAGCTGGTGGCTTCGGGCATCCATGATCCCGAAAACCGCGGCGAGCAGGGCCAGGAACAGCCCCAGCAGCACGAGCACGAAAGACGCGACCTGGTACTGGATGGCGGTGAACACGCCGCCGTTGGCGAAGATCGAGAAGAGGACGAAGAAATTGAAGCTCTTCAATCGCTGCTCTGCATTGAACTTGAAGTGATCCCACACAAGTTGAGCGGCGTCCACGGATCCTCCTGCGCACCGCGCGGGATCGCACGCGATCCCCTGACGGTAAAGCGTTCCAAGCGATGGTGCCCGGGGTCGGGATCGAACCGACAAGGCCTTGCGGCCGAGGGATTTTAAGTCCCTTGCGTTTACCAGTTTCGCCACCCGGGCAGAGGTGATCAGACCCTGGACTATTGTGCCGCAGCGGCGGTTCGACTGCCGCAGCGGCGATCACTTCGTGTCGTCGTGGTCGCCCAGCGCGGCGGCGATCATGCCGGGCAATACATCCAGCTCGAAAGGCTTCTGCAGCACGCGGTAGACGGCGCGCTGCAGGTCGATCGGCATCGGCGCGGGGGCGTAGCCGGTCATCAGGATGATCTTCAGCCGCGGACGCAGCGCGCGCCCGGCCTCCGCGAGCTGGTAACCGTTCATGCCCGGCAGCTTGATGTCGCTCAGCAGCACGTCTATGTGCTCGTTCGATTCAAGCGCTTCCAGCCCGCACGCTCCATCGCCGGCCTCGATCACGCTGTATCCGGCTTCCTGCAGGTTCTCGGCGGCGAGTTCGCGCAACACCGCTTCGTCCTCGACCAGCAGCACGCGGCATCGTTGCCCGGAAATCGCGCGGGCGCCTGCGGCCGGCATCAGGCAGTCTCCATGGCGACGTCGGCCAGCGCGCGTGGCATGTCGACATGGACGACGGTGCCGCGGCCCGGTTCGCTGTCGATGCTGATCTGCCCGTTGGACTGCATCACGTAACCGAGGATCGTGCTCAGGCCCAACCCCGTTCCCTTGCCCACGGGCTTGGTGGTAAAGAACGGGTCGAACGCCTTGGCGCGTGTTTCCTCGCTCATGCCGACGCCGGTGTCGGCGACGGACAGCCGCACGTGGTCGCCCAGTGCGCGGTCGAGGCCGGATTGCGCGGCATCCGCGCGCACGTCGAATGTGCTGATCGTGATTTCACCGCCATCGGGCATTGCGTCGCTCGCGTTGTTGACGAGATTGAAGATCGCATTCTCCATCTGGTTGGAGTCGCACAGAACGTGCCAGCTCGACTGCAACTGGTAGCGGATCGTGGTACCGGACGCCACCGAATGTTCGAGCAACGGCTGGATGTTGCGGACCAAGGCGTCCAGTTCCAACGGCTTGGGCGAGAGCGGCTGGCGACGCGCAAAACCGAGCAGGCGCTGGGTGAGGCTGGCAGCCTTGTCCAGACCTTCCTGCGCGGTGTGGAGGTAACGACGGATCTGCTGCTGGCGGGTGCGGCGCTGATCCGCCAGCTCGAACGCCTCTTCCAGCACGCCGCGTGCGGCCTCATCGGAGGGAGAGTCCGCGGCGATGCGTGCGCGGGCTGCGAGCTGCTCGATGGCTTCGTCGTCCTGCCTGACGCGCTTTTCGAACAAGGTCAGGCTGCTTTTCAGCACCATCAGCAGGTTGTTGAAGTCGTGCGCGATGCCACCGGAGAGCTGTCCGACCGCTTCCATCTTCTGGCTCTGGTGCAAGGCCGCTTCGGTGCGCGAGCGCTGATCCATTTCCTCGAGCAACCGTGCATTGGCGTCGGCGAGTTCCGCCGCGCGCTGATGCAGCTTGGCATTGACACGCGTCAACGCGCCCTGTGCGATCGCCACGAAGGTGAGCATCAGAGAGGCCATCAGCGTCAGCAGGAACACGCCGCTGAAGCGTGCCAGCCGCACCGGCAACGGCGTCGGTGCGCCGCGCAGGTAGACGATGCCGACGGTGGTGGTGTCCTGGCGCGCCAATGCGCTCACCAGCAATTGACCCTCCGCCACGCGCGCAGCACCCGAAGGCAGGTCCGGAATAGGCTCGCTTCCGGCGCGATTGAAACCCGCCACGCGCTGTCGCGCCTCGTTGAATACCGCGGCTGCATCGAGGCGTGGATCGAGCTTCAGCGCGTCCACGTATTCCTGCGCGGCCTTGTGGTCGTTGAAGGCGACGGCAGCGGTGACGCTGGACGCGAGCACGCCCGCCTGGACGTGCAACTGGCGCAGGCGTTCGGTGCGCGCGGCCTGGTATTGGTAGAACGCCGCCAACGCACCGACGAGCAACAGGACCGCGGCCGCCGCCAGCGCCACTGAAGGCCTGAGTGCGAAACGGTATGGGAGCGGCAGGGATTTCACGTCGCTTCAGCCGTTGTCCTTCACCAATGCCGCGAGGTTCAGCAGCTTCGAACTGATCGAGAGATGATTGCGGGCGGCGGCGGCGTTGTCGATGTCGAAGCGCACATGGCCGCCTTCGATCACGAATTGCATGATACTGCCGTTGCCGGTGGCGATGCTGGAATCGGTCACGGTCAACACGGGTCGTCCCTGCACCGCGGCCAGTGCATCCTGCAGGCCCTGCGAGTGCAGCCGACCGATGTAGGCGATCCGGCAATCCGCGTCGTCGGTCAACGCTTCCAGCCTGCGCACAACGAACGGGTGCGTGCCGAAACTGCGTCCGGAAACCGCACGCACCAGGAAATCGTCGAACGGATCGTCGCCCACCACGCAGATCGGGAACGGCGCATCCGGCGAAGTGAAGGCGCTGGGCGGCCAGTTGATGAAGGGCGCGAGCTTGTAGAGATAGGTTGCCTTCACTGCGTATTCCAGCGGGATGTCCGGTTGCGCGGGCTGCGCGAATGCACCGCCGCAAGCCAGTGCGAGTGACAGTGCCATCAGGCAGATCATCAACCACGCGTGCGACCTGCGCGTTCGCTGCGCTTTCATCCCGTTGCGATGGATTGATGTCCTGGTCACGCGGTGGCCCGGCTCAGAATCCCAGCCGTGTATCGAGGAACAGGGTGCGCCCGATGCGGTCGCTTCCGGGGAAGACGTATTCCTGGTGCCATGGATGCAGCAGGTTGAAACCCGACAGCGAGATTTGCAGTTTCCCGGTCACTCGCCAGCCCAGCCGCGCATTCAGTTCCACATAGGCGGGAACGTGCGGGTCGGGCAGTTCGCCGACTTCGCGCAGGTCGGCATCGAGCGTCCAGTCCTCGCCCAGGTTCATCGAAGAGCGGAGAAAGCCGCGATGACGTGGATCGTCGCCCGCGACCGGCGTTCCCAGAAATCCTGCCGAGCCGGGCTTGTAATGGAAGTATTCCCGCTCTTCGGAGAGCCCTGCACCCAGTCGCCACCAGTCCGCAACCGCATAGCTCGCCCAGATGTCGGTGCCGAAGGTGTGGCCCGCCATGCCATTGCCCCACATCAGCAGAGCCCCGGTCGTGCCGGACTCGATGCTGCGCAGGTCGTCGTAGACGTTGTAGTACAGCGACACCGAGAGCGAGGCGCGCGTGGCCCATTGGGTACGCAGGCCGGCCTCGTACGCGGTGAGTTTCTCGGTGCGGTAATCAGGATTGCCGCTGAGGAAATCCACCGGCCCGGATGGCAGGTTGGCGATCTCGTTCACCTCCTCGTCGAACACCGTTGGCGTGCGCAGCGAGCGCGAAGCCGCCGTCCACAGCAGTGTGTTCTCGCCGGCCTTCCAGGAAAAACGCAGGCTCGGCATCCACGAAAGCCCGGAGTAGGGGTCGTTCTCGGCCTTCAATCCCGCCGTCACCTGCGCGCGCACGCCGAGCGCGATCTGGTCCTGCATGAACGCGTTGGCCAGGTTCTGCGTGTCGCTTTCCGGATTCCACAGCAAGGATGCGTCGCTGCGGATGCTCGGATTGAGCTTGTAGTGGTAAACGCGATCGCCGATACCCCACGTAATGTGCTGATGCTCGCCCAGCGCGAAATCTTGTTGTGCCTCGATGTCCCAGGTAGTGAGCGTTCCGCCGCCGCTGGTCGGGGTGGCGCCGGAATGCCCGTCATCGAAATAGAACTGCAATTGGAAGTTCGAGTCGTCGCTGGATGCATGACGCCATCGCGCCACGAGATTGCCGGCGTGCGAATGCACGTCGGGTGCGCCGACCACGCCTTCCCGGCTCTCCAGGGCGTTGCCTTCCAGCGTCACCAGGTTCGCGCCGTCGGTCTGCCAGTCCATGCGGAAGCCGGCCTGCGGCGCGCTCCAGCCGTCGTGCGCGTCCTTGCCCGTGCTGTCATCGAACGATCGCTGGTAGAAATCGTGCGCATACACGCGGTAGTACGCGTTCTCGCCCAGCCTGCCGCCGTATTGCAGCGAGGCGCCGCTTTCATGGTTGCCAACGCCGATCTCGACCAGCCCGCCCTGGGTATCCGCGGCATTGCGGGTGATGATGTTGATAACGCCGTTCACGGCGTTGGCGCCCCACAGTGCGCCGGCGGGGCCGCTGATCACCTCGATGCGTTCGATGTTCTGCGGCAGCACGTATTGCTGATCCCAGTAGATGCCGGAGAACAGCGGGTTGTACACGCTGCGCCCGTCGATCAGCACCAGCAGCTTGTTGGGAAAATTCTGCGAAGCCGGATTGCCGCTCAGGCCGCGCGAGGTGACGATGTAGTTGCTCGGGCTGAGCTGCATCACGTCCAGGTTCGGCGCGAGCCGCAGGATTTCCGGCAGGCTGGTGGCGCCTGACCGCAGGATCTCGTCGTGGCTGATCACGTACACCGCGGCCGGCGCATCCGCCAGCGCCTCCGGAGATTTGGAGACCGAGGTGACGACGATATTGCCCAGGTCTTCCAGCGAGAGCTTGCTGAGATCCTGCCCCGAAGATTGCGCGGTGGCTGTGCACGCCCACAGGGTGAAGGCCGCCGCAGCGAACGCGCGCACTGCCTTGAAAGAATCCGTTGCGGGCTGCCCCTGCGTCCGAGACGCGTAACCCATGGCCGGTCCTTTGGCAAACCGTCGCCCTACCGCGACGCCGCAGTGCCCTGCGTTAGACGGGACATTTGACACCGGGCACGAGGCTCCGCGCAAGTTCGGCCCGGCGACCGCCTGCCGGCGCGGTTTCGTGCGGCGCGGATCAGCGTGTGCGAGCCAGCCTCAGGTCGTTGAACTTGCGCCGTTCGATCAACGCGGTCACTTGGCCCGAAGCGTCGCGGCGGAAGACCAGCAGGTTTCGTTCGTCGTTGTCTTCCATGAAAACGTCCTTCGCGACCGGATCGACGGCGATGGCTGCGCGTCCTGCCTTGGTGACGTAGGACAACTCGCCGCCGTGCACCGAAAACGTCCACGCGCGATCGGGTCCGTAGCGATAGGTGCCGGCGTAGTCGGCGAGGTCCAGCCCCGCGACTGCCAGTTTCGGCGGCGGCGTGGGCAGGGTGACGTCTTCCATGGCGACCAGTTTCCATTGGCCGTCGCGCCGCACGAAGGTGTTGACGGCAATGTAGCGCACCACCAGTTTCTGCCCGAACACCGTTTCGCGCTCGTATTCCTCGCATTCGATCACGGCGGTGTCGCCGTAAACGTTCACGCGTGCATCGCGGACTTCGATGCTGCCGGAAAAACCAGGCGGAAACGGTCGCAGGCTGTCGACGATGTCTTTCTTGCCCTGCCGGCGGCCGAATTCGTCCACGATCACCGCGTCGTCGGCAACGAGACGCTGCCACACGTTCTTGCGGCCCTCGCCGATCGCATCCATCAGTTGCTGCGAGAGCGAGACGATTTCGGTGCGAACCTGCGGGGACGCGGGCTCGGCGTGGATGCCGAACGCGGCCAGCGCCGGTGAGATCGAAAGCACGGCAAGCAGGACGCCGCTACGCATGGCTCGACCTCCGGTCGTGCGAATATCCGCCAATGGTAGGCGCGCGATGCCGCGCACGCGTCCATGACCAACGGCAGGGCGGGGAGGGGGCCGGCGCCTATCCTTCTAGCGGCGCGGCGTCCTGCAAGCGCGAACCGCGCAGGCCGTAGAACACGATGTAGGCGTAGCACGCCAGCGGCTTTCCAGCACAGTGGGATCCGAAGCTTGGAATTCACGTGACTTGAAGTCGCGG